>Ga0209376_1001024_pt1 | contig 29660 bp, 29 predicted proteins | sample GraSoiAngelo_134_FD_185891 | JGI IMG/M metagenome (GOLD analysis project Ga0209376, IMG submission 185891) | Grasslands soil microbial communities from the Angelo Coastal Reserve, California, USA - 14_0929_05_30cm (SPAdes) (version 2) | ecosystem: Environmental > Terrestrial > Soil > Grasslands ... | reverse complement strand
CACGCGCTTCGCCCGGACCGTGGTCACCGACGATCAAGGGCGCTACGTGGTGCCCGACCTGCCGAAGGCCAAGTACCAGGTGTGGGTGCGCGGGTACGGCATGATCGATTCACCGAAGGTGGACGCTGAGCCGGGCAAGCTGCTGAACCTCCGCGCGGTGCCGGCGCCGAACGCGGCCGCTGCGGCGCAATATTATCCGGCGATCTACTGGTACTCGATGCTGAAGATCCCCGACGCGGAGCAGTTCGGCGGCAAGAGCAACATTCCCGCGAACATCTCGCAGAGCGACTGGCTCGTCGTCGTGAAGAACCGCTCCTGCGTCGGCTGCCACCAGCTGGGCCAGCTCTCGACGCGGACGATCCCGGCCTCGCTCGGGCAATTCGAAACCGGGGAGAAGGCGTGGATCCGCCGCGTGCAGTCGGGGCAGGCCGCGACGTTCATGCTGAACCCGCTCACGCAGGTGCTGGGCGGCGTGCCGTTCAAGTACTTCGGCGACTGGACCGATCGCGTCGCCAAGGGCGAGCTGCCGCACAGCAAGCCGCCGCGGCCGCAGGGTGTCGAGCGCAACATCGTCGTCACGACGTGGGAGTGGGGCGATCCCAAGAAGTACCTGCACGATCTGATCGCGTCGGACCGCCGCTATCCGACGGTCAACGCCTACGGCAAGCTCTATGGCTCGCCGGAATACGCGACGGACGAGTACCCGATCCTCGATCCCAAGACGCACACCGTGACGACGTTCCGGGCGCCGGTGCGCGACGCCGACACGCCGGAGGCGCTCGGGCCCGGGCACGCCGCGCTCGAGAAGCCGATGGCGCCGTCGGCGTACTGGGGCGAGGAGAAGCTCTGGGACACCAAGGCCAACAACCACAACGGGATGTTCGACCGGAAGGGCCGGGTATGGTTCGCGGCGACCGTGCGCGGACCGAAGAACCCGAGCTTCTGCCAGAAGGGCTCGGACCATCCCTCGGCCAAGCTCTTCCCGCTCGAGCGGACGAACCGCGCGCTCACCTTCCTCGATCCGAAGACGATGAAGTACACGTTCGTCGACACGTGCTTCCAGACGCACCATCTGCAGTTCGCCTACGACGCGAACGAGACCGTGTGGACCAGCGGCGGCGGCCCGGTGGTCGGCTGGGTCAACACCAAGATGTTCGACGAGACGGGCGACGCGGCCAAGTCGCAGGGCTGGACGGCGTTCGTCCTCGATACCAACGGCAACGGCAAGCGCGATGACTACGTCGAGCCCGATCAACCCCTCGATCCGGCCAAGGACAAGCGCATCGCCGGTGGGTTCTACGCCGTGATGCCGAGCCCCGTCGACGGCTCGATCTGGGGCTCCGTCGGCGTCTTCGGCGGCACCGCCGCGGTCGTGCGTATCGCGCCGGGATCGAACCCACCCGCCACCGCGCTGGCGGAGATCTACAACGTGCCGAAGCCCTACTTCGGCATCCGCGGCGCCGACATCGACACGCAGGGCGTCGTGTGGGCCTCGATGGGCAGCGGCCACATCGGCAGCTTCGACCGGCGCAAGTGCAAAGGGCCGCTCAACGGGCCGAAGGCCACCGGCGACCATTGCCCGGAGGGCTGGGCGTTCTATCAGTATCCGGGCCCGGGCTTTCAGGGGATCGGCGAGAACAGCGCCGAGTCGAGCTACTACACGTGGGTCGATCAGCACAACACGTTCGGGCTCGGCGCGGACGTGCCGATGTCGACCGGTAACCTCAACGACGGGCTGATCGCGCTCAAGGATGGCAAGATGGTCGTGCTGCGCGTCCCGTATCCGCTGGGCTTCTACGCCAAGGGATTCGACGGGCGCATCGACGACCCGAACGCCGGCTGGAAGGGCCGGGGCCTCTGGACGGCCAGCGGCGATCGGGCGCCGTGGCTCATGGAAGGCGGCAAGGGGAAGAAGCCGATCGTCGTGCACTTCCAGATCCGCCCCGATCCGCTCGCGCACTGACCGGGGCACGGATGCGGAGAGTCGCGGTCCTCGACGACTACCAGGGCGTCGCGCTCCAGATGGCCGACTGGAGCGTGCTCGCCTCGGACTGCCGCGTCGAGGTCTTCCGGGATCATCTGAGCGACCTCACGGCGCTCGCCGAGCGCTTGCGCGAGTTCGAGATCGTGACGTGCATGCGGGAGCGCACGCCGTTCCGCCGCGATCTCCTGGCGCGCTTGCCGCACCTTCGTCTGCTGGTGACGACCGGCATGCGCAACGCGGCCATCGATCTCGAAGCGGCCCGGGACTTCGGGGTTCTCGTGTGCGGCACGGCCAGCGGGCCCGAGAGTCCGCCGGCCGAGCTCACCTGGGGTCTGATCCTGGCCCTTGTCCGCCACATCCCGCGCGAGGACGCCGCGACGCGCGCGGGCCACTGGGGAACGACCGTCGGCATGAGCCTCGGGAATCGCGTGCTGGGCGTGCTGGGCCTGGGCCGGCTCGGCGCAGCCGTCGCGAAGGTCGGCGGCGCCTTCGGAATGTCGGTGATCGCCTGGAGCCAGAACCTGACCGCCGAGAAGGCCGCGCAGTGCGGCGCCCGGCTCGTGACGAAGGACGAGCTGTTCTCGCGGTCGGACATCGTGAGCGTCCACGTCCAGCTGAGCGAGCGCACGCGTGGGCTGGTCGGCGCGCGCGAGCTCGGCTTGATGAAGCGGACGGCCTATCTCGTCAACACCGCGCGCGGCCCCATCGTGGACGAGGCGGCGCTCGTGAAGGCGCTCGAGACACGAGCCATCGCGGGCGCGGGGCTCGACGTCTTCGACGAGGAGCCCCTGCCGGCGGATCATCCGTTCACGCGGCTCGACAGCACGCTGCTCATGCCGCACGCCGGCTACGTGACGGAGGAGCAGTACCGCGTTCGCTACCGCGACACCGTCGAAGACGTCGCCGCCTACCTCAAAGGAGCGCCGCTCAGGATTCTCAACCCGAAGTGAGGCGACTCCTTTCGCAGGGCCCGGGTCGCCTGTTCTACGGCTGGTGGATCGTCATCATCGGTTGCATCCAGGACGCCGTGAAGGGTGGGACGTTCAATACCGGGTTCACCCTCTACTTCCTCCCCGTCCTCACCGAGCTGAACCTCAGTCGTGCCGCGACGTCGCTCCCGTTCTCCCTCGCCAGGGTCGAGGCGGCGCTGGAGGGACCGCTCGTCGGCTATCTCATCGACCGGTTCGACGTCAGGGTGATGCTGGTCGTGGGGACCACGCTCGCCGGCCTCGGGTTCCTGATGCTGTCCGTCGTCCACAGCTACGTCGCGTTCGTCCTGGTGTTCATGGGACCCTTGACGATGGGGTTTCAAGCCGGCTTCAATCAGGCCACGATGGCCACGGTCAACCACTGGTTCCGTCGACAGCGGGGTCTCGCGATGTCGATCGTCCAGACCGGCCAGGCGATCGGCGGCGTGGTGATCTTTCCGCTGGTGGCGCTCGCCGTCCTGAATCTCGGCTGGCGAGTCGCGGCGTTCCTGTCTGGGTTTGTGGTGCTCGCGTTGCTTCCGCTCGTGCTGCTCATCCGTCACTCTCCGGAGAGCATGGGGCTGCTGCCCGACGGCGATCCCGTCCACGGTCCCCCGCCGATATCCGGCGCGGCCCGAGTGACGCATCGATCCGGCGACGAAGCAGACTTCTCCGCGGGCCAAGCGCTGCGGATGCCGGCCTTCTGGGGGCTGGCCGCGTTTCATGGCCTGCGCAACATTCCCTACAGCGGCGTCTCAGTACACCTCGTGCCGCTCCTGGTGTGGAAGGGGCTGGACCAGCCGACGGCGGCGTTCTTCGTGGGGCTGACGGCGCTCTTCACCGTTGTGACGCGGCCGCTGATGGGCTGGCTGGGCGACTGGCGATCGAAGCCGCGGATCGGCGCCGCGGGGGTGCTGCTGGGGGCTCTCGGGCTCCTCGTGCTCATGTACAGCGACGGCTCGCTTGCGCACATGGTGCTGTTCGCCGCGCTGTTTGCGTGCGGCGAAGGCATCAACTCAGTCACGTGGGCGCTGGTCGGAGACTTCTTCGGACGCCGGAGCTTCGCCACGATCCGCGGCTGGATCGCCATGCTGCAGAGCATCGCGTCCGTCCCGGGTGCGGTGTTCACCGGCTGGATCTACGATCAGACCCAGAGCTACACGTTCGCGCTGATTCCATTCGCCGTCTCCTATACCATCGCCGGGCTGATCATGTGGCGCCTGCCGCCGCCTCGGCGAGGCGCGCGGCTCGCCGTCTCGCCTCGCACCGCGCCCGGAGGAGAGGCCGCGTGATGACGACGATCGATCCCGTGTGGGCCACGGTCGCTGAGCTGTCCCGCGCGTTCGGCGCGCGCACGCTGTCGCCGGTCGACGCCGTCGAGGCGCTGCTCGAGCGCATCCACCGGCGGAACGGGACGCTGCGCGCGTACATCGCCGTCTACGAGACGGACGCGCGACTGGCCGCGGAAGCCGCCGACCGGGCGATCCGCGGCGGCCATCGCAGCGGACCGCTTCACGGCGTGCCGATCGCGCTCAAGGATCTCGTCGACCTCGAAGGGCGCGTGACCACCGGCGGGTCGAAGGTCTGGGCCGAGCGCGTGTCACCGGTCACCGCGGCCCTCGCCGAGCGGCTGATCGCGGCGGGGATGATCGTCCTCGGCAAGACCCACACGGTCGAGTTCGCGATGGGAAGCTGGGGCACGAACACCCACATGGGCACGCCGCGAAACCCGTGGGATCTGAAAGTGCACCGCACGCCCGGCGGCTCGTCCAGCGGCTCGGGCGTGGCCGTCGCGGCGGGTCTGGCGCCGGTCGCCATCGGCACCGACACCGGAGGCTCCGTGCGCATTCCGGCGGCCTGGAACGGCATCGTGGGCCTCAAGGTGACGGCGGGACGAATCAGCACCTACGGCGTCCTGCCGCTCAGCTCGACGCTCGACACGCCCGGGCCGCTGGCGCGCTCCGTCGAGGACGCCGCGCTGATCTATCGTGCGCTGAGCGGGCCCGATCCTCGTGATCCCCAGACGCTGGCGTGGACACCCCGCGATCCACTTCCCGTCCTGCGCCGCGGCGTCGCGGGGCTGCGTCTGGCCGTGCTGCCCGACGTCGAGCGCGTCGGCGTCGACAAGGCAGTGCTGGGCGCCTACGACGCCGCCGTCGACGCGCTCGCCAACCTCGGCGCGCGCATCGTCAGGGTCGAGCTTCCTCAGCGCCTGAGCGACTGCGCCGCCGCCACCGGGCGCATCATCGGCGCCGAGGGCTATCGCTTCGTCGGGCACCTGGTCGACGACGAGAGCCTTCCCACCGACCCACACGTGCGTCCGCGAATCCAGCTCGGCCGGGCGATCTCGGCCCGCGACTATTTGCTGACCCTCGCGGCGCGCGAAGAGCACAAGCGCGCGTTCGCCGCGGCGCTGGACGATGTCGACGCGCTGCTGACGCCGACGGCCCAGACCGCGGCGATTCCGATCGAGCGCGTGGATCAGTCGGGGACCGCGGCGCACTTCACCCGTCCGGGCAACTACCTCGGGCTCTGCGGTCTCGCCGTCCCGAGCGGATTCACCGCGGAGGGCATGCCGACGTCGCTCCAGGTCCTCTGCCACGCCGGCGACGAAGCGATGGCCCTGCGCATCGGGTGGGCCTACGAGCAGGCGACCGGCTGGTCATCGCGCCGGCCGCCCGAGCCCTGAAGCGCGACTAGCCCTTTGCCGGCGGCCGCGGCGTGACGTGGCCACAGCGGCCACACGTCCGCTTGGCCTCGGAGCCGTAGAACTCCTCGTAGGCGCGCGACACCGGATCCTCGCGATAGTCGGCGACGTGCTTGACGCTCTGGTGGAGCTCGGCGCCGCACTTGCCGCAGAACCACGTGAAGCGGTCGTCCTCGTCCGCCCGCCGCTTGCGTTCGAGGACGAGCACGAACGAATCGGGCGAGAAGCGCGGGGAGTGCGGTGTGCCCGCCGGGCAATAGATGATCTCGCCCTCGCGGACGACGGCGACCTTCTCGTCGCCCTCGCGCGTCCGGTAGTGGAGGTTCATGTCGCCCTTGATCATGTACATCACTTCGTCGCTCGGGTCGTTGTGGAACTCGCTGCGGAACTCGCGGCCGCGCGCGACGAAGGCGATGCTGTCGGGCGCTTGCCACAGGACCGTGTTGGGCCGGCCCGAGGTTCGAATGCTGGTCATGACCTGACCGAGATCGACCGCCTTCATCTCGTCCATCGTGCTGGCCGTTAGTAATAGGCGCCGAACGTCGTCATCTTCCCCACGTCCGGATACAACACCCCGGCCGCCGCTTTCGATGACGAGCGCGGCGTGTACCAGACCGCACCGTCGCGCGTGATGGCGAGCTTTGGTTGATCGGTGGTCTGCGGTGTCGGGTAGTACGTGAACGTCTCGGTCTTCGGGTCGAAACGGATCAGGCTGCCGCCTTGGCCACCGTCGCTGATCCAGATCTGATCGTTTCGATCGGGCCAGACGTCGTAGGGCTCGGAGAAGGGCATGGGGATGTCGTACTCGACGATCCGGCCGGTCTTCGGATCGAGCTTGCCGAGCTTGCCGGTGCTGAAGCCGCCGTACCAGACGATCCCGGCGGAGTCGACGCCCAGCCGGCGGATCGTCGTCGGCTGCGTGAGCGCCGAATACTCGGTGAACTTCTCCGTCTTGGGATCGAACTTCGCGATCTTGCCGCGCCGAAACTCGGCGAACCAGACGTTTTCGTCCCTGTCCAGGCTGATGCCGTAGGGCGCCGCGCCCGACGTCGGCACTTTCCACACCCGAGCCTTCTCGGTCTTGCGGTCCCACTTGCCGAGCATGTCGCCGCCGATGACGGTGAACCAGACGTTTTCCTTCGAGTCGATGACCGGCGTGTGGCCCCGGGCGCCCTTGCTCTGGCCGGTGGAGTCCATCGGATACCGGAGCATCGAACCCGTCCTGGGATCGAGGCGGCCCAGATGGAAGCCCACGGTCTCGGCCCAGAACACGTGGCCCGCCTTGTCGACGGTCAGACCGTGCGGGTCCCCCTTCGGATCCGGCATCATGAAGTCCCGGAACTCACCGGTGCGCGGATCCACGCGTCCGATGCGGTTGGGGATGCTGCGGTCCGTGTACCAGACGTTGCCAGCGGGATCGAAGTGCGGCTCCTGGGTGCGCCGCTGCTTGTTGGCCGCGTCGAGCTGCTTGTCGAGCGGCAGGTAGTACTCGACGTACATGGCCCTTCCGAGCACGGTCTCGTCCAGGGGAAAGTCGGCGTCGACCTTCAGCGCGCGCTTCACGCTGGTGGGGCCGTAGTGCTTGGCGAGGTACGCGATCACCGTCTCGCGGTCGGTCGAGCTGAGAGTTCCCGCGGGAATCATCGCGCCGCGGGGGGACGAGGGGTTCAGCATCAGATCCACGAAGTGGGTCCACTGCGTCTCGTGGTACGGCCGGCCCGGGAGGAAATTCTTGCCATGGCAGTACACGCAGGTCTTCGCGACGAGGTCGCGGCCGGGACCGGCCGGGTAGAGCTCGTCGTAAGACACGAGCGTGGCGTCGGCGATGCGCGAGGTGAAGCCGAACACGCCCTGCTGGACGGGCTGGGCCCCTTCCTCCCGCAGTGAGAAGTTGAGCGCCTCCCGGGCGTCGGCCGCGAGCGTGAGGCTCTTCGTCTCCGCGGAGAAGCCGGGCTTGCGAACGGTGACTTCGTATCGGCCGGGGAACAGATTCACGGCGCGGTACCGGCCGCCGCTCGTATAGACCATGAACAGGACGTTCTTGTCCACGTTCAGGAGGTGCACCTGGGCTGCCTGGAACGGCTTGGGCGCCTCGACCGTCCCGGACACGGCGGCGGTCCCCGCAATCTGCGCCGCGTCCTGGGCCCGCGCGGGCGCGGTCGCCGTCGTCCCGCCGAGCGTCATCAGTCCTATCGCGAACAGAACCGGCAACAGTCGTCCGCTGGTGCGCATGGCAACGCTCCTCTGGTCGAGACGGGATTCGGTGGCCCGCCGGCCCGCCCGGCGCCCTGTCGAAGCGGACAGTATGGCCGGAGCAACGCGGTTGTCAATGCGCGCAACGGTGTGCTGCCAACGGTGTGCCTACGGCCGCTTCAGCTTCACGTCTTCCAGCGGCGCGGAGTACGCGAAGCCACGGATGAGGTTGATCCCCGGCTCCTCCACGCGCGGCCCGACGCCCCAGATGAACCCGAGCTCGTAAATCGGAATGTGCGTCATCCGATCGTGGATGATCTGCTGGATCTGGTGCACCCCTTGTAGCGGTCGAACGAGAACTTGACGTCGGCGGCGGTCACCGGCTCGCCGTTGTGGAATCTGGCGCCCTTGCGCAGGACGAACTCGTAGGTGAGCCCGTCCTTCGACTGGGTGAACGACTCCGCCAGGCTCGGCGTGTAGAGCCCGCCAGGCATCGGCTTCACCAGCGCGTCGTGCAGCGCGTAGATCACCATGAACGGCGTGTTGATGCCCTCGACCTCGGCTGGGTCGAGCCAGCGGGGCGGCACGGTGACGTGGACGCCCCAGGTCAGCGTGCCCCCCGGCGCCGCTGCGGCTGGACCGAAGCTCGAGAGCAGTGCCGCGAACACGACGATGGCGGTCGACGTGAGTGGCCGCATCGATTCCTCCAGCCGCCGATTCCATAGATGCGTGATTGACGGCGTCTCGTCGATTCCACACAATAGGCGAGTTCGTCGAGGAGGGAAAGTGGCCACCATCGCGCGCAAGGACTTTCCGGTGTTCGACTGCGACAGCCACGTCGTCGACCCAGTTCTGCTTCCACACCGACAGCCGTGGTAGGCGATGCGAATCGGGGTGAACCTCCTCAACTTCGGGCCGGGTGCGAGCCCGGACTCGCTCGCCGGCTGGACCCAGCTCGCCGAGACGCTCGGGTACCACCTGGTGATGATCTCCGACCACGTCGCCATCACCCCGGACGTCGTGGCGCGCTACCCGGCGCCGTACTACGATCCGTTCGTCACGCTCGGGTGGCTGGCGCGCGCGACCACGCGCGTGGAGCTCGGCACGACCGTCGTGATCCTGCCCTATCGCCACCCGCTCCACACCGCGCGGCTGACCGCGAACCTAGACCAGCTCTCCGGCGGGCGGTTCATCTTCGGCGTGGGCGTCGGCTGGGCCAAGCAGGAGTTCGCCACGCTCGGCGTCCCGTTCGAGCGACGCGGCGCGATGTCGAACGACTATCTGGCCGCGATCAAGACCGCATGGACCAGCGACCCGGCGTCCTACACCGGCCCGTTCGTCTCGTTCCGCGACGTGAGCACGGGGCCGCGCCCGCTCCGATCGCCGCATCCGCCCATCTGGGTCGGCGGCGCCAGCGACGCGGCCATGCGCCGCGCGGTGCGGCTCGGCGACGCCTGGCATCCGATTCGCGTGCGCGTCCCCTGGCTTCGTGACACGGGGCTGCCGAAGCTGCGCGAGATCGCCGAGAAGGAAGGCCGGCCACTGCCGGCGCTGTGCCCGAGGATCCGGCTCCGCGTCACCGACACCGACCTCGCTGACGATCAGCGGATCGCCGGCGAGGGGAGCCTCGGCCAGATCCGCGCCGATCTCGAGGCGCTGGCGAAGCTCGGAGCGCGCTACGTGCTCCTCGACACCTACACGGACGACGTGGAAGCCACGCGCCACCACGAGAGCGCGTGGCGCATGCTGGCCCTGCTCGCCGACCGGGTCCTGGACCTCGCCAAGGAGACGCTGCGGTGAGGTGGGGGCGCACGGTGACCGTGATCGCCGACAGCTCGCGCCCGGCGCTCGCGAGTGCATGGCCGGAGGGCGGTCGGCCATCGTGCCCACGATCGCCGGCCAGGCGTGGATCACCGGCGTGCTCCCGCACGGTGTCGACCCGTCCGATCCGTTCCGTGCTGGCTTCACGCTGCCCGATCTCTGGTTCTGACCCGCGATGAACACCCGCTCGCGAAGGAGCCCATGATGAGTCAGCCCAAGCTGGAGCTCGCGCACACGTTGATCAGTGAAGAGGAGGCGCTGCGCCTCCTCGAAGGTCACCGCATCAGCCTCGGGAACCGCACGATGGACCCCAAGGCCCAGGTGGTGGGCGAGTTCGTCAAATCCATCCGCGTGCCCGGCGTCTATCCGCCGCTGCCCGAGCTGCGCCAGCAGCTGCGCACGATGGTGGCGCTGATGGACGAGCCGGCGCCGGCCCTGGCGCGTGCCGAGGACATCCGCATCCCCGGGCCGGCTGGTGAGATCCCCGCGCGCGTCTACGCCGCCTCCGTCGGGGAAACGCTGCCGGCCGTGGTGTTCTTCCACGGCGGCGGCTGGGTGCAGGGCGATCTCGAGACCCATCACGGGCTCTGCGCGCGGCTGGCCCAGCACGCGGGCGCGCTCATCGTGGCCATCGACTATCGGCTGGCGCCGGAGCACAAGTTCCCGGCCGCGGTCGACGACTGCTTCGCGGCGTATCGCTGGCTCCGGACCCACGGCCGCGACATCGACGCCGACACCGCGCGCGTGGCGGTGGCGGGCGACTCCGCCGGCGGCAACCTGTCGGCGGTGGTGTCACAGCTCGCGGCCTCCAGCGGTACGCCGGCGCCGACGTGCCAGGTTCTCATCTATCCCGCGGTCGACTTCTCGCTCGACACGGACTCGCATCGCGAGCTGGCGGACGGATACGTGATCGCGCGCGATCGCATCGCCTGGTACACCCAGCAATACCTCCGAAGCGAGGCGGACAAGACGGACCTGCGCGCTGCCCCGCTGCGAGCGCCGACACTCGCCGGCCAGCCGCCGGCCCTGATCGTCACCGCCGGGTTCGATCCGCTGCGCGACGAGGGTAAGGCCTACGGCGACCGGCTGCGCAAGGACGGCGTGAACGTCGTCCACCGCGAATACCCAGGACAGATCCACGCGTTCGTATCGCTGACCAAGGCGATTCCCCAGGGGATGGCCGCCACGCTGGAGATCGCGGAATACCTACGGACGCGCCTGGCTTGACCGCCGGCATCGAGTTCTCGACGTTCTCGCTGATCGGCCGGGGCGAGCGCACCGGCATACGCGTCGATCTGCACCCCGAGCCCGTCGCCGAGCTGCGCGGGCTGGCTGACGCGTATTTCCCGCTGGTCGCGTATTACAACCTGCGCCTGCGCGATCCCAACGTGCCACCGGCCGCCGAGTGGCTCGCCGCTCAGCGGCGGGGGTAGTCGGGCTCAGTTTATCGCCGCGCCTCGGCCGGCGGGGCCCCGGCCCCGCGACGGCGTGCGGCGCGCACTTCAAGTCTTCTCGAGCGCGACCTGCTCGGCGTACGCGGCCCGGTAGCCGTCGTAGGAGCGGTCGTACGCGGCACGGGCCGACGCGTCGAGGTCGGCGGCCGGCGCGGGCTCGAGCGCGAAGTGGCCGAACGTATCAACGCCACGAACCAGCATCGCCGGCGTCTTGTGCACCACGCCCAGGTGCCGCACGTGCGTCGGGACATAGCTGATGGCCAGGCCGATCCGCCGCCCGGACGATCGATTCGGCGGCGAGCGATGCAGGAGGAGCGTGTGGTGCAGCGAGAACTCGCCGGCGCGCAACGGCGCGTGCACGGCCGGCGCGTCGTCCACCTGGCCGACGACGGCCTGACCGGCGCGGTTCACGCTGCTGGCGACGACGCCAGCCCGGTGGGGCAGCTGCCCGAGGCGGTGACTGCCGGGCAGAAACTCCATGCAGCCGTTCCCCGCCGTCGCGTCGGTCAGCGCGAGCCACGCCGTGACGTGGACGTACGGCCGCAGTCCGAAGTACGTCGCGTCCTGATGCCAGGCGGCGATCGCCGCGCTCTCCGGCTCCTTGATGAACCAGGTGGACGTGTACACGAGGATGTCCGGGCCGATGAGGTCCTCGACCGCGCCCAGGATCGCGGGGTGTCGCGCGAGCGCATGCACCCAGGTCAGGAGCACGTGCGTGCGGGACCGGTAGCGCGGATCTGTGCCGTCAGCGGTGAGCCGTCCGCCGACCGCTTCTTCGAACGCCTCGAGCTTTGCGAGGCAGCTCCGCGCCTCTTCGCGCGTGAGCGCCGTGTTGGGCGACAGGAACCCGTCGCGCGTGTAGCGCTCCACCTGGGTCGACGTCAGCGTCGTGGGCATGCCGGCCTCAGGATGTCCCGGTTACGCCAGCATGGCAAGCGTCTGTCGCAGGGTCCTGACGCGCGCGTACATCTTCATCGACTTGTCGAGGCTGTAGGCGTGGGCCGCGGCGTCGCCGCCCCAGCAGCACTCGCGCACGACCACGGTGTCGAGGTCCATGCTGAAGGCCTCGCGCACGCTGGTCTCCACGCCGCGATTCGTCGCGCCGCCCGCGATCACGAGCCCGCTACGCCGCAGCGTGCGCAGGAGCTCGGCCACGCCGGTGCCGTAGAAGGCGCTGGGGCGGCGCTTGAGGTAGACGTAGTCCGTGGACCGGGGCGCGATCTCGTCGGGGAAGCCGGCGTCGGGCGTGCCCTCGACGCAGTTGGTGAGGGATGGCGTCCCCGTCTCGACGCTGAGATCCGTGGGCAGCAGCACGACGTCGGCGCCGTCCGCACGGCTGACCGGAGTGGTATAGATGATGGGCATGGCGCGCGCCCGGCAGGCGCCGATCAGAGCGACCCAGGCGTCGAGGACGGGCCGCATCGCCGCGCGTCGCCCGGGATCGGCCGGGGTCAGGGCGCGGCGGCAAGCGTCGTAGACGATCAGGGCGGCGCGCGAAGCATCGATGCGGTCGGCCGTGGCTCGGGTGGTCATGGCCCTGGATTCTAGACTGAATGCGAGGTGAGTCGATGACGGAGACGAAGCTCGGCCGCGCGCATCTCATCGCCGGTGGCTTTCCGCCTGGATCCGCCGCCGGGCACGACCACGACTACGCCCGCTTGCGGCTGCTCGGGCTCCTGGCCGAGCAGGACGTCGCCGCCTCGGTCGCCAACGACTTCGCCGACGTCGAGAAATGGCTGCCCACGAGTCGGCTGCTCGTCACCTACGTCGCCGGGCCGTATCCCGACGCCGCGCAGTGCCGGGCGATGCAGCAGTGGCTCGAGGCCGGCGGACACTGGCTGGCCTTGCACGGCACCAGCGGCGGCCGCGCCGAGCGCGTCGAAGGCGCGCGGCAGCGCCGCACCGTGAAGACCGAGCATCACGCGCTCCTCGGGAGCTACTTCCTGACACATCCGCCGATCTGCAAGATCCGCGTCGACGTGGCCGACGGTGCCACGAGCCTGACGCGAGGGCTGGGCCCCTCGTTCGTCGTCGAGGACGAGCCATATTTCATCGAGCTGCAGCATCCCGGCTCGACGCGAATCTTACTGACCGCGGACTACGGCCCACAGGCGACGTCGCCGACCATCGGCACCCTCTACCCCACGGACACGTCGCTGAGACCCGACGGCAAGACGCGCGTGCTCGGCTACACCCGGCAGATCGGCCAGGGCGGTGTGACATATTTCGCGCTCGGCCACTGCCACACCCCCGCGATCCGGGCGGCGCGCGCGGGCGATCCGACTGACACGACGCCGCTCACGTTTCGCGGCTCGTGGGAGAGCGACGCGTTCCTCACGCTGCTGCGCAACGCCATCGGCTGGGGCGTGGGCGCCTGACTATTCCGGGACGAGCGCGGCTCCGATCATGGACACTTGAAGAGGTCGACGTTCTCGGCTAAAGAGACGATATCGAGGAGGTGCACGCCATGCTGGTCGTCGATGCGCAAATCCACATCTGGACGGGCAACAAGCCGACGAACGCGAATCATCGTCAGGTCACCGACTTCACCGCGAGCGACGTGCTGAAGGAGATGGACGCGGGCGGCGTGAACGCGGCCCTGATCCATCCGCCCGGCTGGGATCCCAATTCCAACGCGCTGGCGGTCGAGGCGGCGAAGCAGCATCCCAACCGCCTGGCGATCCTCGGCAACTTTCCGCTCGACAAGCCCGACAGCCGCACGCAGGTCGACGCGATCAAGAGCCGGCCGGGGATGCGGGGGCTGCGCTTCGCGCTGCTCCAGCCGCATCAGAAGACGTGGCTCACCGACGGCACGCTCGACTGGCTCTGGCCGGCGGCCGAGCGCGCGGGGCTGGCGGTCGCGCTGCTCGGGCCGGGTCTGCTGGAGACCATCGGCAAGATCGCGGAGCGCCATCCCGGGCTCAAGCTGATCATCGATCACTTCGGGCGCCCGGACGCCGCGTGGTCGAACCTGCCGGCGCTGGTCGCGGCGGCGAAGCATCGCAACGTGGCGCTGAAGGCGACGGGCGCGCCGAGCTACTCGGCCGAGGCCTATCCGTATCGCGACATCCACGGCCACATCCGCAAGCTCTACGACGCGTACGGGCCGGAGCGCATGTTCTGGGGGACCGACATCACGCGGATGCCGTGCTCGTGGAAGCAGTGCGTGACCATGTTCACCGAGGAGCTGCCCTGGCTCTCCGCGAAGGACAAGGAGCTGATCATGGGCCGCGCCGTCTGCAACTGGATCGGCTGGAACCTGCCGGGATAGCCACGATGGCGGACGACGAGCTCCGAGCGGAGGTCGAGCGGCTCAAGGCCGAGAACGCCTCGCTGAAAGCCAAGACGACGCGCGGCGTCTCGATGAAGGTCAGCGAGAAGCGCGGCGTCTCGGTCTACGGCCTGGGCCGCTTTCCGGTCACGCTCTACAAGGAGCAGTGGGTCAAGCTGCTCGACATCGCCGACGACATCCGCGCGTTCATCCGGGAGCACGACGGCGAGCTGAAGGCCAAGGAACCGCGCTGACCACCAGCTCGCGGGAGTCGACGTGCCGCAGCACCGCGCGCGTCAGCTCATCCATGAGCGAGCTCGGTTTCGGCCTGCGCTGCCCGCTGGCGGGGAAGTCCGAGCGCCACGAAAATGCCCAGGGCGTTGCCTCCGGCGGCGATCAGGATCGCGGGTCCGTAGCCGCCCGTCAGATCGAACAGGTAGCCCGCCGTGATCGGCAGGACGATCGCGGCGGCGCACCACGCCATATTGATCCGGCTCGCCATCCGGCCATACAGGGCGCGTCGCCAGTAAACGGCCACCGCGGCCGCCGTGACCCCCGAGATCACGCCATAGCCTAACCCCACGAGCGCCAGCGCGACGACCGACACGCCGGGGCCGGGCCACAACGTCAGCGCCACGTTGCCGGAGAGCGCGACGGCGTGGGCGCCGGCCGCGACCGCCGGAATGGTCAGCCAGTCGACCGTCCAGCCGCCCCCCACCCGCGCAACGGCGATGGCGCCGGCGATGAACGTGGTGCCGTAGACGGCGAGCGCGCTCGCGCCGCCGTACGCCGTGATGATGCCCGCGGCCTGACTGAGCACCATGAGCCCGGCGGACGCCGCGAGGAAGAAGACGATCGACAGTCGCCAGAACACCGCCGGGCGTCGTTCGGCTTCGTCGGGCGCGATCGTCCCGGCCGCCGCGGCCAGCGTGACGCCCGAGTGCGCGATCAGCCACGCGGCGATCGCGCCGGTCACGGCCAGCACCAGGGCGAAGCCCCCGAGCGTCGCGCGCACACCGGACGCCTGGATCGCCCACCCGAAGAGCGGCGCGGCGACCACCGCGCCGGCCGGGTACAGGCCGACGAGGTAGCCGTTCACGAGCCCCTGGCGTCGTGTCACGGCCAGGTTCACCGTCTGCTGCGCCAGGATGTACGCCGCGCCCCCGCCGGCGCCGAAGAGTACACCGTACCCGACCGCGAGCTGGACGAGGCCGCCGGCCGTCGCGGCCACCGCGGCGCCCAGCGTCCCCGCGGTGGCGCAGCCCAGGACCAGCGACGAAATGGACGCGACGCCGAAGAGATGCGGCACCAGGAGCATGCCCGAGCCGAATCCGGCCGACGCCAGCGCGAAGACGAGCGCGAGGTCGGCTCGGCTCACCCCGAGCAGCGCCTCGAGCGGCTTCAGGAAAACACTGAACGCGTAGAGCGAGCCGAACGGAAGGTTGAGCACGGTGGCCGCCACGATGGCGCGCCAGGGGCTCGGCCTGACCTCGGGGTCGTTCACGATGCGCCGGGAAACTACGGCAACAGAGCCGCGACGCGGATGCGGGCTCGGGGCGCTGCCAGCGGTGTGACGACGGCGTTGCGCCGGAGCACGCGCACCGAATCGTAGTTCCAGCCGCGCCCCGGTGAGCGATGCAACGGCTCCCGGTACACCTCCAGCGCTTCATCGATGAGATTCACCACCCAGTAGTCTGCGATCCCCGCACGCGCATACAGGCCACCCTTGCGCCGCCGATCGAGCGCGAGCGACGAATCGGCGACTTCAACGACCAGCACCGGTCGAGCTGGATGGGCCGTCAGATAGTCGCGAAGCTTGCCGGGAACGACGGCGACGTCGGGCTCGGGTTCCGACAGCCTGTCGAGAGCGATCGGCTTCTCCTCACGGATGTGGTATCCGCTGCCGAATGCCTTCTGGAGGGCCGCGCGCACGAGACCGACCACGGTGGCGTGACGCGCTCCCTGCGGCTCCCGCACGACGAGCAAGCCATCGAGCAGCTCGATCCGGTCCTCGGGACCGAAAACGCCCGTGTCGACGAGCCGCTCATAGCGCGAGCGTGGCATCCGCCATAGCGGAAGCGGGGGCGACTTCATGACTGTCGCCACGATACGGCAACCGCGACCAGCGCTCAACGTCTATGCGGGGCGACGAAGCGCGTATCTGTCTGCGGACATTGACGCAGCCGGAGCCTGCCGATACGATGCGCGCGATGGCGAGCTACGAGCCGCGGACGCGACGCTTGAGCCGAGCCGAGTACGACCGGCTGATCGAGCTCGGCGTGTTTCAGCCGGGCGAAGACATCGAGCTCATTGGCGGCGAGCTCGTGGTCGCCGAGCCACAGGGCGCTCCGCACTACACGGCGATCCGCAAGACCGCGAAGGCGCTCGAGGCGGCGTTCGGGCCGGGGTGGGAGGTGCGGACGGAAGGGCCCATCGGGCTCGACGACGATTCTGAGCCCGAGCCCGACATCGCGGTCGTCCCGGGAAACCCGGACGACTACGCGCGCGCCCATCCCTCTCACCCGGCGCTCACGGTCGAAGTCGCCGAGTCGAGCCTGGCCATCGACCGGCAACACAAGGGCAGTCTGTACGCCCGAGCCGGTCTGGCGGACTACTGGGTGCTCAACCTGGTCGACCGTGTCCTCGAGGTGTACCGCGAGCCGGCGCCCGACTCCGAGGCGGTGTTCGGCTGGCGTTACGCGCGGCTGGACGTGTTCGACGGGGCCGCGCGTGTGACGCCGCTGGCCGCACCCGGATCGAGCATCGCCGTCTCGCTTCTCCTGCCTTGACTCCATGAAGCACGCGGTGCGGCCTGGCCTGCATCGCTGGACCCGTCTCGAGTACGAGCGGTTGATCGACCACGATTTCTTGCGCGAGGACGACCCGATCGAGCTCCTCGACGGGTTGCTGCTCGTGAAGGAGCCGCAGCACAGCCGGCACCGGACCGCGGTGCTCCTCGTGGCGAAGGCGCTGGAGCGGGCGTTCGGCGAAGGCTGGTTCGTCCAGACGCAGAGCCCGCTCATCCTCGATGACCGCTCGGAGCCTGAGCCGGACGTCTGCGTCGTTCAGGGCGTACCGCGCGACTACGTCGACGCGCATCCGACGCGGCCGGCGCTGGTCGTCGAGATCGCGGATTCGAGCCTACGCCTGGCTCGAGGACGGAAAGCCGCGGCGTATGCCCGCGCCAGGATCGCGGACTACTGCATCGTCAACCTGATCGATCGCGTGCTCGAAACTCACCGCGAGCCGGCGCGCCCGGGCCCGGCCCGCCGCCACTGGGGCTACGCGGCGACCGCGACGCACGGCGCCGACGCCGCGATTGCGCCGCTTGCCGCGCCGTCGACGCGAATCCCCGTCACCGATCTGCTGCCGTAGGCTGACGTCGCCGGGCGGTCGCCCCGTCGGCGATGTCCCCGACCACGCGCACTCGCACCCTGAGCGAATTGCCCGGCAGATAGGCGAGCGGCAGGTCCTCGACCTCGACGACCTGGAGCGTGCCGGCGTCGGCGCCGCCGCTGATCGCGCGCTGCTCGGCGATGCGGCGCGCCTCGGTGATGGCCGCGTCACGCGTCAGGTTCTGGAAGATCTGATCGACCTCGCCGCTGACCTGCGCGATCGCCGCGCCCACGGCGTTGGCCACCGCCTGGTGGCGAACGTGTACGACCGCCGAGACTCCGGGGAGACGCTCGGGCACCAGGAAGCAGCCGCCACCGACCGCGATGAGCGGTTCATCACGCGCGTCGGTCTTCATGCGGTCCACGCTTTCCTCGATCGTCGCGTGCATGCGAGCCAGCGCGGTCTTCACGAGATCGGCCGGCAAGTCGGCCACACGCCGGCGGTCGCCCAGGTCGATCAGGCTGGCGGCGACGGCCACATCGGTCGCGGTCAGCGCGGTACCGCCGAACACGCGGCTCTCGTTCACGAGGCGATAGCCGACGCTGCGCGGCCCCACGCGGCGCCCGTCGTCGGCCACCAGTGAGCCGCCGCCGAGGCCGACCGACAGCAGATCCGGCATGCGAAACAGCGTGCGCACGCCGCCGATTTCCACGACGTTGTTGGCCTCGCGGGGGAAGCCGTGACGCAGGCTGCCGATGTCGGTCGTGGTGCCGCCGACGTCGATGACGATCGCGTCGCTGAGGCCCGAGAGAAACGCGGCGCCGCGCATGCTGTTGGTGGGCCCGGAAGCGAAGCTGTAGACGGGGAACGCCTCGGCCGTGGCGGCCAGCATCACGGTGCCGTCGTTCTGGGTGAGATAGAGCGGCGCGGCCAGGCCGCTGGCGGACAGCGCCTCGGTGAAGGCGCGGGTCGTGCGCCGGGCGAGGCCGATCAGCGCGGCGTTGAGCAGCGTCGCGTTCTCGCGCTCCAGCAGGCCGATGCGGCCGAGCTCGTGCGAGAGCGTCACCGCGGCGTCGGGACACTCTTCGCGGAGGATCGCCGCGGCCCGCGCCTCGCACTCGGCGTTGAGAGGCGAGAACACCGCGGCGATCGCCACCGAGGTGATCCCGGCCGCCCGGATCCGGCGCGCGGCATCGCGCATGCCTCTCTCGTCGAGCGGCACGATGGGCCGGCCGTCGTATTCGTGGCCGCCCTCGAGCATGACGACCTCGCCGCGCACGAGGGCTGCGAGGTCGTCGGGCCAGTCGACGAAGGGCGGCAGCGACGCGCTGGCCGGCAGGCCGATCCGGACCGCGGCCACGCGGGTGAGGTCGCGCCGCTGGACGACGGCGTTCGTGAAGTGCGTGGTGCCGATCATGACGGCATCGATCGGACCGCTCGCCCCCACCGCGGCCAGGAGCTCGCGAAGCGCCGTCGTGATGCCGCCGGTGACGTCGGCGGTCGTCGGGGTCTTGACGGCGTGGACGACGGCGTCGCCGTCGAGCAGAACCGCGTCGGTATTGGTGCCGCCGACGTCGAGGCCGACGCGCCTCACGAGAGGAAGCGCCTGACGAGGGGGGCCAGTCTCACGCGAACACCGACGTGAACTCCAGGTCGTAGCCGAAGGCCCGCGGTCCCACGTGCTCCAGGCCCTTGGGCGTCAGCAGCACCGGCGGGGCCGGCAGCGCCACCACGCTCACGCGCTGGCCGTAGCGGAGCGTCTCGGTGCCGATCGCCTCGCCGGAGACGGTGTCTATGACGCAGATCAGATCAGGCGTCATGACCCGGGGCGTGCCGTCGAGCCAGCCCACCGCGAACTCGTTCTGGAACGCCAGCTCGAAGCGCTGGCCACGACAGTCACCGAGGCCGTCGATCCGCGCCGTTCCTCGCAGGAAGCCCTCGGTGGCTCGCCGGGCGACGTCGGCGATCTTGCCGGCGAACAAGAGCTGGCCGCGCTCGGCCTCGACGATCGCCTCGATCGGATCGCGATGGGCGCGCCGGGCCGCCTGCACGGTCTGCCCCAGGCAGATCGCCTTGCTCGTGGAGTAGAGGATCCCGCAGTCCTTCACTTCTTTGCCCGTGCGCGGGGCCTTGCACGTGGCCGCGATCGACCCGACCGCCACGCAGGCCGTGCGCGAGAGGCGCTCCATCCATTTCCACGACGCCGCCTGGGCCACGATCACCGCGTTGTCGCGCACGTCGACGAGCATGAGCGGGTACATGCGGAGGTCGTGGATCGCGAACGACGTCATCTGCGCTTCGGGGAACGCCCGGCCCATGCAGTCGGCGTCGACGACTGGTCGATCGAGGAGAGCGGCGGCCATGAACGGCTGGACGGCGTTGCCGCCGCCGATCTCCAGCGACATGATCGCGCGAAAGCGGCGGCCGAGATACTCCTCCATCATCGTGACCGCGCGGGCGATCGTGCGCGGGTCGGTGAGCCGTTCCTGTCCGACCAGTGGCGCGCCCATGTTGGAGACCACCGCGACGAGGTCGTCGTCGGCCAGATCCATCGGATCCATGAGCGAGACGACCGCGCCCTGGCGATAGAGCGCGCGCATGTTCAGCAGCGCCAGATAGGGGCTGCCGCCGCCGCCGGTGCCGAGGATCCAGGCGCCGATCGCGAGCGACTCGATCTCCTCGGCGGTTACCGGCCGGAGCGGAGCCATCGGGCGAGCCGGCTAGAGCTTGACGCCGAGCAACCTCGCGGCCGTCTCACCGAGCATCGCCCGGCGCTCCGCGTTGGAGAAGCCCGGCGCCTTGAGGATGTGATCGACCGACTTGTCCTGCCAGGGGATGGGGTGGTCGGTGCCGACGACGAGCTGGCTCGTGCCGACTTCCGCCGCCAGGTGCCGGAGCGCCTCCGACGTGAAGACCAGCGTGTCGTAGTACATCGTCCGTAGATATTCGGTCGGCTTCTTCTTCAGCTTGACGCCGGTGTCCATGTCGGGCGCGACGCGCAGGCTGTTGTCGGAGCGCGGCGCATAGGACGGCAGGTAGCCGCCGCCGTGTGCCGAGCAGATCTTGAGTCCGGGGAAGCGATCGAGCGTGCCCTCGAAGATCAAATGCGAGAGCGCGATGGTGGTGTCCAGCGGGTTGCCGATCGTGTTCGCCAGCCAGCCGTTGCCCTTGAGGCGCCGGGCGAGGTCTGGCGTGCTCTGCGGATGGATGAAGATCAACACGCCGAGCTCTTCGGCCTTGGCCCAGAACGGGTGGAACTTCGGGTCGGAGAACTCGTCGCCGGCGACGCTCGCGCCGACGGCGGCGCCGCGGAGCCCGAGCTTCTTGACGCCTTCCACGAGCTGCTGCACCGCCAGGTCCGGGAACTGGAGCGCGACCGAGGCGAAGGCGACGAAGCGGTCCGGGTAGGTCGCGCAGAACTGGGCGAGCCGCTCGTTCTGGATCTTGATCACCTGAGTGGCGACGTCGCGCTCGGCCCGGTACCACGCGGGGTTGATGCTGATCGCCTCCATGTCGATGCCCTGGGCGTCCATCTCGCCGATCCGACGGGGCCCGACCTGGTCGATCCCCGGACCGCGCGTGACGTCGGTTTTCAACCCGAGCAGCGCCTGCGCCTCCGGGATCACGCAGTGGGCGTGCACGTCGATCACCTTCACGCGGCGACCGCCGACGACCACGTCGCGGCGCCGGCCGGTCGCCGTCACGTCGCGGCGCGCCGCGACCGGCTTCGCGCGCGCCTTCCCGCGCGCCGCCGGCCGCGCCGGGGTTCGCGCCCTCGAAGCGGTCGCAGCGAGCAGATCGCATCCGGTGAAGGTGATGCTGGCCACCGTGCCGATCGGGTCTCTCTCGAGCACTTCGCGACTGGTCATCGTGATCTCCTGAGCGCGGCCTTTCTACGGCATCGCGACGCGGCGCCTATGATATTGCATTTTCAACGTCGCTGGACCTGGTCGTGCCTTCCCGCACGCTTCGGTGCCGTATTTCGTCACGACGTGGCCTCGATGCGCCCCTTCCACGCGTTGGCGCCGATCGCTCGTCGCCTAAGTGCGCGTGAGGCTGACCCGATCGTCCTGGCCTCAACCCCGTGGTCTGTTCAGAGTCCCTGGCGCGGTCCCTGCACCATGCGGGGCTGGATCATGGCAGGCGATCAGCAGCTTCTCGACGGCTTTGCCCGCGTCGCCCTGGCGCCAGCCGTGCCGCAGCCCGGCGAATCGCTGCCGGGCTCGACGCCAGCGTTGTCGGCCGGGCCGCTGGCCGGAACCGACGCGGCAGCCCGCAAGCCCTGGACGCATCTCCGACCGACGCTCCGGGCCGCGCTCTTCGAGGGCGCGAGCGCCGAGGTCTTCGCCGCCTGCGCCGGCGGCGGAATCCTCACCGCGTGGGCGCTCTATCTCGGCGCCAGCCCTCTCGTCATCGGGCTACTCGGGGCGCTTCCCGTCGCCTGCAACGTCCTCAACCTGCCGGCGGCCTGGCTCACCCACATCGTCGGCCGCAAGCGGCTGGCCATCGCCGCCGTCGGGGCGTCGCGGCTCGTGTATTTGCCGCTCATCGCCTTCCCGTTTCTTTCATTGCCCGATGCGACCCGTCTTCGGCTCTTCATTGCGCTCGTCGCGGTCACGTCCGTCCTCGCCGTCATCGGCAACAACGCGTGGATCGCCTGGATGGGCGATGTCGTGCCCGCTCAGATTCGGGGCCGGTTCTTCGGTCGGCGCACGGTGTTCCTGACGCTGGCGGGCGCCACCTCCTCGCTTGCCGCCGGCGTGGCGCTCGACACGCTGAGCCCGCGCGGGTGGAAGGGCGAAACCCTCGCGGGTCTGGCGGCGATGGCCTGTCTCGCGGGGCTGGCGAGTATCTGGCTTCTCCGGCGTCAGCACGAGCCGGTGGCGGCCAGCACGAATGCCGGGCACGATGGCTGGGCCGCCCTCGCCGCCTGCGTGCGCGACCGGGCCGGGCGGCCGTTCCTCTGGTACCAGTTCTGGTGGCACGTGGCGGTGGGTTCCGTCGCCGGCTTCATCTCCTTTCACATGCTGGTGAACCTCCGCATGGGATTCGCCCTGGTCGCGGCCCACGGCGTGGCCGTGGCCGTGGTGCGGATCGTCGCGGCGCCGCTGTGGGGACGAGCGGTCGACCGGCTCGGGGCGCGCCCCGTCCTGGTGCTGTGCTCGTTCGGCGTCGCTGCCGTTCCCGCGATCTGGATGCTGACGACTCCAGACCGCCTCTGGCCAATCGCGCTGGAAGCGCTGGTCTCCGGCGTGCTGTGGGGCGGCCACGGCATCGCCTCGGTCGATCTGTCCGTCGCGCTGGCGCCGCGCGCCGGCCGGCCATTTTTCCTGGCGGCCTTCGCCACCGCCGGCGGGCTTGGCTTCGCCCTCGCATCCGTCCTGGCTGGTCTGCTGGCTTCGTCGCTGCCGGCTCAGTTTCAACTGTTCGGGCTCGGCTGGACGGCCATCCACGTCCTTCTGCTGGTCTCCGCGCTCGGCCGCGTCGCCGCCGCGCTGCTGGCCGTTCGTATCAAGGAGCGCGACGCGCGGGGCGTCCCCGAGCTGCTGCGCACGCTACGGCTGCCGATCCCGAAGCCGTGGGCGGCCTTCCAGCCGACGAGCCTGCGTGCGCTGGCGCGCGGCCGCCGTCGGCCACCGGTGTCCGTCCCGACGCCGTAAGCTTCACGCTCGAACGTCGCCCGGCCCAACCCAGGGCCTCGCGCGGCGTGTGCTATCCTGCCGCCGTCGTCGCGTAAGAATGCCGCGCTTCCACTTCGGAGGCTGCCATGAAGACGGTGCGAATCCTGCTGCTGGGTCTGCTCACGCTCACGCTGCTCGCGACGCCGGCGGTGGCGCCGGTGCCCGCCTTCGAGCGCGCCGGTGACCGGAAGATCCTGGTGTTCGCGGGCCGCCAGGAGGTGCCGACAATCGACCCCAGCGTGAAGTACGACTGGTCGATCCGCATGATGCAGCAGGCGCTGTACGACGCGCTGGTGAAGTACGTCGGCAACCCGCCCGAGATCGTCCCGTGGCTGGCCGAGCGGTGGGAAGTCTCGCCGGACGCCAAGACGTGGACGTTCCACCTGGTGAAGAACGCGCGCTTCCACAGCGGCGATCCGGTGACGGCCGAGGCCGTGCGCTGGTCGTTCGCGCGCACGCTCAAGCTCAACCAGGGGCCGGCGTGGACGCTGTCGGACTTCCTGAAGGAAGACGGCATCAAGGTCCTGAACGACCAGACGATCCAGTTCACGCTCACCCAGCCGTACGCGCCGTTCCTGTCGTGGGTGCCGTGGTGGTACGTGATGAACCCCAAGCAGGTGATGGCCAACGAGCAGGCGGGCGACCTCGGCCAGAAGTGGCTGACCGACAACGCGGCCGGCAGCGGGCCGTTCAAGATCAAGCGCTGGCAGCAGGGCGTGCTCTACGAGATCGAGGCGGTCGACGGCTACTGGAAGGGCTGGCCCTCGAAGGACCACGTCGGCGGCGTCATCCTCAAGCTGGTGCGCGAGTCGGCGGCCCAGCGGGCGGCGCTGCTGCGCGGCGAGGCCGACATCGTCGAGGGGCTGTCGGCGGACGACTACGACCAGGTCGCGAAGACGCCCGGCATCGTCGTGCCGAACTTTCCGGGGATGACGACGTTCGGCCTCAAGATGAACACGCAGAAGGCGCCGACCAACGACGCAAATCTGAGGAAGGCGGTCGCGCACGCCTTCGACTACGACTCGCTGATCAAGATCTACAACGGCAACGCCATCCTCCAGACGAGCCCATTCCCCAACGCCACGCGCGGCCACGTCGCGGTGCCCGGTTTCCCGCGCCAGGACCTGGCCAAGGCCAAAGAGTTCCTGGCCAAGAGCGCCTATCCCAACGGCGGCATCGAGCTCGAGTACGTCTACGTCCAGGGGCTCGAGGAAGAGCGCAAGATGGGGCTCGTCCTCATCGACAACCTCGGCAAGCTGAACCTCAAGGTGAAGATGGTGCCGCTGACCTGGCCCAACATGGTCGCGCGGGGCGCCAAGGTGGAGTCGTCGCCGGATCTGATGGCGGTCTTCACCACGCCGCTGTCGACCGATCCTGACGCGGTCGCGTACCAGTACCACAGGAACTCGTACGGCAAGTACTACGCCTCGTCGTTCTATCAGAACGCCGACGTCTGGGGACTGATCGAGCGCGCACGCACGCTGGCGAAATGGGAGGACCGCGCGCCGCTCTATGCCGACATCCAGAAGCGCATCGCCGCCGACGCGCCCGAGCTGTTCGGCATGCTGGCCAACCGGCGGTGGGGGATGCGCGACCACGTGAAGGGGTTCGTCTTCAGCCCGGTGCGCTTCACCGGCGAGGTCGACGTCTACCCGCTGACGATCGTCGCCAAGTGAGGACCCACCTCCGCTGACGCGCTATCTCGTACAGCGCCTGGCCTTCCTGGGCCTGATGCTGTTCGGGCTCCTGTGCCTGACGTTTGCGATCTCGCACGTGATGCCCGGCGACCCCGCGCGGCTCGCCGCCGGCCCCGACGCCAACGAGTCGATGGTCGAGACGCTGCGGGCCAGGTACGGCCTCGACCGTCCGCTGGGCGTGCAGTTCGTGCGCTATCTGGGCGGCGTGGTCACGGGCGATCTCGGCCAATCGCTACGCAGCCGCAACGCCGTCCTCGACGACCTCGTCCGTTATTTCCCCAACACGTTCGAGCTGGTCACGCTGGCGCTCCTGCTGGCGGTCGTCGTCGGCGTGCCGCTGGGCATGCTCTCGGCCGTCTACCAGAACACGTGGATCGACCACGTGACGCGCGTGGTGTCGGTCTCCGGCGTGGCGCTGCCGGCCTTCTGGCTCGGGCTGATGCTTCAGCTCCTGGTGGGGCTCTATCTCGGATGGCTGCCGCTGGGCGGGCGGCTCGGGCTCACGGCGACACCGCCGGCTCCCATCACGCACCTTCTGTTCGTCGACGCGCTGCTGCGCGGGGAGTGGCGCACGTTCGCCGACGCCGTCGCCCACGCGGTGCTGCCCGTCGTCACGCTGTGCTTCCCGGCGCTGGCGTCGATCATGCGCGTGAACCGCGCGGAGATGCTGGAGACGCTGCGCCAGGACTACATCGTCACCGCACGGGCCCAGGGGTTTTCCGGCTTCCGCGTGGTGACGCGCTACGCGCTTCGCAACGCGATGATCCCCACGTTCACGATGATCGGTCTGCGCTACGGCTGGATGCTCGGCGGCACCGTGCTGATCGAGACCGTCTTCGACTGGCCCGGCATCGGCCTCTACGCGGTCAACGCCGCGGTGTCCTCGGACTTCCAGCCGATCATGGGCGTGACGCTGGTGATCGGCCTCAACTTCATGCTGGCCAATTTGCTGGTCGACCTCGCCTACGGCTGGCTCGACCCGCGCATCCGCCGGGCGAGCGTGGCGTGAGCGCGCGCGTCCTCTCGCTGGAGCAGCCCGCCGAGCGCACCGGCGCGACGCGCGAGATCCGTCGCTACGCCCGGGCGTATGCGCGGAGCGCCGCGTCGATGGCCGGGCTCGTCATCGTCGCGGTCTTCGTGCTGGTGTCCGCGATCGGCCCGTGGATCGTGCCGTATCCGGAAGACGCTCGGGGTGCCGTCCACCTCGACCGCAAGCTACAGCCGCCGAGCACGACCCACTGGTTCGGCACCGACGAGGTCGGCAACGACGTCTACACTCGCGTCATCCTGGGCGCGCGGGTGTCGCTGCAGATCGGCCTGATCATCACGGTCGTCGCCGCCGTGCTCGGCGTGCCGCTCGGCATCGTCGCCGGCCACGTGGGTGGGCGCCTCGGCGAGACGATCATGCGCGTGACCGACGTGTTCCTGTCGGTGCCGGCCCTGGTGCTGGCCCTCGCGGTAGTGGGCGCGCTGGGGCCGGGCATTCTCAACGCGATGATCGCGCTGTCGCTGGTGTGGTGGCCGGGGTACGTGCGGCTCGTGCAGGCCAAGACGCTTGCGCTCGGCCAGGAGACGTTCGTGGAGGCGGCGCGGGCCAGCGGCAGCGGGCGCCTGCGCATCGTGCTGGTGCACCTCTTGCCCAACTGCGTGTCGCCGATCGTCGTCAAGGCGAGCATGGACATGGGCGCCGCGATCCTGGCGGCGGCCAGCCTGGGCTTCATCGGCCTCGGCGCCCAGCCGCCCTATCCCGAGTGGGGCGCCATGATCAGCCACGGCCGGAACTACCTGCCGACGTGGTGGTGGTACTCGGCGTTCCCGGGGCTGGCGATCTACTTCACCGTGCTCGGCCTCAACCTCGTGGGCGACGGCCTGCGCGACCTGCTCGATCCCAAGAGCAGGGGGTAGCGAGCCGCCCGGCCCGGAGCCTCAGCCGTCGGCGGCGACGGGGGCGACGTCGGAGAAGGCCGGCATCAGCTCCTGCGCGAATCGCCGCAGCGTCGGGCGTCCGCCCGCGCTGTTGAGCAGCACGTATTCCGCTCCGGCCGCGCGCAGCGACTGCATCATGCGACCGACCTCGTCCAGCGTGCCGTAGAGGGCGGAGGCGCAGATCTCCGCGTCGGATAGCTGGGCGCGGTTCGAGCCGGGGCCGTCCGGGCGCGTGGCCAGGCGATCGATGCGCCGGCGGCCGGCCACCCGATTCGCCATCGCGCGCTCGAGGTCGGCCGGGGTCGTGACGATGTTGATCGAGCGCGTCACGCCGACGTTCATCGGATCGAACACGCGTCCCCGTGCTTCGACCTCGGTCTTGAAGATCGCGATGCGCTCGCCGATCTGCTGGATCGACGCGTACTGATCCAGCAGCAAGTTGAAGCCGAGCGCCGCGACCTTCCGGATCGAGGCGGGGCTGCCCGCGCCCATCCAGAGCGGCGGGTGCGGCTTCTGCGCCGTCGGCGGCTCCACCACGACGTTGTCGAACTGCCAGTACGTGCCGCGATGGCTCCACGGCACGTCCGACGTCCACGCCGTGCGCATCACCTCGAGCGATTCGTCGAAGCGCGCGTCGGCGTCTTCCATGGGCGTCGCGAAGCCGGCGAACTCGTTGTAGCGGTAGCCCTTGCCGATTCCGAAGTCGACCCGGCCGCCCGAGAGCAGATCGAGCGTCGCGACCTGCTCGGCCAGCAGGACGGGGTTGTGCCAGGCCAGCACGATCACCGCCGTGCCGAGGCGCAGCGTGGTGGTGCGGGCGCCGACCCACGTCAGCAAGTTCAGGGTCGCCGAGATCTGGCCGAAGCCCGTGAAGTGGTGCTCGACGATGAACGTGCTGTGATAGCCGAGCGCCTCGGCCTCGACGTTGTTCTCGACGAACTCCCGGAAGCCGGCGGCGCTGTCGACGTCGGGCACTCCGCGTCTGGCCTGGGCGCTGCCGAACAGTCCGAAGCGCATGTCCCGTCCTTTCAGGTCGTGGGGGCGCCGCTGGCCGTGAGGATACCACTAGCCACCGCACGCCTCGGCGATGACCCGGGCCACCAGGAAGTTGGCGAGCAGCACGGGCATTCCGGTCAGCCCACGAAGCTCGTCGCGCGTCTTGCGGCGGAACCCCATGCAGTCCATCACGACCAGGCCGGCGCCGCCGGCGCGCATCGCCTCGGCGGCGCGGCGCAGCGCAGCCGCATCTTCTTCCTCGTAGGGCGACAGCGGCGCCACGACCGGATCGAAGCCGTCGCGCCGCCAGCGCGCCTCGGTCTGCGGCACGTGCGGCACCGACGGGGTCAGGACGCCGAGCCGGCCGGGCCAGGAGAGCCCGCGCAGGGTGCCCAGCAGCACGGGATGAGGCTGGATCAGCGTGCGGCTCGAGCGCAGTCGCGGAAACGCGCCGGTGCACAGCAGCGCCGTCATCGTGGCGCCGCCTTGCTCGAGCGCGGCGATGCGCTGCTCGACCAGCCCGACGATCTTCTCCTTGCCGACGAAGACCGCCGAGCCGTCTTGCAGTCGCGTCACCAAGATCTCGTCGCTGCCGGTGGGCGCGAGCTTATCGATCTCCCCCCGCGTGAGGCCGTCGAGCGCGCCGGCTTCGCGGACGTCGACGCCCGGGCCGATCAGCGCCGCCATCTCGGGGACGACGTCACCGCGAGGGGACTGGCCGATCGTGACGAGCCCGACCACCGAGCCGAGTGGTTTCGTCATGGCATCGCCTCCTTTATAACCGCGCGCACTGCTAACCGCTGAACACGCTCGCGGCGAGGTTGACCGTCAGCGCGAGGAGCGCGGCGTTGAACACGAACGAGACGACGCCGTGCGCGGTGACGGTGCGACGGATCTGCTTGCTGCTGATGGTCACGTCCGATACTTGCGACGTCATGCCGATCACGAACGAGAAATAGACGAAGTCCCAGTAGTCGGGCTCCCGGTCGTCGCCGGGAAAGGCCAGCCCACCGCTGTCGGTCTCGTCGTAGAACTCGTGGGCGTAGTGGAGCGCGAACAGCGTGTGGATCAGCGCCCAGGACAGCAAGATCGTGAGCGCGGGGAGCAGCAGCTTCATCGGCTTGCTGTCGTGGGTGGGCGCAGAGGCCCCGAGCTGGGCGAAGATCGCGACCAGGCTCGCCAGCGCCGCGATCACCGGCAGCACCAGGAGCGTCAATCGCCCCTCGTCCTGCGCCGCGGCTCGCTGGCGAATCGTGTGGATCTCCGAGGCCCACATCATGTGGAAGACGAGCACCAGGTAGAGCGCCACCCCGATGTCCCAGCCGGTGAGCATGCGGGTCGCGGGCGCCCAGTGCCTCAGCCAGGCGACCAGCGCGGCCAGGACGCCGATGGCGCCGCACGCGAACAGCCGGGGCCGCGCTCGCACGATACGCACGAGCGCCGGCGACCGGCGGATCCGGTCAGCGCGGATCGCCATCAGGTCTCAGGGCGTCGCCCCGGCGCGACGCGCCTCGCGCAGCCCGGCCAGGATGGCGTCGCGATCGAGGCTCATCTCCATCAGCGCGACCTGGGCCCCGTAGACGTCGGCCGGCACCTGGTCACGAACCTCCGGCTCGAAGACGTGGA
>Ga0209376_1001022_pt1 | contig 29715 bp, 28 predicted proteins | sample GraSoiAngelo_134_FD_185891 | JGI IMG/M metagenome (GOLD analysis project Ga0209376, IMG submission 185891) | Grasslands soil microbial communities from the Angelo Coastal Reserve, California, USA - 14_0929_05_30cm (SPAdes) (version 2) | ecosystem: Environmental > Terrestrial > Soil > Grasslands ... | reverse complement strand
GCCGACCGCGGCGTAGCCGTGCGCTTCGAGGTACCGGACGTCGTGGCCGCGGCCGCAACCCGGGACCGCGACCCGGCCCCGCGGCGGCGGCGTGTGCTCGACGAAGTCGACGAGCGGCGGCGCGGGCTGGCGCAGCTCCCACCCGTCGCCGCCGCGCGTGTAGAGGTCGGTCCAGAACTCGGCGGCGCTCACGCTGGCCACGTGACCCCTTCGAAATCCGCCACCACGCGCTCGACGCCGGCCGCGCGGAGCTCGGTCTCGCTGTGGGCGGTGGTCACGCCGATGACCCGCATGCCGGCCCGCCGGGCCGCCTGCACGCCCACGATCGCGTCTTCGAACACCAGGCAGTCCGACGGCTCGATGCGGATGGCGCGCGCCGCCAGCAGGTACACCTCGGGATCCGGCTTGCCCCGGCGCACGTCCTCGGCGGTGGCCACCGCCGCGAATCGCTCGAGCAGCCCGAGCCGATTCAGCAGCAGATCGGTGTCGACGCGCGTGGCCGAGGTGGCGACGGCACACGGCACGCTCTGAGCCGCGAGCTCGTCGAGGAACGCGGAGACGCCGCGAACCGCTGGCAGCCCGTGGCGCGAGAGCCGGCGATAGTGCTCGAGCTTGCGATCGGCGAGGCGGTGCGCCTCGGCGATGTCCACGACGCGGCCGAGGAGCAGCGGGATCGCCTCGGTGCTCGGCCGGCCGATGGTCAACCGCCAGTACTCCGGCTGCGCGGGCGTCACACCCAGCTCGTCCAGCAGAGCGCGCCACGCGCCGCGGTGATGGGCGTTGGAGTCCACGAGCACGCCGTCCATGTCGAAGATGACGGCGCGCGTCCCCAAGCTAGCGGAGACGATAGAGGGGCGCCAGCGCGCGGAAGGTCTCGAGCGCGGCGGAGCGGTACTGCGCCTCCGTCCAGCGCGCGGCCTCCTCGGCCTGCACGGCGCGTCCCACGATCAGCTGTCCGTCGCGCGTCCGCGTCAGCTCGTCGGCGAGCCCGGCCAGCGTCTCGGGCGTGAGCTCGGCGAGGGGCGCCGCCGGCTCCTCGTCGTGCTCGTTCTTGAACCACGCGAGGTGCTTGACGCGGCGGAGCACGGGCCCGATCTTCGGCGCGTTCTTCCGCCATGCCGCCGCCCAGCGCCGCTTGTCCGAGTGCTCGGGGCCGACCTCGAACAGGAAGCGCACGTAGCCACGCGACACGGACACCTTGAAGTGGCAATGCTGCTTGTAGCCCCGCGCGTCGGGGCCGAAGGCGACCCAGGTGTCGTCGGGCGCGTTCACGGTTCGGCGCGCGTGCTTCGCGACGTGCGCGAAGACGTCGCCGCCGACCGAGCGGCTGATCGAGGGCGCCAGGCTTCCGCCGAAGGCGTCGAGCTTCGGCCGGACGCGAGCGCGGATCTCGTCCATGCGCGGCTTGAACCCCTTCACGTCGAACACTTTGAAGTCACCTGCGACGAACGCTGGAGACGGCATCAGTACTCCCCCCCGGGCTCAGTGGTCGGCGGATCGGGCGAGCATGGAGTCGCTGGGGTTCATCGCGAAGCCGAGTGGGATGATCGACCGTCGGCGCGCGAACGTCAACATGTTTTGCGAAGACGGTGAGCTCACACAGCCCGTGTTCGTGCGACGCCTCCTTGACGCGCTCTACCGACCGCGGGCGGAACGGCCGGGAGTTACTATAAGAGCTCGAATGGCCACTGTAAACCGAGACGCGCGGCGTCGATGACGGCGACGATACTCCGGGCCGCGGGTTGATCCGCGTCCTCCAGCTTCTCACCGCGACCGCGCTCGGCGGCGGGCCACGGCAGGTCTATCACCTCGTTCGCCGTCTTCCTCGCGACGAGTTCAGCGTGTGCGTCGGCGGCCCCGGGGATCGTCGCTATCGTGAAAACCTTGGCGTGCTCGGTGTCGCGCTCGCTCCGATCGACTTCGACACGCTCGGCGGCTCTCCGCTGACGCTCCGGCGCACGCTGCGGCTGATTCGCGAGTTCCGCGCTGACGTGGTTCACACGCACGGCAAGGGCGCGGGCTTCTACGGGCGGTTGGCCGCTCGTGTGGCGGGCGTACCGGCCGTCCATACGTTCCACGGCATCCACTACGAGGGTTACTCGCGCGTCGGCCGCCGCGCCTATCTCGCGCTCGAACGATCATTGGCGCGTCTTACGCACACGGTGATCAACGTCTCGGCCAGCCAGCAGTCCGAGGCGTTCGCTCTCGGCGTGAGCCGGCCAGGGCGGAGCGCAGTCGTCGTGAACGGAATTGACGTCGATGAGCTGGACCAACGGACCGCGTGGGGTCGCGGGGCTCTCGGCTTTTTGCCAAACTCTTTGGTGCTTGGCTGTGTGGCCCGGTTCGATCCGGTAAAGCGCCACGAAGTCCTGCTCGGCGCGCTCAGGCGCCTGGCGCCGAGCCGTCCGCGCGTACGGCTCTTGCTGGTCGGCGACGGGCCTGAGCGTGACCGCCTCGAGAGAATGGCGTTGGAGCTCCCGATGCCAGAAAGCAGGATCACCTCTTTGGCCGACAGCCGGATCACGTCCTTCGGCGTGGCCGAATGGGACATCAGCCCTTACGGAGCGATGGACATCTATGTGACTGCGTCGGCCAAGGAAGGACTGCCGCTGGCGCCGCTGGAGGCGATGGCGTCCAGGCTGCCGGTCATCGCGAGTGACATCCCGGGCCACCGTGACGTTGTCGCTCACGGTGAGACCGGACTGCTCGTGCCTGCGGAGGACGACAAGGCACTGGCGGAGGCGATCGAATCCTTGCTGGACGACGGCCAGCGCCGCGCGCGGATGGGACGCGCCGGACGCGAGCGGGTGCTACGCGACTTCGCGATCGGGCCGATGGTCGAGAAGACGGCCGCGATCTATCGCGCGGCGATCATCACGCCGGGGCGTCGGCGCTGAAGCGGCGGAGGCAGTAGAGCAGGTCGCCCAGACAACGGTACAGAGCTTGCCAGTGCGTTCCTTGGTCGTCAGCGGCCACCGGCCGTCCCGACACGCCTCGCGCAACTCGCCGACGGTCAGGTTGGTGCAATAGCAGAGAAGCATCGAATCCACGGGCTCCGGGAGTGGCGCGCTCACCTCGCCTCGATGCGCCACCCTACCGCGCGAATTTCCGGGGTGTCAAGCGCCGGCGGGACAGCCGGCCGGCCCGAGCTACGGTGATACAATCGGCGGGTGAACGACGTAGTTCTGGTCACCGGCGGCGCCGGCTTCATCGGCTCACACCTCGTGCAACGGCTCCTCACCGACGGCGCCCGCGTTCGCGTCCTCGACAATTTCTCGACTGGCACGCGTGGGAATCTCGCCTTCGCCAAGCCCCTCCAGCGCCGGCTCACGGTCGTCCGAGGGGACATTCGCAGTCTGGCGACGGTGATCCGCGCCGCCCGCGGTACGCGGGTGATCTTCCACCAGGCCGCGATGCGCTCGGTGCCCCGCTCGGTGAAGGATCCGCTGGGCGCGAACGCGAACAACGTGAACGGGACGCTCAACGTGCTCGAAGCCGCGCGGCGCTGCCGCGTTCCACGGGTGGTCTACGCGTCGTCGTCCTCGGTCTACGGCGCGCGACCGGAGCTTCCCAAGCGCGAGGATCAATCCCCGGCACCGGTCTCGCCGTACGCCGTGTCCAAGGCGGCCGGTGAGCAGTACGCCGCCATCTGGACCCACCTCTACGGCGTGGAGACGGTCGGGCTGCGCTACTTCAACGTCTTCGGGCCGCGGCAGGATCCGAAATCCGAGTACGCGGCGGTGATCCCACGGTTCATCCTCTGGGGGCTGCGTGGCCGTCCGCTCGAGGTCCACGGCGACGGCAACCAGTCCCGTGACTTCACGTACATCGACAACGTCGTCGAGGCCAATCTCCTGGCGGCCAGGGCGCGCGACGCGGGGGGCGAAGCGTTCAACGTCGGGTGCGGCAGCCGCGTGAGCCTGCTCGAGATCGTCGCGCGGCTCGAGGCGATCCTCGGTCGGAGCCTCCAGCGGAAACACACCCCGGCGCGCTCCGGCGACGTGCCCCACACGCTGGCCGACGTCTCGAAGGCCAAGCGGCTTCTGGGCTACGAGCCGCTGGTGGATTTCGACGAAGGGTTCCGGCGCACCGTCGACTACTTCACGTCGTCGTTCAAGAGCTAGGAGGGCCTCGAGATGCGCCGCCTCGTCGGGTTGCTGCTCGCCGTGCTCGCTGCGGGCACGCTCGCATTTCCCGCCGCGGCGCCGGCGCAGAACCTCGTGGTGCAGGTGGCCACCGAGCCGCCGGGTCTGGACCTGACGGCGACGCCGGCGTCGGCGACCGCGGCGGTGGTCTTCTACAACGTGCAGGAGGCCCTGGTGAAGGTGGACCGCCACGGCAAGATCGTGCCGTGGCTGGCCGAGCGCTGGCACACCGCCGACAACAAGAACTACACGTTCTTCCTCAAGCACGGCGTGCGCTTCCACAACGGCCGCGAGCTGAAGGCCGCCGACGTGAAGTTCGCCATCGACCGGGCGATGAATCCCGAGACCAAGCACCCCTATCCCGGGTACTACGAGGCGATCGGCGACATCATCGTCAAGGACGACTACACGATCACCGTCACCCTCAAGGGCACCAACGCCAATTTCCTGCTCAACATGGCGCGCCAGGGTTCGGTCATGTACCCGCGCGAGGCTGTCGACACGCTGAAGAGCGAGCCGATCGGCACCGGGCCCTACAAGGTCGCCGAGTGGGTGCGGGGCGACCGCATCGTGCTCGTGAAGAACCCGGACTATCACGTGAAGGGGCTGCCCAAGCTCGACCGGGTGACATACCGCTTCATCCCCGATCCGAACGCTGCGCTGGCCGCGCTCAAGTCCGGCGACATCGACGCCGCGATGTTCGGCATCGGCCCCGAGCACGTGCCGGATCTGCAGAAGGACGGGCGGTTCCAGGTGATCATCGGCGAGACGACCAACGACGTGATCATGTCGATGAACAACTCGCGCAAGCCGTACACCGACGTGCGGGTGCGGCGGGCCATCACCTACGGGGTCAACAAGCCCGAGGTGGTGAAGGGCGCGATGTTCGGTCTCGGCCGCGTGCTCGGCACCAACGTCGATCCGCTCAACCCGTACTTCGTCGACATGTCCGGCGCGATGCCCCACGACGCCGCCAGGGCCAAGAAGCTGCTGGCCGAGGCCGGCTACCCGAACGGGTTCGAGACCGTGCTGAAGGTCGCGCCGCAGTACTACTACACGGTGCGCACCGGCGAGGTGCTGGCCGACCAGCTCCAGAAGGTCGGCGTGAAGGTCAAGATCGAGCAGATCGAGTGGGGCCAGTGGCTCTCGCGCGTGTGGAAGGACGCCGACTACGACCTCACGATCATCGGCCACGCCGAGGCGTGGGACATCGCCAACTACGCGAAGCCCACCTACTACTACCGGTACGACAGCGCGGAGTTCCAGAAGCTCTTCAAGGACTCGGAAGTGACGGTCGACGACAAGGCGCGCCGCGAGCTGTATGTGAAGATGCAGAAGAAGCTCGTGGAGGACGCGCCGGTGGTGTGGCTCTACATCCACCCGCGGCTGGCCGTCACCAAGAAGGGTCTGCAGGGACTCTGGAAGGATCTGCCGCTGCCGGCGTTCGATCTCTCCGAAGTCTCGTGGGCGAAATAGCCGGGATCCTCTCCTAAAGACGTGCGGGGGTACATCGCGAGGCGGGCCGCGGCCTTCGTGGTGACTCTTCTCGTCGTCTCACTGCTGGTGTTCGTGGTCGTGCGCGTGCTTCCGGGCGATCCCGCGCTGATCATCATCGGCCCGGACGGCAGCCCCGAGGCGGCGGCGCGCCTGCGCGAGGCGATGGGGTTGAACCGTCCGATCGCCGTCCAGTACGCGGAGTGGCTCACCGGCGCGCTGCGCGGCGATCTCGGGAAGTCGCTGCAGTACGACGTGCCGGTCGGGCGACTCATCGTGAGCCGCCTGCCGGTCACGCTCCCGCTCGCGTTCATGGCGGCGACCCTCATGGTGGTCACGGCGCTTCCGCTCGGTCTCTTCGCCGCCCGCCATCACCGTCGTGTCGGCGACTACCTCGCCATGGTCGTGTCGCAGATCGGCATCGCCGTCCCGGGATTCTGGGCCGGTCTGCTCCTCATCTTGTTGTTCTCCGTCCACCTGGGCTGGGTGCAGTCCGGCGGGTTCGCCGGCTGGTCGACTGGCCTCTGGCCGGGCATCCGATCGCTCCTGCTCCCGGCGGTGGCGCTCGGGCTCTTTCAGGCCGCGGTGCTCGTGCGCGCGACCCGGTCGTCGGTGCTGGACGTCCTGAGAGAGGACTACGTGCGCACCGCGCGTGCCAAGGGCGTCAGCGAGCTCTCGGCGCTCGCCAAGCACACGCTTCGCAACGCGCTGATCCCGATCGTGACCGTGGCCGGCCTGCAGCTCGGCCAACTCGTGGCCGGCGCCATCATCCTCGAATCGGTGTTCGCGCTGCCGGGCCTGGGACGTCTGGCGCTCGGCGCCATCACCGCGCGTGACCTGCCGGTGGTCCAGGGCGTGACGCTCTTCGTCGCGTCGTCCATCGTGTTCATCAACTTCGCGGTCGATCTGCTGTACGTCGTGCTCGATCCTCGAATCCGCTATGACTAGATTTTTTCGGGGGCCCGTCGAGGCCCCGAAGACGTTAAGCGTGGTCGAGGGGCGCCACGGCTCCGCCGGGGCGCGCCCGAGCGTTGGGGAGTTTGGGGGGCCCGTCGAGGCCCCCCAATCAAGATATTGAGACCGCGGCCGCTGAGGCACGTGACGTTTGCGATGGGGGCGGCGATCACGGCGCTGCTGCTCGCGACCGCCGCGCTCAGCCTCGTCTATACGCCGCGCGACCCGCTGAAGATGTCGATCACCGGGCGCCTGCAGGGACCGTCCGGCCCGCATCCGTTCGGCACCGACCAATACGGGCGCGACGTGCTCTCGCGCGTGATGCGGGGCACCGTGACCTCCATCGCCGTCGGCGTGATCGCGGTCGGGATCGGCGCGGCGCTGGGCATGTTGATCGGCATCCTCAGCGGCTACGCCGGCGGCGCGCTCGACGAAGGGTTCATGCGACTGGTTGACGCGATTCAGGGATTTCCCGCGATCCTCTCGGCGCTGCTGTTCGCCGCGGTGTTCACGCCCGGCATCGCGCTCAGCATGGTCGCGATCGGCATCGCCTTCGTGCCGGCCTTCGCGCGGCTGACGCGTGCCGGCTTCCTCGAGCTCCGCGAGCGCGAGTTCGTCGTCGCGGCCCGCGCGCTCGGCGCCCCCGACCGCCGTCTCATCGCGCGGCACATCCTGCCGAACACGCTGCCGCCGCTGATCGTCCAGGCGACGACGAGCTTCCCCGTCGCCATCCTCGCCGAAGCGGGCCTCGCGTACCTCGGCCTCGGCACGCAGCCGCCGAATCCGTCCTGGGGGCTCATGCTCCGGGAGGCGCAGAACTTCTTGTCCATGAACCCATGGTTTGCGGTGTTTCCGGGAGGCGCGATCGCGCTGACGGTGCTGGGACTGAATCTCCTCGGCGACGGACTGCGCGACTTGCTCGACCCGAAGGCGGCGTGAGCACGAGCGCGAACGCAAATGCACGAGCGCGGTCGCAGAATCGCCCGATGTTGAGCCGTCCGAGCTATAGATTGACTAATCCGGAATTATATCGGTATCGTAACGGTTGATTTGGGCAGGCCCGCTGGCCGCGGCCAGCGAATTCAGCGTGATAGACCAGTGGAGAGAGCACGACCATGAAGGTTTACAGTACCTGCTTCACGCTGTCGACCGAGGACCGCACCGAGATCTCGGACATCACCAAGCTGGTCCGGGACGCCGTCCAGCAGTTCGCGGTCACGACCGGTGTCGCGCTGGTGAACACGTTGCACACGACCTGCGCGCTGTTCGTCAATGAGTTCCAGAGCGCGCTCATCGACGACCTCAAGGCGCTCATCGATCGACTCGTGCCGGAGCGCGACGGCTACCGTCACGACGATCCACGGGTGTCGGATTGCGAGCGCGGCAACGCGCACTCGCACCTCCGGGCGGCGCTGCTCGGCCGCAACATCGCGGTGGGCGTGAACAACGGTGAGCTGACCCTCGGTCGGTTCCAGTCCGTCATCTTCGCGGAGCTCGACGGCCCGCGGAAGCGCGAGATCAGCATCCAGGTGATCGGGGAGTAGACCCGCGGTCAGGAAGCGGGTGCGCACCAGACGCACAGATCGGCCCGCGCCCTGCGTTGCCGCCGCCACCACGCCGATGGACGAGGTCGTCATGGGCAACGCGGTGGGCGCCCTCGCCGTCAGGATCGTCGGCGCCGTAGGCACCGGTCGTGCGTAGCGGGGACCGCAGACGCTAAAGAGTCGTAGGGAAGCGGCAGGGATCCCATAGAGAGCGGCCAGTAACACGGCCTGCTCGCCCGTCCATTTCGCGAACGAGTACGGGGCGCCCCACCCAGGCCCGTCGCGTCGCTTCGAGGACCGCCACCGTCCCCCGACGTTTAACGAGTTCCCTTGACCCTGGGCCAGGCTCCATGTTCACATGTTGAACAACGCGGCCCATGGAAAGATCGACCGAGCGCGAGCTGGAGATCCTGACGGCGATCGGCGAGGGGCGGCCCCTCACGCAGCGGGCCCTCGCCCAGCGCCTGGGCATCGCTCTCGGCCTGACCAATCTCTACCTCAAGCGCCTGGCCAAGAAGGGGTCCATCAAGATCACCGAGTTCCCGCGCAAGCCCGCGGCGCGCAAGCGGCTGCGCTACCTGCTCACGCCCCGGGGAATCAGCGAGAAGACGCGCCTCACCTACGAGCACATCGCCTACGCCCTCAACCTTTATCGACGGGCCCGCGAGACGCTCCGCGGGGAGCTCTCCCGTCTTCCCGAGAGCGGGATGAAGCGGATCGCGCTCTACGGCACCGACGAGGCCGCGGAGCTCGCCTACCTGACGCTGAAGGAGGCGGGTATCGAGCCCATCGCGGTGTTCGGTGCCGCGACCGGCGGGCAGTTCCTCGGCTTCACGGTGCACGCCCTCGCGGAGCTGGTCGCGGACGAATGCGACGCGGTGGTCGTCGCGACGTTCGATCGGCCCGAGGCGCGCGTCGCGGAGCTCGAGCAGGTCGGCGTCGAGCGCGACCGGATCCTGACGCTCCGACGCATCGAGCGCGGGCGGGGCGACGGCGCCTCCCCATGAAGGACCTCCGGGACTTCTCCCGTATCCTCTCGACGTACCTCCGGCCCCACTGGAAGGCTGTCTTGCTCCTGCTGGCCTCGAGCTACGTCGCGACGGCGCTGACCGGCCTCCTGCCTGTGGTCATGGCCCCGATTCTCGACCTGGCGCTCGGGTCGCCCACGCCGACCGGCGGGCCGGTCGGCTGGCGCGGGGTGAGCCTCGGCAACCTCGGCGCCACCGTGCTCCAGTGGCTCGGCCTCGGGGGCGACCTCGATCGGTTCACGGCGATCGCCGTGCTGTGCGGTGTCTTCGTGGCGGTGGGGCTCCTCAAGGGCGCGTTCGACTTCTGGAACTACATGCTGGCGCTCTGGATTCGCGTGCGGGCCGGCGCGGCCATGCAGCTCGACCTCTTCCGCCATCTGTTCGGCCTCTCGCTGTCGTTCTTCAATCGGCAGCGCACCGGCGAGCTCGTCTCCCGGCTGGACGCCGACACCCGGGCGACCAGCGCCGGGCTGGAGACCGTGACGTGCACGCTGCTCTCGGCGCCCGTGCTGATCGCGTTCTACGGCTACCTGATGGTCCGGACGAGCCCCACGCTGGTCGTCGCCGCGCTCGCGGCCGCGGCGCTCCATCTCGGGGTCACGCGCGGGATCCGCGGGCCGATCCGGCGATTCGCCACCGACCAGTTCACCGTGCTGGCCGATCTGGTGGCGCGGCTGCAGGAGGCGATCCTCTCGGTCCGGGTCGTCAAGTCGTTCGCCGCCGAGCGGTTCGAGGCGGCCCGCCTGACGTCGACGCTGCGGAACGTGCTGCGCGTCAACGTGAAGTTCGGCCTGTACAAGCACGCCGAGGAGCCGGTGCGGATCGCGATTGGCTACATCGTCGAGGCCGGGATCGTGTTGCTGGCCGCGCGCGAGCTGCTGGCGGGTCGCCTCACCGTCGCGACGTTCTTCCTGTTCCTGTACGTCGGCCGCGCGGTGGTGGCCCAGATGAGCGCGCTGGCGGGCGCCTGCACGCAGATCCAGGCCACGCTGGCGGCCTCCACGCGGATCGCCGGGCTCTTCGCCATCGAGCCCGAGGTGAAGGACGGGCCCGAGACCATCACGGACTTCCGCGAGGGGATCGTCGTCCGCGACGTGTCGTTCGACTACGGCGGCGAGCGGGTGCTGGAGGGCACCAGCTTCGAGGTCCGCAAGGGCGAGATCGTCGCGCTGGTCGGTCCGAGCGGCGTAGGCAAGTCGACGCTCGCCGATTTGATCCTGCGCCTGTACGACCCGGTCGCCGGCACGATCACGATCGACGGCCACGACCTGCGCGCCCTGCGCCAGGAGCCGTACCGGCGGCTCTTCGGCGTCGTGCCGCAGGAGCCGCTCCTGTTCAACGCGAGCATCCGGGAGAACATCGCGTACGGCCGCGGGGATCTCAGCGAGGCCGACATCGTCCGCGCCGCGCAGATCGCCAACGCCCACGGCTTCATCGGCGAGTTCACCGACGGCTACGACACGATGGTGGGCGACCGCGGCGTCCGGCTCTCGGGCGGCCAGCGACAGCGCGTGGCGCTCGCGCGGGCGATCGTGGGCCGTCCGCCGATCTTGCTGTTGGACGAGGCGACCAGCTCGCTCGACAGCGAGTCCGAGCGGCTCGTGCAGCAGGCGATCGAGCGCGTCATCCAGGCCGCCACGTCGATCGTCATCGCCCACCGGCTATCGACCGTGCTGCACGCGGACAAGATCGTGGTGATGAATCGTGGCCGCGTCGAGGCGGTCGGCCGCCACGCGGATCTCATGACCGCGAGCGAGACCTACAGCCGCCTGTACCGCTATCAATTCAATCCTCTTGATAACTGCGCCTCGGTCGGCGGGGCCCCAGCCCCGGGACGACCTGCGGCGCACACTACACCGAGCTGAGCAAGGAGCTCACGGCATGACCGAATTCCTGAAGGGCAACTACGAGCTGAAGGTCGACATCGAGGAGAAGAAAGAGGACGCCGAGGCCTCCGCCACGGACGAGTTCGAGCGCAAGGCGCTGTCGCGGCTCGGCGGCTCCATCTGCTTCGTGAGCAAGAAGGGCTTCCTCTGGACCGGAGACGGAGACGCGGCCCAGTCGTGATGGAGCTGGGACGGCGGATCGCGAGCCGGCTGCACGACGCGACGTTCGATCGGATCGCGCAGGTCGGCCTGGCCAACGCGGCGACGCACCGCCCGCACATCCGGCGCTCGGTCCTCGAGCTGGCCAAGCTGCCGCTCGGCGCCGGCGACGCCGCGCTGGTCGTGGCCGCGGGACCGAGCCTGCACCGGCGCCGGAGCCTCGAGCGGCTGGCCGCGCGCGGCTTTCCTGGCACCATCGTCGCGGTGGACAGCGCGCTGGCCGCCTGTCTACGTAACGGCGTCGTGCCCCACGTGGTCGTCACCGTCGATCCCCACGATCGCATCGTCCGCTGGTTCGGCGAGCCGGCGCTCGCGGCGCCGTCGGCCGACGACTATTTCCGGCGCCAGGAGATGGATCCGGTCCACGCCGCCGATGAGATGGCGGCCAACCGCGCGGTCGTCGCACTGGTCGACCGGGACGGGCCGCGGCTGCGCGTCGCGGCGGCGACGTCGGCGGCGCCGTCGGTGGTGAGCCGCTGTCGGGCGGCGGGCATGGAGCTCTTCTGGTGGAACCCGATGTACGACGACTACGAACGTCCCGACAGCGTGTCGCGCGAGCTCCACCGGGAGAACGGCCTGCCGTGCCTCAACGGCGGTGGCAACGTCGGCACCGCGTCGTGGGTGCTGGCCCACGCGGTGCTCGGCAAGCGCCGCGTCGGGATCATCGGGATGGACTTCGGTTATCCGCCGGACACGCCGTACGAGAAGACGCAGTACTACCCGGAGCTGCGGGACATGCTCGGCGAGCGTTTCGGCGAGGCGTTCGTCCACTTCGAGAACCCCGTGCTCGGGGAGAAGTGGTTCACCGACCCGGCCTACTGCTGGTTCCGCGACGTCTTCCTCGAGATGGCGCGCGAGGCTCGGTGCGAGACGTTCAACTGCACGGAGGGCGGCGTGCTCTTCGGGCCCGAGATCAAGACGGTGACGCTCGAGGAGTTCCTAGACCATGGCTAAAGTCCTGTTCGTCAATCCGGTCATCCGCGAAGAGGACGACCCTCGTCACGTGCCCTACGGGATCGCGCTGCTGGCGGCGATCATCATACGTGAGGGCCACCTCGTGCAGGTCTTCGACGCCAACGCGTGGCGGGCGTCCGACGCGGTGCTGAGCCAGGTGCTGGCGGCCGACCGCTGGGACGTCGTCGCGCTCGGCGGCATCACGACCGCCTATCGCTCGATCAAGCAGATCGTGCGCCGCGCCAAGGACATCGCGCCCCAGGCGCTGGTGGTGGCGGGCGGCGGGTTCCTCACCAGCATGCCGCACGACATCATGCGCTTCCTGCCCCAGATCGACGTCGGCGTCGTCGGCGAGGCGTTCGTGTCGTTCCCCGAACTGCTCCGCCGGCTCGACGCGGGCAACCGCGACTGGGCGAAGGTGCCGGGACTCGTGTGGCGCCGCTCCGACGGCGTGTCGCACCTCAATCCTGAGCAGCCGCTGCTCCGGGACATCGACCGGCTGCCCTATCCGGCGTGGGAGCTGTTCCCGCTCGACGTCTACTTCAAGAACAGCATGGCGCTCTACTCGGAAGAAGGCATGGGGGCCCGACGCCGGCTCGACATCAACGCCAGCTACGGCTGCTCGCTGATCTGCCGCTTCTGCTTCCATCTCGGGATCGCCGGCGATATGGAGCAGGTCGAGGAGAACGGCGAGCGCGACGTCGCCTTCGGCTACAAGCGCCTGATCCGCTATCACAGCCCGCGCTACGTAGTGAGCCTGGTCAAGTACGCGCGTGAGAAGTTCGGCGTCGACTTCATCGGCTTCCTCGATGAAAACCTCATGACCATGCACCAGTCGTCGGGCAAGAAGTGGCTGACCGACATCGCCGACCTGTGGATCGCCGAGGGGCTGCAGCCGCAGTGCATCCGCGACGGCGTGCCGCACGACCCCGAGCGGTGCACCGGCGTCCACTGGGGCGGGACCAGCCACGCCACGCTGTGCTCGCCAGAGGTGCTGAAGGCCATCAAGCGCGCCGGCTGCTCGCATCTCGTGTACGGCTATGAGACGTTCTCGGCCCGCGTGATGAAAACGATCGGAAAGGGCGCCACGCCGGAGGCCAACGAGCGGTCGCTCCGCTGGACGCTCGAGGCCGGGATCCGGCCGATCCCGAACCAGATGATCGGCTTCCCGGACGAGGATTTCGATAGCCTGCGCGACAACGTGCTGGCCTGGAATCGGCTTGGCCTCCAAGTCAAGCCGTTCTTCGCGACGCCGTACCCGGGCACCGAGTGGTATCAGAAGTACAAGAGCCGGATCCTCGAGCAGTACGACGGGGACCTGGAAGCGTTCCTGCTCGATGTCGGCGACGCGACGCGCCTCACCGCGGTCATCTCCAAGAAGTTCAACGCCGTGGAGATCTACGGGCTGCGCGAGCTGATGGTCCAGCGCGACCTCAAGCGGCTGGCCGAGTACGAGGCGGAGTGGAATCGGCTCCATCCGGTCGACCCGCTCGCCGAAGAGAAAGCCGCCTGGGCCCGGCGCTTCGGCGGCGCGAAGCCAGGCCTGACCGCACGCCCCATCCTCACTTCATGATCCTCGGAAGGAAAACTCAACGGTGAAAATCGCGATCGTCGGTCTCGGCTCGATCGGCCGCCGGCACCTCGGAAACTTCCACACCGTCGGCGCCGAGACGCTCGCCGTCTACGACGCCATGCCCGCGCAGCGCGCCGCGGCGGCCGCGCAGTTCCCGTTCGCCACGGTGACGTCCACGCTGGAGGCGGCGCTCGACGGCGCCGCCGGCGTCGTGATCTGCACGCCGCCCGACTCTCATCTGGAGCTCGGCCGTCGCGCCGCCGAGCGCGGCGCCCATCTGATGGTCGAGAAGCCGTTCGCGCTCTCGGCCGACGGGGTCGCCGACCTGCTCCGCTTCTGCGACGCCAAGAGCCTCCGCGTGCTCACCGCGTACAACTGGCGGTACTGGCCGCCCATGCTCCTCGTCGAGCAGATGCTCAAGGAGGGTCGGATCGGCGCGGTGCGCGCGGCGCGGACCGAGTACGCGTACCACCTGTCGATCCGCTATCCCGGCAAGGACTATCGGGACTTCTACATGGCCGACGCCAAGCAGGGCGGCGGGTGCCTGCTGGACGAGAGCCACGCGATCGACTACATGCGCTGGCTCCTCGGCGACATCGTCGAGGTGAGCGCGGTCGTCGACCGCGTGTCGAGCCTCGAGATCACCGCCGACGACGTCGCCGATCTCACGGTGCGGTTCGGCTCGGGGACCATCGGCAACATCCACATGGACCTCTTCGCCTGGAACATGCACAGCCACTTCGAGCTGCTCGGCGAGAACGGCGTGATCCAGTGGCGGCGCTTCGAGAACGAGATCCGTCTCTTCGATCCGAAGGCGGGCCGCTGGGAGATCTATCCGTTCTCGTGCCAGCTCAACGAGATGTACGTGGACGAAGCGCGCCACTTCCTGGCGTGCATCCGCGGCGAGGCGCGCCCGGCCTGCGACGGGTGGGAGGGGCTCAAGACCATGCAGGTCGTCGACGCGGCCAAGCGCGCGTCCAGCGAGCGCCGCTGGGTACGGGTCTGAGGCTTGGCCGCCCAGCCCTACGTCCTCGGCATCATCCCCGCGCGCGGCGGCTCCAAGGGGCTGCCGGGCAAGAACCTCCGCGCGCTCGGGCGCCTGTCGCTGATCGGCCACGCCGTCGCGTCGGCGCGCGAGTCCGTGACGCTGACCCGGTTCATCGTCTCGACCGACAGCCCCGCGATCGCCGACGAAGCGCGGCGGCACGGGGCCGAGGTGCCGTTCATCCGACCCGCCGCGCTCGCCACCGACCAGGCTGGCATGGTGCCGGTGCTGCAGCACGCCGTGCGCTGGCTCGAGTCGTCGGCGGGCGTGCGGCCGGACCTGGTCGTCACGCTGCAGCCGACCTCGCCGTTCCGGACGGGTCAGGACATCGATCGCACCGTGTCGAAGCTGCTCGCGACCGGCGCCGACTCGGCCCAGACGGTAGTCGAGGCGAGCTACCACCCGTTCTTCATGAAGACGCTCGACGGCGACCGCACGACCCCGCTGTTCGCCGACGGCCACAAGTACGTCCGCCGCCAGGACGCGCCGCCGGTCTATCAGCCGTCGGGCGCGGTCTACGTCACCCGGGCGCCGGTGCTCATGGACCAGGGGCGCGTGCTCGGCGATGACAACCGGGCGGTCGTCGTCGACTTCGAGGCGGCGGTGAACATCGACACCGAGTGGGATTTCCTGCTGGCCGAGCTCGTGCTGTCGCGCGGGCGCGCGCCGATTCCACCGGAACGCCGGTGAGTCGCCGGCTCCTGATCCTGGGTGCCGGAGGGCATGGCCGCGCGGTCGCGGATCTCGCAGCCGACGCCGGCTGGACCGTGGCCGGATTCACCGACCGCGGATCGCGGGCGCAGGTCCTCGGCACCGATCGAGAAATCGGCGCGCTGGCGAGAGCGGGCACGATCGACGCCGGGGTCGTCGGCGTCGGCAACAGCGCCATGCAGCGACGGGCCGAGCTCTGGGCGTTGCTCCGCGAGTGCGATCTGCCGACGCCGAGCCTCGTACATCCGCGCGCGATCGTCTCACGGAGCGCCCGGGTCGGCGACGGCTCTGTCGTCTTCGGCGGGTGCGTGCTCGGTGTCGGAACCGAGGTCGGCGTGAACGGCGTCTGCTACAGCGGCGCGCTCGTGGAGCACGACTGCCGCATCGGCGATCACTGCTACCTCTCGCCCGGCGTGGTCCTGTCCGGGAATGTGACGGTGGAGCGGGGCGCGTTCCTCGGCGCTGGCGCCGTGGTCGTTCCGGGCGTGCGGATCGGCGCCGGCGCCGTCGTCGCCGCGGGCGCGGTCGTCGTCGACGACGTTCCGCCGGGGGCCACCGTGATCGGCGTGCCGGCCCGGGCGCGCGAGGCGCGACGGTGAGCCGCGTCCTCGTCGTCACCGAGACGTCGCGGAGTAACGGCGAGTTCCGCCGACCCTGGGTACGGGCTCGCTACGCCGCCCACGTCAATCGTTACCGTCGCGCCGTCGAAGAGGCTGTCTCGCTTCTAGCACCCGGCAACGATGTCACGCTGCTCGCCGGTCGCGAGCTCGTTGACCGCCAGACGCTGCCGGCCGGCGTGCACCTGCGCCTCTACGACGAGGAATCGTTCAAGGCCGAGGCCGATCCGCTAACCGAACTCGGGTCGCGGCTCATCGGTGCGTGGTGGCCGCGACGCGAGACGGAGCCGGCCCTCTCGGTGAACGGCGTCTGGCTCCCGGATCTGCTGCCGGTGGCCAAGGGCATCCTGCTCAGGCTCGATGTGTTGGAGTCGCTCGCCGCGCTCGAGCGGGTGATGGACGATGTCAAGCCTCAGCGCATCGTTCTGCTGACCGGTGCGTCGACGGCCGAGCGGGTGGCGCGGGCCTTCGGCGAGGACCGTGGGATCTCGGTGAAGACCGCGACGTGGATGCTGATGCCGTTCGTGTTCGCAAGGCTCAGCCGATGGCTCCGGAGTCGACAGGAGCGAAATGTTGTTCATCACATGCACCGCCAAACCCGGCGGTCTGGGCCAACGCCGGCCGGCCGTCGCCGGATCGTGCTCTCGGTGTGCCAGACACGGCATTTCGAGGTGGTCGAGCCGCTCTCGGTGAGTCTCCGCAAAGCTGGGCTCACTACGACGGTGCTGGCGGCGTACGTCGACGACGAGACAACGCCCATCGAGAGCGCGATCCGCGCGAGGATGAGGCGAGTCGAAGCAGCCGGGGTGCCCTGTGCGTATTTCATGAACTACGTATCGCCCGTCGATGCACGCCGGATCGTGAGGGAGCTGTGGCCTTTGCAGCGGCGCCTGCGCCGACGTCTCAAGGCCGATCCCGAGTACGAGTCGCTCTCGCGGCATGGCTCAGTGCGGCTCGCGAAAATTCTGCGCCCGTTCGCCGTGGACGCCATAAACCAGAGCCTCGTGATCTCGCGTCTCTACCTGGAAAGCGCCCGGCGAGCTCTCGACGCGCTGTCGCCGGATGCCGTCGTGATCGCCAGCGACCGGCGCTACGCCGAGCGCGCGTTGGCTCTGGTCGCGCGGGCTCGCTCCATCCCGACCCTGTTGTTCTGGGGCTCCTCGCTGCTGAGCCGAGATCGCATCAATACGTTCGACGTCGCGGACCGGCTGCTGCTGATCGGAGACGACGTGCGCGCCGCCATGGTCGAGCAGGGAATCGAGCCGCGACGGCTCACGGTCGTGGGCGATCCTCGCTCGAACGTCGCGAGGCTCGAGGATCGCACCGTGTTGCGCGAGCGGATCTTCACGGAGTTCGAGCTCGCGCCCGACCGTCCGCTGGTGGTGCTCGTGTCAAAGTACGTCTCGGTCCTGTTCTCGCCCGAGGAAAAGGAAGCGTTCTATCGGACCGTCGCTGGCGCTGTGGATCGGCTCGGTCAGGTCAACGTGGTGATCAAGGTTCACCCGAACGAGCGGCTGCCGCTGCTGCGCGATCAGGTGCGCGAATGGGGATGGCGCGACGCGATCCTGACGCAGTCGTACGACATCCATCGCCTGTTCCGCGCGGCCGACGCCGCGGTCATGGTGACGTCGATGGCCGGCGTCGAAGCGATGGCGATGGAGTGTCCCGTGGTCGCCGTGCAGACGCGGGGCAAGGACTTCGAGGGCGACTACATGCCGGCCTACGTGAGCGAGGCCGCGGTCGCCCGGGTCGACATGGGCGACGCCGACGGCCTCGCCGCGGCGCTCGCCGGGCTCGTGAGCGAAGGACCGACCCGCGACGCGCTGGTGGCGCGCGGACGCACGTTCGCGGCACGCTATCTCCATCCCGTCGACGGGCGGCTCACCGAGCGACTGGTGGGCGTCGTGGCGGAGGTCGAGGCCGAGCTGGCGGCGCGCGCGTCGGTGGAACGCCCATGAGCCCGGCGACCATGCGCGTCGGCGACCGCCTGATCGGCGCGGGCGCGCCGGTGTTCGTGATCGCGGAGGCCGGCGTCAACCACAACGGCGATCTCGAGCTGGCGCGCAAGCTCGTCGCGGCGGCCGCCGCGGCGGGCGCCGACGCGGTGAAGTTCCAGACGTTTCGCACGGAGGCGCTGGTGGCGCGCACGGCGCCGAAGGCCGCGTACCAGGTGGAGACCACGGGCGGCGGTGAAAGCCAGCTGGAGATGCTGCGCAAGCTCGAGCTCGGGCCCGCGGCGCACGCCACGCTCCGCGACGAGAGCGCCAAGCGCGGAATCCTCTTCTTCTCGTCGCCGTTCGACGAGGCGAGCGCCGACGCGCTCGAGGCGCTGGGCGTGGCGCTCTTCAAAGTCCCGTCGGGAGAGATCACGAACCTGCCGTTCCTGCGTCACCTCGCGGGTAAGCGTCGCCCGCTGATCGTGTCGACGGGGATGTCGACGCTCGACGAGGTCGCGGAGGCGGTCACCGCGATCCGCGAGGCCGGCGATCCGCCGATCGCGCTCCTGCACTGTTTGAGCTCCTACCCGGCGCCCGTGGAGGAGACAAATCTGAGAGCGATGGACACGCTGAGTGCACGCTTCGGCTGTCCGGTGGGGCTGTCGGATCACACGACCGGCATCGACATCGCGATCGCCGCGGTGGCCCGGGGCGCCACGATCGTCGAGAAGCACGTCACGCTCGACAAGGCTCTGCCGGGCCCCGACCATCGCGCGTCGCTCGATCCCGAGGAGCTCGCCAGCCTCCTCGGCGCGATTCGCCGGGTCGAGGCGGCGCTGGGCGACGGCGACAAGCGACCGCAGCCGTCCGAGGCCGACACCCGCCGGGTCGCGCGGAAGAGCCTGGTCGCCGCGCGGCCCATTCGTGCCGGCGAGCGGCTCACCCGCGACCTGATCGCGATCAAGCGGCCGGGCACCGGCATCTCGCCGGCCGAGCTCGATCGGGCGCTCGGCCGCGTCGTCGTGCGCGCGCTCGCCGGCGACGACGTCATCGACTGGGCGGCGCTGGGGGACGCGTGACCACCGGACGGCGCGTGGTGGGCGTGGTCACGGTGAGCCGCTCCGACTACGGGCATCTCGTCCCCGTGCTCGAGGCGATCCGCGATGCGCCCGACCTCGAGCTGCGCCTCCTCGTCGCCGGCATGCACCTGGCCGCCAGCTTCGGCCGGACGATGGACACGATCAGCGCCGACGGCTGGGCGATCGCGGAGCAGATCCCGATGCTCGAAGACTCCGACACGCCCGAGGCGGTGGCGGCGTCGACTGGGCGGGGGGTCGCCCGCTTCGCCCACGCCTACACGCGGCAGCGCCTCGATCTCGTCGTGGTGCTGGGCGACCGGTTCGAGATGCTGTCCGCCGCCGTCGCGGCGCTGCCGTTCGCGCTCCCGGTGGCTCACATCCACGGCGGCGAGGCGTCGGAAGGCGCGATGGACAACCAGATCCGCCACGCGATCACCAAGCTGGCGCACCTGCACTTCGCCTCGGCGCCGGAGCACGCGCGGCGGCTGGCCGCGATGGGCGAGGAGGCCTGGCGCATCCACACCGTCGGCGCACCCGGACTCGATCGGCTCCGCGCGTTCGCGCCGATGTCGCGCGCCGACGTGGCGACCGCGCTACGGCTGCCGCCCGCGGGGCCGTGGCTCCTCGTGACGTTCCACCCGGTCACGCTCGAGTACGGCGACACCGCCGCGCATGTCGACGAGCTGCTCGCCGCGCTCGAGAAAGTGGACGACGCGACGCTGGTCGTGACCTATCCGAACGCCGACACCACGGGCCGCGTCGTCATCGACCGGATCGAGGAGCTGGCGGCCCGCTCGCCCCGGGTGCGACTCGCGCGGAGCCTCGGCGACCGGCTCTACCTCTCGCTGCTCGCGCACGCCGACGCCATGGTCGGCAACTCCTCGAGCGGGCTCATCGAGGCGCCCTCGTTCGCGCTCCCGGTCGTGAACATCGGCAGCCGCCAGCGAGGCCGCCTGCGCGCCGCCAACGTCGTCGACGTCGAGCCGCGGCGCGACGAGATCCTCCACGCGATCCACGCCGCGCTGGCGCCCGCCTTCCGCCGGCCGCTCGAAGGGCTGGCCAACCCCTACGGCGATGGCCATGCCGCCGCGCGCATCGTGAAGGTGTTGCGCGAGGCGGTGCTGGACGCGCGAATGATCCAGAAGCGTGAGCGAGACCATGACCCGGCTCGTTGACGTGCTCGTGTCCGAGGGCTCGACCCTCCGCGGCGCCCTCGAGGCGATGAACCGGAGCGGACGGCAGATCGCGCTCGTCGTGGACGGCGAGCGGCGCCTGCTCGGCCTCGTCACCGACGGCGACGTCCGCAAGGCGATCCTGCGCGGGACGACGCTCGACGCCAAGGTCGACGAGGTCATGAACCGCACGCCCGTCGTGGTGCCGGCCGGACTCTCGCGCGACGAGACGCTCGCGTTGATGCGGAGCCGCGCGATCCGTCACGTCCCGGTGCTCGACGGGCGGCGCGCCGTCGTGGACGTGCTCCGGCTCGAGGACTTGCTGGCGCCGGCTCCGCCGCTGGCGAACCGCGCGGTCATCATGGCGGGCGGTGAGGGCCGACGGCTCCGGCCCCTCACGGAAGCGACGCCGAAGCCGATGCTTCGCGTCGGCGGCACGCCGATCCTCGAATTGCTGATCGAGCGCCTCCGCCAGTCGGGGATCGTGGACGTGCTGATCACGCTGCGCCACAAGTCCGAGATGATCCGCGACCACCTGGGCGACGGTGGCCGGCTCGGCGTGCGCATCGAATACGTCGAAGAGTCGGAGCCGCTCGGCACGATGGGGGCCCTGACCCTGGTACGCGGCGGCCGTCAGCTGCCGATCCTCGTGGTGAACGGCGACATCCTCACCAAATGCGACTTCCGCGCGATGCTGGCGTTCCACGGCAGCCGCGGCGGCGCGGCCATGACGGTGGGCGTCTCGCTCTACCAGGTGGAGATCCCGTACGGCGAGTTCGTGCTCCGGGGCGAGCGCATCGAGCGCGTCGAGGAGAAGCCGCGCAAGGAATTCCCGATCAACGCCGGCATCTACGTGATCGAGCCGTCGGTGGTGGACATGATGCCGCAGGGGCAGTACGTCGACGCGCCGGAGCTGATCCGGCTGCTCATCGGCCGGGGCGCGCACGTCGCCGCCTACGCGATCCGCGAGTACTGGCTCGACGTGGGGCGTCACCCGGACCTCGAGAAGGCCAATCGCGACGTGGCCGAAGGGCTCCTGGATTGACGCGCGTCGCGGTCGTCGGTCTCGGCTACGTCGGGCTCACGCTCGCGGTGGCGCTCGCGCGCCGCGGCGTCGCCGTCGTGGGCTACGACCGCGAGCCGAGCGTCGTCGCGGCGCTCCAGGCCGGCCGGGCGCATCTCTACGAGCCGGGCATCACGGACGAGCTCGGCGCGCTCCTCGGCCACCGCCTGCGCATCGTCTCGACGCTCCCCGCCGAGCCGGTGGACGCTGCGGTGCTCTGCGTGTCGACGCCGGTGGACGCGGCGACCCACGCGCCGGTGCTGGAGCCGCTGCGGGCCGCCGCGCGTTCCGTCGCGACGGCGCTCGGGCCCGAGACGCTGGTGATCGTGCGCTCCACGGTCCCGGTGGGGGCCAGCCGCACGGTCGTCTTGCCGGAGCTCGTCGCCCGCTGGGGCCGGGCGCGCCTGGCGTTCTGTCCCGAGCGGACGATCCAGGGCCAGGCGCTGCGCGAGCTCGAGGAGCTGCCGCAGGTCGTCGGCGGGCTCGACGAGCCGAGCCGCGCCGCCGCCGAGGCGCTGTTTCGACGGCTGACGACGCGGACGGTTTCGGTCTCGTCGCTCGAAGCGGCGGAGATGGTCAAGCTCATCAACAACTGCCACACGGATCTGATCTACTCGTACGGCAACGAGGTGGCGCTGATGGCGGAGCGGATGCGGCTCGACCCGCTCGAGCTGATCCGCGCCGCGAACCTCGACTACCCCCGGCCGGATCTGGCGAAGCCCGGCTTCGTCGGCGGCGGCTGCCTGTCGAAGGATCCCTATATCCTGCTCGAGAGCGCGCGCGCCGTGGGCCACACGCCGTGGCTCGTCGGCGAGTCCCGCGCGCTGAACGAGCACTTGCCCGGTCACGTGGCGCGTCGCTTCCTCGAGCTCTTGCGCGAGACGCGCGGCGAGGTGAAGGGCGCGCGCGTGCTCCTGCTCGGCTTCGCGTACAAGGGATGGCCGCCGACGGACGATATGCGGGGCGCGCCGGTCCTGCCGATGCTGGAGGCGCTGAACGGCTCGAGCGTCACGCTGCGCGGCCACGATTTCCTCGTGGCGCCGAAGATCCTGGAAGGGCTCGGCGTGGAGGTGACGAGCGTCGGCGACGGATTCGCGGGCGCCGACGGCGTGCTCGTGATCACGAATCACCCGGAATACGCCAAGCTCGACCTGCCGCCGCTGCTCGCCTCGCTGCGAAAGCCGGCGCTCGTGTACGACTGCTGGCGCATCCTCGACGAGGAGACGGTCCGCGCCGAGCCGCACGTTCGCTACGCGGGGATCGGCTATGGCTAGGATCCTGATCCTGGGCGGCGCGGGCTTCGTCGGCTATCACCTGGCCCGGCGTCTGGCCGAGACGCCGAGCAACCGCATCACGCTTGTCGACGATCTGTCCCGCGGCCGCGCCGACGCCGCGCTCACCGCGCTGCTCGCCCGCCCGTCGGTCGAGCTCGTGCGGGCGGATCTGACGGACCCGGCGGCGCTCACGCCGCTTCCGACGCAGTGGGATCAGGTCCACGTGCTCGCGGCCGTCGTCGGCGTGCGTCCCGTCACCGGCGCTCCGGCGCGCGTGATCCGCGTGAACACGCTGGCCACGCTGAACGTGCTGGAGTGGGCGACGCCCGACGCGGGGGTCCTCTTCTTCTCGTCGACGAGCGAGACGTACGCGGGCGGCGTCGGTCGCGGGACCGTGCCCGTGCCCACGCCGGAGACGGTCCCGCTCTCGGTGGACGACATCGCCAGCCCGCGGCTCGCCTATGCCGCGAGCAAGATCCTCGGCGAGGCCGCGGTGATCCACTACGCCGCGGCGAAGAAGCTTCGCTTCGTGATCGGCCGCCTGCACAACGTGTACGGGCCGCGGATGGGCGCCGATCACGTCATCCCCGAGCTCAGCCTGCGCGCGCTCGATCGGGAGGACCCGTTCAAGGTGTACGGGCACGAGCAGCGGCGCGCGTTCTGTCACGTTGACGACGCGGTCGACGCGATCCTGCGCCTCATCGACAGCGAGCGCGCGTGGGGCGAGATCGTGAACATCGGCAACGACACGGAAGAGACCACGATCGCCGACCTCCTCGCTCTCGTGCTCCAGACCGCGGACTTCACGCCGCGCCTGCAGACCCTCCCGGCGCCGGCGGAATCCGTTGCGCGTCGCTGTCCGGATCTGACGAAGCTCCGGGCGCTCACCGGCTACGTGCCGAAGGTGGGTCTCGAGGCCGGAGTGCGCGACACGTTCGCGTGGTATCGCGCGTGGCGCGAGCGAGGGCGGCGGTGAGCCAGCCCATCCCGAACGCGGTGCCGTGCCTGCGCGGCAACGAGTGGCTCTATCTCAAGGAGTGCCTCGACAGCAACTGGGTGTCGTCGGTCGGTCCGTTCGTGGAGCGGTTCGAGCGGGCGCTGGCCTCGTGGGTCGGGGTGCGGCACGGGGTCGCCACCGTCAACGGCACCGCGGCGCTCCACGTGGCGCTCCTCGTCGCGGGTGTCGAGTCCGGTGACGAGGTCATCGTGCCGACGCTCACGTTCGCCGCCACCGCGAACGCCGTGCGCTACTGCGGCGCGGTGCCCGTCTTCGTGGACTCGGAGCCGCGGACGTGGACGGTGGACCCCCAGAAAGTCACGGACTTCCTCGCCCGCGAGTGCGACGTGCGCGGCGATCACGTGGTGAACCGCGCGACCGGACGTCGGGTCCGGGCGATCCTGCCCGTCCACCTCTACGGCCACCCGGTCGACCTCGACCCGTTTCTCGAGCTCGCCGCGCGGCTTCCGCTGGCGCTCGTCGAGGACTCCGCCGAGGCGCTGGGGGCCCTCTACAAGGGACGGCGCGTGGGCGCGCACGGTCTCGCCGGCTGCCTGTCGTTCAACGGCAACAAGGTCATCACGTCAGGCGGCGGCGGAATGATCCTGACGAACGACGAAGCGTTCGCGCGACGCGCGCACCACCTGACGCAGCAGGCCCGCGAGCCGGGGCCGGAGTGGATTCACCGCGAGGTCGGCTTCAACTACCGGCTGACCAATATCCAGGCCGCCATCGGCGTGGCACAGGTCGAGCAGCTCGAGGGCTTCCTCGCCTCCAAGCGGGAGACCGCCCGCGCGTACCACGCGGCGCTCGCCGCGCTGGGCGGCGCCGAGCCTCTCCGGGAGGCGCCGTGGGCCAGCTCGAGCTTCTGGATGTCCTCGACGCTTCTCGAGCCGGCCGACTATGGCGACATCAAGGTGCTGATCGCGCGCGGCAACGCCGCCGGGATCCAGCTGCGCCCGCTCTGGCACCCGCTCCATCGGCAGCCGGCCTTCGCGGCGCACCAAGCCTACCGGATCGAGGTCGCCGACCACCTCTACGCGCGCGGGATTTCCTTGCCGTGCTCGGTGGGGATCACGGCCGAGGAGCGCGAGCGAGTGATCGCGTTCCTCGCCGGAGCTCGGGATCACCGGTGATACGAGAAGAGATGATCGAACAGCACGAGCTCGCCCGAGGCGGCGCGGCGGCCGACGACGTAGCTGGCGAGGCGGAAGAGCGCCTTGATCTCGACACGCTGCAGATGCTCACCGGCGTGCTCGGCGGCGAGCTCCATCTCGACGTGGGTCTTCGGCGGCAGCGCGACCACTTGCGATGCGCGTCCGGTGGCGTAGTACGCGGTCACCTGGGCTTCGGCGGTCGAGAACCGCGCCGGGTTGCCGAGGAGCACGGAGTAGCGCTCGGCGAAGGCCCGGCGCAGGAAGATGTACGTCTCGAGGGTGGTGAGGCCCGTTGCGCCGATGCGATCGGGCACGCCGCCGAGGACCGCGTTGACGGCGTAGTAGAGCGCCGGCGCCGTCGAGCCCCGGTGGTGAAGAAACCCGTAGTGGTGGGGCCGGTACGGGAAGATCCGCTCGTCGTACCGCGCGTCGAGCAGCACCATCACGCGCGGCAGCGCGCCGGCCACCGAGCCGACCAGCGCGCCGAGGTCGAGAATCTCCTGATGGGTGTCCATCGGGACGGCAACGAGGTGCTTGCCCTCGGGATCGTAGACCGCCAGGTCCAGGGAGGCGAGCTGGCGGCGCGCCGTCCGGTCTTGTTGATGGACCAGCTCGACCCGGTGCTCGTCGCCCGCCTCGTAGAACGTCGCCGAGAGCAGGGCCGAGAGGTTACTTGACATGCATCAGGGAGAGCAGCCCGGCGAGATCGCGGGGACCCGCGCCGACCAGATAGAGGTTGAACCAGGCGTTGCCTTCGAGGCGCAGGGCGAGCTGCGTCAGCACCTCGGCGGCGGGTACCAGCGTGCCGACGTCGAGGAGCCGCGCGCCTCGCGGCGGCACGGCCACCAGCCGCGCCGCGCCGGGCGGGCCGTCCCAGTGGGCGACCACGCGGATGCGGTTCGTGACGTTCGAGAGGTTGAGGAGCAGCAGGTGCGAGCGGCCGTCGCGCCCGGAGTACGCGTACTGGTCCCGAACGAACGCCGGGACCGTGCGGCCGAACGGCGCCAGCAGCCGGCCGAGGACGGCGAACAGGATGCGCACCCTGAGGGGATAGGTCTCGACGAACTCGAAGCGCCCGTGGGTCGCCGTGTAGCTCCCGCCATCCGAGACCGTCACGTACAGATCCGAGCGGAGATGCTCCATGCTCACCGTGACGAACCCGTAGCCGCTCGCGGTCGGCGCCATGGGGACCTCGACGGCGGCCTCGGTGTCGATCACCGAGACCTCGGAGGTCCCGACGACCGTCCCGTCCGCATCGTGCTGTACCACCGTGGCCGGGAACGGACCCTCGTTCTTTCCGGGCTCGAAGCGGACCTCGACGTTGTTGAGGATCAGCGCGCACTCGAGCCCGTTCACCGTCAGCCACGGCAGGTAGTAGGTTGGGGTTCGCTCTACGCCGAGCAGGCGTCGCGCGAGCGCGCGGAGCGAGGCGGCCATCGTGCGCAGGGTAAGCGCCGCGTGGTGGGGTGTCAACCGGCGCGGAGCTGCGACCTCTGATGCCGCTCCTGTCGCCGGCCCGTCACGCCCGCCTCATGTACTTCCGCGGATATCTGCGCCGCGGTGTTCGGCATCGCCTCGTCGAGCCTCTCGTGACGCGGCTCGGCGGCGACCCCGGCTGGTTCGGCTGGTTCCGCGAATTGTCCGCCTACTACCGCGGGATGACGTTCGACGAGTTCTGGGTGCGCTATACGAACGGGCAGGAGGAGGCCAAGAAGCTCTGGAGCCGCCGGGCTCGACTCGGTGAAGCCGACTATCGCGCGTTCTACACCGAGACGGACTACTTCGTGCTGCGGCAGATGTACTACCACCGCAACGACTCCTTCCACGCCGTCGCGACGGCGATGCGGCGTGTCGGTCGGCGGGGCGTCTTCTGCGAGTACGGGTGCGGCGTCGCGCCCGTCACGGCGTTCGTCAGACCTCGATTTCCTGAGTGGCGATACACACTCGTGGATTTGCCGACGCCGACGCTCGAGTTCGCGCGCTGGCGATTCCGCGAGCACGCCAACGTCGAGCTCAAGGAGCCGGGCTTCGGCAGCGACCTGCCCCTCACCTCCACCTGTGACGTGATCACGTGCCTGGATGTGCTCGAGCACGTCATAAACCCGCTGCAGGTCGTGACGCATCTGGTCGAGCACCTGAAGCCCGGTGGCACGTTGTTCGTGAACTTCGCGGATGACGCGGGCGAGGAGAATCTGATCGAGGCCTCGGCCCAGCGAGGCCAGACGATCGCCTACATCGACTCCACGCTCCGTGCGATCGTGCCACTCGACCTCGGCGGACTGGAGTTCGAAGCGCAGTATGTCAAGCCCGGCCGCTGAGTCGCTCACCGACCGCCTCGAGCGGTACTACACCCACTACTACCGGGACATGCTCGGCATTCCGGGCTGGCGCGAGATCGTCGCGGTCCGCCTCGACGACCGCGCGTACGAGGGCCGCCGCCTGGCGCGCTTCGAGGGCGCCCTCGGCGTCCCGCTGAAGGGCCGCCGGCTGCTCGACGTCGGATGCGGCACCGGTGGCTTCTCCCTCTTGGCCGCCAAAGCCGGCGCCGACGTGTGGAGCGTCGACGAGTCGGCCGAGGCCGTGGCCCTGACCGCCGCCCGCACGTCTCGCGATCGGGCGCTGGTTGCCACCGCGGAATCGCTGCCGTTCGAGGACGCGAGCTTCGACTTCATCTATTGCTACTCGACGCTCGAGCACGTCGATGACGCGGGGCGCGCCATCGGCGAGATGGTGCGCCTGCTCCGCCCGGGCGGCCGGCTCTACCTGCACTCGCCGGATCGGCGGGGATGCTTCGAGGGACACTACAAGGTCTTCTGGATCCCGGGGCTCCCGCGCCGGTTATCGCACGCGTATCTGGCCGCGCGCGGCCGGCCGACGGCCTTCCTGAACACGTTGCGCCCCCTGACGCTCGCCGAGTGCCGGACGCTCGTGCAGCGCGCCGGTGCGCGGGTGATCCGCGTCATGCGCACCGACGCCGACCGTCCGGTCGGCGGCCCGCTGTGGCCCCTGGTGCGCACATACTACCGGCTCTTCGGCATCAACCCGTACATCGAGCTCGTCGCGGTCCGTGAGGATACGGCGTGAGGGTCTGTTCTCCGCATTGCGGCATCGATCCCGAGACGACGTCGGGCGGCGAGACGTACGAGCGCGAACTGCTGCGCCACCTCGCCGCTGGTGGCATGTCGATCGATATCCTGCTCGCGCGCCACAAACGATACCCCGAAGGCGTCCCGAACTGGACGATCCACCGCCTTCCGATCGGACGCGGAATGCGATGGCCCCTGGCGCCGTTCGTCCTGCCAAGGGCGATCAAGCGTGTGCACGACACGCGGCGATTCGACGTTCTGCGGGCGCACTCGTTGCGGTATGTGGGGCCGGCGGCGCTCATTGCCCGCCGTCGCTACGGCTTCGATGTCCCGATCATCGCGCACCATCACCATCTCGACCCGGATCTGCTCAATCCTCTGATAGAACGCCGCGTCATCGAGCGCGTGGACCGAGTGATCACCGTCAGCGAGTTCTCTCGACGGCAGATCGCCGACGCGCTCGGAGTGCGGACCGATCACGTCGAGGTCGTGCCCAACGGCGTTGACACGCGGTTCGCGCCACAGCCGAAAGCCGGGTCGCTGCTCGCGCGGCACGGACTGCGCGGCCGGTCGGTGGTGCTGTTCCTCGGTGGCCTCAAGTCCCGCAAGAATCTTCCGTTCCTCCTCGAAGTGTGGCGAGATGTGGTGAGCCGCCGCCCGGACGCCACGCTGCTGATCGTGGGTAGTGGCCGCCTCGAGCGTTCGCTCCGGCGGCGCGCCGCTGCGCTCGGGCTCCGAGACTTCGTTGAATTCGCGGGGCGGGTGCCCGAGTCGGAAAAGGTCGCGTACTACAACGTCGCGGACGTGATGGTGTCCCCGTCGTCGCTCGAGGGGTTCGGGTTTTCGGTGGCGGAGGCGATGTCCTGCGGACTGCCGGTCGTGGTGTCGGATCAGGGCGCGCTCCCAGAGCTGGTCGTGCACGAGCGCGGCGGGTTCGTCGCCCAGGCCGGTCAGGTCGGGGACTTTGTGAGGCGCCTGCTCGTGCTCTTGGCGGACCCCGACCTACGCCGACGCTGCGGTGACTTCAACCGTCAACTGGTCAGCCATCATTACCGGTGGGAGCGATGCGCCCGGAGGGTCCTGGAGGTCTACGATGACACGCTCCTGCAGTACAAGCGGGGCGCCGCGCGGCGATGACGGCTGACGCGGAACGCTTCTTCCGGACGAGTGATTACTGGCGTGCGTGGTCCGCCGTCCCTGATTTCACCGCGGATGTCGACTATGCCCTTCGGGCCGTTCGACCGTCTGACCGGCGCGTCCTCGACGCGCCGTGCGGGCGCGGGCGCGTCCTCAAGGCCGTCCGCAGCCTGGGCTCGACCGCCGAGCTCTATGGCCTCGACGTCAATCGTGAGATGGTGGCACAGGTGCGGCGCGACGTCCCCGGAGCCCACGCGCTCGCCGCCTCGCTCTACGCGATTCCATTTCCCACGCGGAGCTTTGACGCGGTCCTCTGCCACGAGTCGGTCATGCACCTCGACGATCCCCGGGCCGCGCTCGGCGAACTGTGTCGAGTGTCGCGGGACCGTGTGTACTTCTCGGTCACGACGCGGCGGCAGCTGAACACGCTGCTGCGGAAGGTTGGGTTGCTTGGGTCCTCGGACGTTCCGCACTGGACGTACAACGCCGAACAGCTCGGGCCACTCCTCCCGGAGTCGTTCCGGTGGGAAGTCCGAGGCGCGTTCCTTCTCGGCCGCAAGGCCTTGCGGATCTCCCACGCGGCGCACGCGCGGTTCCACGCTGCGATCGGACGGCACCTGCCGGCATCGCTGCTCAGGCGGTT
>Ga0209376_1001020_pt1 | contig 29723 bp, 15 predicted proteins | sample GraSoiAngelo_134_FD_185891 | JGI IMG/M metagenome (GOLD analysis project Ga0209376, IMG submission 185891) | Grasslands soil microbial communities from the Angelo Coastal Reserve, California, USA - 14_0929_05_30cm (SPAdes) (version 2) | ecosystem: Environmental > Terrestrial > Soil > Grasslands ... | reverse complement strand
GTTCGGATGGTTCGGGAGGTTGAACGCCTCGAACCGAAACTGGAGCGCGTGATTCTCGACGATCCGGAACTCCTTATGGGCTGAGAAATCCAACTGAATGCTCCCGGGTGTGATGACCGTGTTCCGCGCCGCCGTGCCGAAGGTCCCATAAGGCTGAAGTGCGAAGGCGGCGGTGTTGAACCAACGGTCAGGATTTCGTACGCCCCGGTCGAGGACCGCGTATTGGCCTGTCGCATTCGGCCGGTCGTAGCCAATGCCTGTGTTGGACTGGTCCTTGTTGTCAATGACAGTCGCGGGGAACCCGCTCTGGACGGTGAAAATGGATCCAAGTTGCCAGCCTCCGATGATGGCATCGGCAAAGCCGCCATTGCTGAGAAACCGCCGCCCTTTACCGATCGGCAGGTCGTAGAGCACCGAAGTTACAGCCCGATGATCCTGGTTGAAGCTCGATAATCCGCGCTCGGCGCGAAGGTTATAACTGCTTTGAGGAAACAGCACATCCGTGTCGTGAACACGGATGGCGCTGCCGTAGTCGATCGATTTTGACCAGGTGTATCCAAACAGATAAGTCAGACCCTTCGAGAACCGGCGCTGCAACTTCGCGCTCAAGGAGTTGTAGTTTGCCTTGCCGCTCCCGTCGACCTCCTGGAATCGGCCCAGCTCCGGATAGGGTGAGCGAAGCGCCACGGGTAATGTCGTATCGGCCGTGGGGTATGCCTCGTTGAACGCGCGCAGCGATTCGAGCCTCCGGCTCACGGAACCGATATAACCGATCTCGAGCGCCGTGTCGCCGCCCAGTTCGCGCTGCACATTGAGCAGGTACTGGATGTAGTAAGGCGTGCGCCGGTTATAGATGTTGGCCAGGCCGTAGGGCTGCGGGAGCAGATCAGTACCGTTGGGCCCGGCTCCCAGGCCGCGGAATGGCAGATTCCACGTCAAGTCGATATTGCCTGGAGTCGCGATGTCCCGGCGGCGGCCTGCAAGGTTGCGGGCCATGTCAAAGCGCGGGTTGCCGGTATCCTGAGCATAGAACATCCCTCCGCCCGTTCGGACCACCCACTTGGAACTCGGATTCCAGGCTATGCCGAGCCGGGGTGCAAAGTTCGTCTTGTCGTCGGCGACGAGCCTATCGCCGAGCAGGCCGTTCCGCGCAACCTTGACCGCCGGGTCGTATCGGAAGGAAATACCTTCGTAGAAGTCCCCCGTTCCCGCGCGCACGAGAGTTGGGTGACGGTTCATGTCTGCTACATTCGGAGCCGTATCCACAAACGGCATATAGAAGTTGAGCAGCTTCCCGGTCAGGTCGAGGAATGGCGGCGTGTACTCGTACCGGAGTCCGTAGTTGATCGAGACTTTCGGGTGAATCTTCCACGTGTCGTCGATGTAGTAGGCCTGGCTTGTTGCATGGAACCTGGTTTCTGCGAGCGTTACGGATCCCTGGGACTGCGTTTCGTAGCCAAGCAGAAAGTCGGCGAATCCGTATCCTGTGTTTGCCGCTCCCACATTTGAAGTTGCCACCCCCTGGAAATTGAACGAGCCGCGGGGAAACTGATTACCCAACTGATTGTACTGATCCCAGCGCAATTCACCGCCAAAGCGGAATGAATGGTTTCCCCTGGTCCAACTGAAGTTGTCAATAGCTTGATAGACGCGGTTTCTGTTCTCGTACGGACCATTGGAATTGTCACCGAATGTAGTGCCCGTTCCCCCAGCAGGAATTACAAAGCCCGTGATGGTGATCTGCGGAGTTCCCCAGGCGAGCGGTGATAGATTTCTCGAAATTCCGGGAAGGTTCAGCTCCGACATGACGTCACGGGTATTGGCAAAGATTCCCGATTTCAGGTTGTAGAAGTAATTGAAGCCGAATCGGAATTCATTGACCTTCGAGGGCGAGATGACCCGCGTATTCGATGCCATCGCCTGGTGCACATGAGTCTGCACTTGACTGCCGTTAAAGAAATACGGTTGGCTCTCACTTTCACCGCTCCAACTATATCGGCCGAACCAACTGGACTTTGACGACTCTGTGAAGTCGATACGTTGAATGAACTGATCTTTGTCCGCCTTGCGGTTTAAGGTCGCCTCGTAGTTGTAGGGAACCAAATTCGGATTGAGATTCGGCGCCGGGTAAAATTCGAGAAGCTTGTTCGAAACCGAATTGATCCGGTTAGTCGGGATCAGATTGCCGGCAAATGGATCCCGAATGAAAGCACCCGGTCGACTCGGATCAGGCCGCGTCGTGGCAGGGTCATAGATTCTCGTATTTGTCAGTGAGAGAATTTCCGAGAAGTCCCCGCCGCGCATCTTCATCGAAGGCACGCTATACAGCGTCCGCGTCTTCCGGCGCTCGTTGAATCCTTCGAAGTTCGACATGAAGAAGAGCCGATCGGTGCCCTTATAAAGTCCGGGTATAGTTACGGGGCCTCCCACAGTAAAACCATACTGATTCCATTTGAACGCGTCCTTGGGGCGTTCGCCGGCAAAGGCGTACTGTTTCGCGTCGAGCTTGTCATTGCGGAGAAACTCGAACAGTGTTCCGTGGAATTGGTTGGTTCCGGGCTTCGTTGAAGCGTTGATCTGAGTCGTGGCGCGCCCGAACTCGGCCGGGAAGATCCCGGTTTGCACTTTGAACTCCTGCAGAGCGTCAATCGAGGGCAGGATCACGTAGGTGTTGAAGTTGACATCCGTATTTTCCACGCCATCCAGCGTGAAGTGATTGAACGCGCTCCGCTGGCCTGCGACAGCGATGTTCTGTGATGCGCGCGACCCACCCTGGCGTTGGTCTTCTTGTCCGGCAGTGGTGAACCCATAGCTCACGTTAGGGCTGAGCGACGCAAGCTGGAGGAAGTTGCGCCCGTTGAGCGGCATCTCGACGATGCGCCTGTTCTCGATGACCGTTCCGACCGTCGCGTTTTCCGTCGCGATGAGTGCCGTAGTCCCCTCGACCTCGACGGTCTGGCTCACGTCTCCAACCTGCAGAGTGAAATCGAGACGCGCCGACTGCTGAACCTGCAGTTCGACGCCGTTTTGCGTAATGGTGCGGAAGCCCGGCAGCTCGACTTTGATGTTGTATTTGCCCGGCTGCAAAACAGGGAAATTGTAAACTCCAGCTTCGTTGCTAATTGCAGTTCGAACCAGGTTTGTTGCAGGGTTGGTCACCGTCACCATAGCGCCCGGAATGACGGCACCGCTTGCATCACGAATCACACCGCTGATGGACGCGTCGGTCTGGGCCATCGCCGGTAACACGCTCAACAGGAGAATACAGAGCAAACTCCACAGACACCGATTTCTCATAGATTCCTCCACTAAAAGCCTTCAAGAATTTGGGAAAAGTCTAGCAAACCCACACGCAGAAATACATTTCAACTTACGGCAGAACGCACGCGTAGGCTTAGTTAAGAAGTAGGTTCCTCTGCATCCAATTGCGCAAGTTGCGTATCGAGATGAGAGAGTGAGCGCTCTAGAAGAGCACGATAGCGGCTGTTGCTCGCGGATTCCAAGGAGCTTCGGATTCGCGAGCGGGCCAGTAGGATGCTTTCGCGTTGTGAACGCAGCTCTAGTTGGCGCGGCGTAAGGTTGTCCTTCGCGGATTTCTGAGAATCGCCTTCTCGCTGGCTAATTTGTTCCTCAACTGATTTGCTTTCCCAGCCGCGGGCCACTCCCCGAGTATATCGTCCCGGGGCCGGCTTTGCGATCTCTGGCCATCGCAATTCCTGCAAGACTCATGTGAAGTCGTCATTAATGTGGAGTTGATGGATGAAAGCCTCGGGAATTAAGGCTTCGCAGAGTTTCAACTCGCCCGTCGACAATCGCGAATTGCGATCCGTGCCAAGGACACTGAATCACACCGTTCTCACACTTTCCTTCAGATAACGGACCGCCGAGGTGCGGGCATTTCTCCGCCAGCGCGAAGACACGATTGTGCGCGAGAGGGGCTGCAACTGACATATTCGCCAGTTTCATACTTGGCGGCTTCACAGTCGATCTTGTTGAGCGAAACGGCCGGCGTAGATAGCACTGCCCTCAGTGCGTTGCAAGACCAACTGGCATAGCCGGACGCCCGCATGAATCGCCAACGGCCTTCCGGCGACGTTGGACATTTCAAGGACCTGCCGGTTGTTCACGCCTGGCGCAACAAATCCGGACGTCACATGGATCATCAGCCCAAGGCGTGCGAAGCGGCTGCGCCCCTCGAGCCAGCCGCCGATGTCTCCAGGCAAGCGAATGCGTTCCCGCGTGATCCCATGGATGGTTTCACCCGGTTGCAACACGTAGGGATGATCGAGCCCGCGGAGCTCGGTCACAGCACGGTAATCCGCATCTTCCACTAGATCGATGACCGGCGGGCCACCTCGCATCACGCGGATCTCATCGCCTAGATGCAAATCGATAGATGCGGGGCCGATCTGATCCTCAGCCAGAGGATCGATGACGATTCGCCCCGCTGCGATCTCCCGCAGGATGATGTGACGAGTCAAGATCATTCTGCTTCTCCCAGACCTGAGATTCCGATTGTCCCATGGAGGCTGGAAGAAACAGCCGCACGATTTCGATAATCGTCATGAGGTGTAGTGTGACCGTTGAGCTGAAGCAACTGTTCCTCCCAAAGTAGTCGGAACGACGGCTTTACAGAAACCGACTTCCTGCGTCCAGGCGTCACGTTTCAAATCGGTGTTGCCCCGCGGCGGATTGACGTTGCTACAGAGATCGCGGGAGTCCGATTCGATACGCCTACAACAACAGGATTTTGGCGAATCTCGAGGGAATATCGTTCCGGTCATTGGCCGGACTGATCTCGTCGCAAATAAAAAGGCGGCCGCCCGGCCGCAAGATCTTGTCGAAGTAGAGTGGTTGGAATCCCAGGCCAAATCTTGGCACGGTTTCAGCGCGTTTAGAAATCCAGGCGGGACCGCAACTGGCGGACGCGGTCGCGCGCAACCTGCAGCTCCGTATGCTTCACGTCTTTAAGACGTACCACCATGCCGCAAGGCGTACCACCATGCCGCCTCCGAACCAGGAAGTCGTCTCTTCGATATAGTTCACGTTGAGAAGCGTCGCGCGATGAATACGGATGAACTGTGCCGGATCCAGCTTCTGCTCCAATTCCGAAATCGTGTTGTCGACGACATAATCTTTCGAGGACGTGGAAGCGAAGGTCAGCTTGTCTTTCGCATAGAAATGAGTGATCGACGCCACATCCGCAACGACGACGCGCTCGCCTACACGCAATTCGTTTCGGAAATGCCTGAGCTGGACTTAAGCCCTGAGCCAGTTCACGCGCGATCGCGCGGAGGCGTTCCGTTTCAGTGAATCGTTCCGCCGTGTCGAATAATCTTTCGAGTTTCGTCAGAGCGCGATCGAGGCGGTGTGCTTCTATCGGCTTCAATAAATAATCGATCGAGTTCACCTCGAATGCGTGCAGCGCATATTGATCGAAGGCTGTCGTAAAGACGACCATAGGCTGGGAATCCAACCTCGATAGCAATTCGACGCCGGTCATTCCCGGCATCTGGATATCAAGAAAGAGTGTATCGACCGTATTCTTCTCGAGATACTCCAGCGCTTCTTCAGGTCTGGTGGTTGAGCCGGCAATCTGGACGCGCGGTGACTCAACGGAGCCGTCTTCGTTAGCCAACCGGCCGTGACATTCGGGCGGCGCGCGGAGTAAAAGCATGCGCTTACCAATGTTTGATGCGTGCAATGGCAGTTGACATCAATCGGTGATTAATGCATCATAGACACATGAGGACGACTCTGACGATCGATGATGATGTGCTGAAGGAAGCTGCGAAACGGGCTGAAGCGCTGCGCATATCCGTGGGTGAAGCCTTATCGGACCTGGCGCGCCGAGGCTTGCAGGTGGCGCCTCCGGTCAAGGAGATCGGGGGGTTGCTTGTCTTCGATCCGCCGAAGGACTCGCCCAGGATTACGCATCGCGGCGTAAAGCAGGCTCTCAGTGATTTCCCATGAAGGTTTGTTTGCTCGACGTGAACACTCTTGTCGCGCTGTTATGGACGAATCACGAGCAACATGAAGCGGCACGCGCATGGTTTCTGGCGCACCAGCGAGCCGGATGGGCAACCTGCCCACTGACTCAAATAGGGTTCATTCGCGTTAGTTCCAATCCGCGGGTATTTCCGGACGCGCCGACACCCCTTAAAGCAGCGGAGATTCTGGCGGCAAACCTACGTCATCCCAATCATCAGCTCTGGAAAGATGAACTTCCTTTCGCCCGAGCGGTCGCGCCGATTGGGGCGCGTTTGTCGGGTCATCAACAGGTCACGGATGCATATTTGCTCGGACTCGCCATTCACAAGCGCGGAGCGCTGGCAACGTTTGATGCGGCGGTCGCGGCCCTGCTTGATCCGAAGTCGCAGGCGGACTCGCTGGAAATCATCTCGCTCTAATAGGCTGCTGAAAACGTCAAATCGGGGAACTGTAGCGGGCGGTCTATTCCTTGAGGCTGCGCGCTGCCGCGCTTGCGCTTCGCGGACCGCCCGCTATGTCTCGGTTTCGACATTGTGGGCGCTCATAGAAGATGTGAACGAATTGAAGAAATGTTGAATGTGGAGTATTCCCCTCCTCGCAGAGGAGGGGTGGCTGCGGCAATCAACTAAAAGTTGCGAAGCCACCGAAAGCGCCGCAGACGGGCGCGAAGCGCGAGCGCGATAGCGCGAAGCCGTAATAGTGGTCAGCTCGGCGAAATCTTCAGGCCTGAACAGTTTCGCCGGACTGACCACCCCGGCCGCGCCGTTTTGGAACGGATCCATTTTTATTTATGGCGCGTCCACCCCTCCTCTGCGAGGAGGGGAATACTCTGCGCGAGTTCAATTCATTCACACTTTCATAGACCGCCCCTACACTTCATGCGCCCCATGTCACCAAATCACTTTCAGCGCAAATTGAATCTGGCGAGCCGATGTTTGTGTAGAGGTGATCAGTCCCGCGCTCGAGATGGGATTGCCCGTCTGATCGAAGACGGTGAGGTTATCGGTCGGCGATGCAAAATTAGGCCTGTTAAAAAGATTGAAAAACTCGGCCCTGAACTGAACATTCGTGTTCTCCGAAAATAGTCGCGTGTGATTGTTCTTGAAAATCGATGCGTCAAACTTCGACACGCCGGGACCGATGAATGTGTTCCGCCCGAGGTTGCCTCGAAGATTTGCCGGATTCGGAAAAGACAAACATTGAGTTTTGATGTAATGGTTGGGATTCCCAGGATTCGTCAACGTCTCACACCCCGGCCCGATCACACGATTCGGCGGCTCGTTGGTTTCATCCAGCTTCATTCCCAATGGGTCGCCGCCCAGCAGCGGCGTAAACGGCTGGCCAGTCGAAGCTCTGTAAATTCCTCCCAATTGCCAGCCTCCAAATGCCCATTGGGTGAGCCGCGAGCCCATTTTGGGGGCGGGCAGTTCCCAAGTAAAGTTGGAAGCAAAAATCTGGCGTACGTCGAAGTCCGACAAACCCCGAGTTGTACGCTGGTCGAAGAACAGTGGATTGAGCAGCCCGTTGGGAAAGGCGTCGTCAGCCACCGTCGCCGAGAGCGTGTCGATACTCTTGCCCCATGTATATGCGCCACGAACCTGGACACCGTGGCTCACTCTTTTCGTGACCACCATCTGCAGGGCGTTATAGAAAGAGTTGGCCTGCCAAAGCATCCCCGTCACGCGGCCGAAGTTTGGATTGAATTTCTGACTGCTCGATGCCGGAGGGAAGAGATAACCGGCCGATGTGAACGCCGGCAAGACCATATTGAAATTATCGACCCTGAACGGCTGGTGGACGCCTCGCGATCCCACATAACCAAGCGTGAGAACAACGGCGGCCGGAAGTTCGCGGGATGCGCTCAGGTTCCACTGCATCACATAGCTGCGCTTCGGGGCGCGTTCGAGATAGCTCGCGGAAGCAGCAGTCGAGTCGCTTGCCAGCCCCTTATAAGCTCCCGTCGGAAATGCACCAGGCGGAAGGACATCCCCTAAGATCCGGTTGGAGAACGGTACTGAAAAAGGCGCGATCAAGGTGAATGTGTAGGGCAGCGGCAATACGTCAAAAATGCCAAAGCCGCCTCGGATGGCCGTCTTCGCATCCGCAAACGGGTTCCACGCAAACCCAACCCGTGGCTCGAAGTTATGAAGAGTCGGGTTAGAGAAATACGGAGAGCCTACCTGCGGTACCGCGTCGGTCAAGTGAAGAAGGTAGGAAAGCCTGTCGTGAGCCTCGGTAGGAACTGTGCCCATTTCGTAGCGAACGCCGGCATTGAGGGTCAGGTTCTTCAGGACACGGATATCGTCCTGAAGATACGTGCCGAAGAGCGTCTGGCGAATACCAAAGGTCGGTATTGGAACAGGAAGCAATCCAACGAAGTTTCGCGGCCGGTTCGTCAATAGATCAGAAAGTGAACTGAACTTGAAAACACCATTGGTTCGGCTTGTCAAAAGTAAATTGTCCTGCATGCGCTCGATCAGCGCGCCAAACTGCAGAGCATGAACTCCTTTGATGAGAAAGATGTCATCAGCCCCTTGAAATGAATTCCAGAAAACATTCCTGCTGCTCGTTCGCGTGTCCGGCCGCTGCGAGTTCAAACCGCCGGTAAAGTTCGTAACGCCGGGCACAGCCTGTATCTCCCCCACAAATTGACGGGGAATGAAGCCAAATGCGGCATCCGCCAATAAAGGGTTCATCACCCTGGACACGCCTCCCTCGACTGCCACAGCCCGGTTGAAGCCAAATCGCGCAGCATTCAAGAACTTCGAACTGAAGACGTGTTGCTCATGCAGCGTCACCACCTGGCGCCGCGATACAACGTTTCCCAGCAGCTCGTCAAATGCATCCGGTTGGACGACGTTCGAGTTGTCGCGCATAAACGTGCCGGAAACAATATCCTGCGAGGCGAGCTTGTGATCGAGTTTAGCGGTGACGTAATTTTCCGTAGTAACCTGCTGGCCGGCGAAGCTGAAAATTCCGGTATCTCCATTCCCGAGTATCGGTCCATTGGGCAATGGATAAAATGTCTGGAGAAATCGCGAGATTGACGGATCGACTACCACGGATCCTGTCGATAGCGCACCTCTACGGGCTGCCGCCGAAGGCACGGTACTCACCTGCGTGATACCAAGTGACTGGCGAAGTCCTTCATAATCGCCGAAAACGAACGTGCGGTCCTTCCGAAGCGCTCCTCCGAGAGAACCGCCGAATTGATTTCGCTTGAAAGGCGGAATCCCGGCGTCAAAAAAATTCCGCGCATCCAGGGCGCTGTTGCGCAGGAATTCATAAACGCTTCCACGAAAAGCGTTCGTTCCCGAGCGCGTAACAGCGTTGATGACCCCGCCTGTGGTCCGGCCATATTGAGCCGGATAGTTGCTTCCCAGAACGGAAAACTGCTCTACAGCATCCACACCGAGGTTGTCGCCCAGAACGCTTCCAGGCGCTCCGTTCGAGTAGTCGTTGATGCTGACGCCGTCGAGACGATAATTATTTTGGTCGGGCCGCGCGCCGGAAATGCTCAAGGCTGCTCCAAAACCGCGCTGAGAGTTGCCTCCGCCCTGGGCGCTTCCGGTCTGCACACCGGTGACACCTGCCTGGAGTGTGGCCAGTTGAGTCCAGTCGCGCCCGTTGAGCGGTGAGTCGACCACTGTGGAGGCGCTGACGTTTCCGCCGACCGCCGAAGAATCGCCGGACGTGCCCGAGACAGCCAGGCGAACGACCCGGGCGGGATCGCCGGCCTGCATTACCACATTGAGGAACAGGCTGGCTCCCACGTTCACCGCAATGCCGGTCCGCACCTGAGTCGTGAACGCCGGTGCGGCGACCGTCATTTCATAGGTTCCGGGCAAGAGGTCGGGCGCTGTGTAGAAACCCGCGTTATCCGTAGCGACTGTACGCGCAACTCCTGTCGCAATGTTGATCAACCTTACCTGCGCGTCGGGTATAGGAGCGTGCGAGGCGGTGTCCGTCACGGTCCCGGAAAGGGATCCGCTGGAGACCTGGGGGCTCAGTGTCACGCATAAGATATTGGAAAACGCCAGCAGACCCACGACTAGGAAAATCATAGAGTTGCGTTATTCTGATCGGGAAAAGCAAATTCCCGATCAGCAAGCCTTCATCATGGTAAGTAATCGAAGACCATGAGATGCGCCTCTTCAATAATGTGGTCGTTTGGCCCGTACGGTATCGTCTGAACGAGGTGCTTCGGAACTGCGACGTACATTCGTTTCAGTTCGGGCACATAGAGGGCGGTCTTGGCCAGCGCACCGGTGGGGACTTTTCCCACAAGCTGGTAGTGATCCGGATCCAGTTGTTTGAAGACAGCTAGAGTTCCGGTCGTCCCAACGAAGTAGATACGCCGCGTTGCCGGATCAAACTGGACTTCGTCGGCACCGCCAACGCTGTCCAGCGCTTGAATGACTTTTCCGGTTTCCGTATCCATAACGACCAACTTCCCCGGTTCGTACTGGTGGCCACCTTTGATGCGGCTACCTACAAACAGCCGATGATGTACCGGGTCCAGACCCGACGCATGCGGCGAAGGCCCTCCGGTGATGGGCCACTCGGCGACGACGGCACGCTTGTCCAGATCGACGACCTTTAAGTGACTTTCTCCTCCAACGATGTCGCCCATCGCGACGTACAGCCGTTTGCCCGAGGGTTCAATCGAGGTGCCTCCGGGATCGTTACCATTCATTTTTATACTGCCGACCAGTTTGCCAGCTTTGGTGTCGACGATCTCAATAGAACCGTCAGTGTTTCCCGACCCTGTTACGATGGCGGCGTAATATAAATGCCGGACAGGATCGTAAGCTCCATTGTCCGGCGTCCTTCGTGCAGCGCCACGTCCGCCCGTCAACTCTACCGTTTTAGTGACTTCGTAAGTAGTGCCGCTAATCGCGACAACCGTGTTGTCTCCCAGGTCCGTCCATATTTCGTTGGTCTCAGAAACATAAAACGGTCTTCGAGGATTCCCGCCGAGGCCTTTCGTTTCCTGGATCACCTTGCCTGCGCGGAGGTCTACGGTGACGATGTTTTTGTTTGCCTCTCCCGCAATGAACAGCCGCTGTCCTTTGACATCCACGGCGAAGTGGTCCATGTAGCCTTCGGTCGGTAGCGGAATCGTTTGGACCAGTCTCAGAAGGCCGGACATGGTCGTCATCGGCATCAACGGCGGCGGTGCTGGAACCGTGGACTGCTGACCACGCTGTGCCGCAGGAATAAAGAACGACCAGAAAGCCCAAAAAATCGTCAGGAAATTTTTCATGTCCCAGCACCCTATCACGGCCGGCATTTTGGCCCACATTAAAGGAAGATTAAATATTGTTTATCTCGCTTTCGTCCGTTGACAAGGTCGCCAGAGCAGCGTAAGACACCCCTATCTGAATCACCAGTTTCAGTCTGTCGGGATTAAAACAGGAGGAACATCGGGATGTGCCGAAAAGCGATCGAGTCTTCACCGTTCATCTGGATACTTGTTCTTTGTCTTTTAACTTCCGTTCCGCTCGATGCGCAGGTCGCCGGCGCGACGCTCTCCGGCACGATAGCGGACGGGCAGGGGGGACTTGTGCCGGGCGCTGCAGTCTCCATTACGAATATCGCGACCGGCGTGATGGCAAGCACCAAGACAAACGAGGTTGGCGCATATTCTGTGCCGAACCTCAATGCCGGCGAATATCAAGTGAGCGCTTCCGCTCCAGGCTTCAGCACGGCCGTCGCGAAGCTCACGCTCACCGTAGGGCAGAAACAAGAATTGAATCTCGCGCTGATGGTCGGGACGCTCTCGGAGGCGGTGGAGGTCACCTCAGCAGCGCCGCTGGTCGAGCTGGCGAGTTCAACCATCTCCGGAAACGTGAATGCTACGACACTGCGGGAATTGCCATTGAACGGGCGGGACTGGGCATCGCTGGCGACGCTGCAACCCGGAGTCGCAGTCGTCCGCACGCATCCTCTGGGGACGCAAGCTTCACGCGGGCTCGGGCTGCACATGACCATCTCGGGAGGCCGGCCCACACAGAACAGTTATCGTCTGGACGGGGCGGTCGTAAATGACTACTCGAATGCAGGTCCCGGCAGCGTTCTCGGCCAGAACCTGGGAGTGGACGCCATTCAGGAATTCAGCGTACTGACCAGCAACTACTCCGCAGAATATGGCTTCACCTCAGGCGGAGTGATCAACGCGATCACGCGCTCCGGCAGCAACACGTTCCACGGCAGTGTCTTCGATTTCCTGCGCAACGATCATTTGGATGCCGCGAACTTCTTCAACAATGCCAACAATCTTCCCAAGCAGCCCTTGAAGCGGAATCAGTTCGGAGCCTCGGGAGGATGGCGAGTTCTGAAAGACAGGCTCTTCCTGTTCGGAGACTATGAAGGCGTGCGGGAAGTGAAGGGCACACCTCAAACCCAGTTCACGATTTCCGATGCTGTACGCGCGGGCCGCGTCACGAACCTTTCAAACGGCGCCGTGAGCACGGTGCCGATCGATCCTTATATAAGGAAGTACCTGGGTTTCTATCCGCCGCCGAACGGGTCTCCGTCTTGTGTCGGCTGCAACGCGAACGTCGGGCCGTACAACTGGACAGCCGTACAGCGCACGTCCGAGAACTTCATTACCACGCGCGGAGACATGAAAATTTCGGACAAAGATAGTGTGTTTGCCACTTTTGTCCGCGATCCTTCCAACTTTACTCTCCCTCAAGCGCTGAATCAGGTCTTCGTAAAGTTCGGGGCGTACAGACAAGCAGCGGTCTTAGAAGAGACGCACACGTTCAGCCCCTCCATTGTCAATACGCTTCGCGTGGCGTTGGACAAAACGAATGGTAAGACAAACAACTATTATGATTTCGCAGCTCAGGCGATCAACCCATTGGCGGCGGATACGTCCCTGAACATGTTGCCCGGAGTACAGGGGCATGGCGCACCGTTGGTTTTTTTAACCAGCACGAATATCACACAGCCGATCCAACTTTGGGGAGGGACACATCAGGATCTGTGGAACCAGATTTTCCAGGTATACGATGACGCTTTCGTCTCGCGCGGCAATCATGGTTTCAAGTTCGGATTCGCATTCCTCGCTCAGCAGAATGACGTCATCGCGATCAACGGAATCGATGGTAACGGTACTTTCACAGCAGGTCTCGTCACGCAGGTGGCGCGAGACAACTGCACAAGGCCGGGAACGACGAGCATTGACGCTTCTTGCGGCGCACTTGTGAATTTTCTAACGAATCAACCGCGCACGTCGGTTCTGCCCGCGGATCTGGTCGCGAGCAATAAGCACTACATGCGCGATAAAGTGTTTGGCGGATATATCCAAGACGATTGGCGTGCGCGTCCGAGCCTGACGCTGAACCTGGGGTTACGTTACGAAATGCAGACCAACCCCACGGAAATACACGGTGAAGTCGGTTACTTGAGGACGGTGAGAAGTCCGTCGACGGACCTCGTCCGTCAGTTTTACGTCCGCAACCCGACACTCAAGAACTTCGAGCCGCGGGTGGGTTTCGCATGGGATGCGTTTCACGACGGCAAAACGGCGGTTCGGGGCGGTTTTGGGCTCTTTGATTCTCTGCCCCAGCCGTACATCAACAATCTCTATAACGCGACAACGGCTCCCTTCCTCGGAAGCTACGGTACAGTCGGTCCGCCCAGTACGGCCTCTCCACCCGCGGGTGTGTGGCCGTCGGGTGTTCCGGGACTCGCGCCCACGATCCGGCCAACGCAAGTCGTATGGGCATACAACGACAACAATATTAAGCGTAATTACGTTTATCAATGGAACCTGAGTATCCAGCGGCAACTTACATCCAACACAACACTTGTGCTGGCCTATGCGGGATCGCGGGGCTTTCATCATCCGTTCTTGACGGAAGGAGCCAATTCCGTTCAACCGGTCAACGTTGGACAACCGGTCCCCGGAGTCGGCTATTACTGGCCGCGCCCGTGGACTCTGGCGTCTGGCGTTGATGGGCAGGCCGCGCTTTTCAATCCCTCTGTTCAGATTATCCGGAGCGTCATGTGGCAGGCCCAATCCTATTACAACGGTCTCCAGGTGAAACTCGATAAAAGGTTGAGCCGCGGCTTTCAGGTGCAAGGCTCCTACACGTGGGGCAAGAGTATAGACAACAGTTCAGGAAGCGCCGCCGCCGACACATTCACCAATGAATGGAATGCTCTGCCGTTTTACGACCTGCGTCTCGTTCGTGGGCTGTCAGCTTTCAATGTCGGCCGAAACCTGGTCATCAGCGGGCTATGGAATGGCCCCGCTGCGAAATCGCTCGGCTCATTTGGAGGACCCGTGCTTGGCGGATGGCAGTTAGGCCTCATCACGTCGGCGAGCGACGGTGTTCCGATTATGCCCAGCATGGGTATGGACGCACCGGATATGCTGGGGGAAATCATTCCGACCCTCAATCCGCCGAATCGCGTCATCGGCCCTGGTTGCGATTCGCCTGTCAATCCGGGAAACCCATCACATTATCTTAAAGCGGAATGCTTTTCACTCGTGCCTCAGACCTCTGCGAACACGCCCTACTGCGACACGGCACGCGCTGCCGCGATTGGTGCCTCAGGCTACTGTCCAAACATTCGCGGCAACCTGGGACGCAACTCGATTATCGGTCCGGGGTTATTTAACGTTGATTTCTCCGTGATGAAGAACAACTACATCCCAAGGATCTCGGAGACGTTCAACGTGCAGTTCCGTGCAGAGATGTTCAATGTTTTGAATCGAGCTAACTTTGCACCGCCTGGACTGAACCCAAATACCGGTGGCGGCGCAATGCAGGCGATCTTCTCGAACGGACAAAGCAATTCCCAGTTCGGCCAGATCGTCGCAACGCAGACTCCAGCCCGGCAGATCCAGTTTGCGCTGAAGGTCGTTTGGTAACAAGCTTCCTGACCTCTTACGGCGGACGGCGTGGCTCTTAATTAAGAGGAGCTACTGTAGCGGCGGTCTATGACCGCCGGCGATCTCACAGATTGCTGCATTATCGGCGGTCACAGACCGCCGATACAGTGCACACGTGAAGCGCTGCTGTGACCCGGCGGCCGGATTCCGATCGTTGAATCGGAATCCCGGCTGCCTATTTCAGAAAGTTATCTTCAAGCCCAATTGAGTCAATCGGCCGCCTGGGGTCGAGATGAGCCGGGTGATATGACCGGCGCTTCCCGGTGAAAAGGCGTTGAACCCAGGAATATAAAAATGGGCCTGGTTCAAGAGATTAAAAATCTCCGCCCGGAATTGCACATTGATCCGGTCGCTTGGTTTGAAGACCTTCTCCGCGGAAAAATCGAGATTAAAAAACCCGGGCCCCGTGAGGGTGTTTCTTCCCAGGTTGCCATAGGTGCCGGGCGCCGGCCTCGAGAAGGCACAGGGGTCATAGTACAGGCCCTGAGTCCCCGGAGCTCCGGACACCCCCAACGGCGTCCCTGGGGCCACAGTATATTTGCCCGTTGTCGGATCTGGGCCCGCAGCATAGCCCGCTAGCCCCTCAAGGTGGCACCCTGCGCTGCTTCCCGACGTGGGATCGTTGCGGAAGCCCGGGTTCAAGCTGGGACGGTCCGGCGACCACCTGTCCCCGTTCGCGGAACGGTTAGATCCATAGCGCACGGTAAACGGTTCCCCCGTGCGGAAGATGCCGATTCCATTAACCCCCCAGCCGCCCAAAATCGCACTCACCAGTTTCTGCTGGAAGCGGAATGGAAAGGGATAGGTGGTCGTGAGGACGATATTGTGTCTCGCGTCGAAGGTGGAGCGCGCCCGGTCGAGGCGCGGATTCAGGAAATTGAGCCCAGTGTTGGGTTCCTGGCGTGATTCGCCGCCGGCGATGATTGATTTCTCGTCTATGGATTTGGCATAGGTGTAAAACGCCTGATACTGCAATCCGCTGGAGCTCTTGCGCTTCAATGTGACCTGTAACGCATTGTAGTTGGCATTCACGTCCCATCGGGACGCCGTAATGGAGGCAAGGTTGGGGTTGATGCGACAACCAACAACAACAGCTTGCGTGCGACAAGCGTTAACGCTCGCGGCCCCGGGGAAAACTCCGCCGATAGGAGCAATCGGGTTCCATTCTCCATTTCTCTGCAAATGGTGGGATTCAGAGCCGATATAGGCTACTTCGAACACCGTGTTCCTCATCACCTGCTGCTGCAGAGTGAGGTTATAGCTGTTTTTGGTCGGCTCCCTAACCGTGGCCGGAAAAGCATTGAACTGAAACGGTGGAGGTGTGCCCGTGGTCAAGTTCGTATCGTAGGGGAATACCGGATTCGTCAGGTCGCTTAGTGTGGTCCAGTAGGGAGGGGTGCCTGTGGCCAATGCCGTGAAAGAATAAGGAAGGACGTGGTCATGGAATATACCGAATCCCGCCCGCAAGACCGTTGTTCCGCTTCCGTTGAGCCCCCACGCAAAGCCGACCCTGGGCTGGAAGTCCTTTTTCGTTACGGCAAAGTAACTGTCCTTCAGAACCGTCGGCTGTAGGTCCGAAACGTTCAACAGATTGGCCATCTTTCCATTGACTTCCCTGGGATCGCTGATGGCTTCGTACCGTAAGCCCAGATTGAGGGTCAAGCGCTGAGTCACTTTGAAATCGTCTTGAAAATAAGTCCCGAACAGAGTTTCCCGGACACCGCGGTAGGAGTTCGCGCCCGGCGGCGGCGCGTCAAAACGAATGGGGGTGTTGTTAAGAAAGCCCGGAATATCGAAAAATGTGTAGTCGCCCCTGGTGTTGCCGGAACTGATGATGTTGTCCTGAATTCGCCGGATATCCACGCCTATTTTGACGGAATGTCTTCCCTTGACATACGTGAGGTCATCACCCTCCTGGAAGTTGTTAGTCCAATACTCGCGGGGCGCGCCGTTATCCACCCCTAAGAAATTCAGGGGGCTCATTGAAAGCCCTTGTGCCCCAAAAGAGATCGTCCCGAAGTGTTCGCCGGGGACAAAGGACAAATTCTTAGTCCGAGGGTCGGTCAGAACATCATCGAAGTTTTGGTAGGTTCGATTGTAGGCGACACGGAACGAATTCACCAGAGTCGGCCGCAATATGTTGGTTACCTGAATCGTGGAATATTGTCTGCGGGCAACATCGTTCTCATCGGCGACGGAACTGCCGTTAAAGTTTGGCAGCGCGTTGGTATCTTTATCTAAGCTGTATCTGGCGAAGATTCTCATTCTATCGCTGATCTGATGATCGACCCGGCCCATAACATAATCTTCGTGGGTAACCTGGAGGGGCGAAGCAAGGAAATATGCCGTGCCGTCTGAGCCGTCCGGGGTGTTCGGACGCTGGAAGAGGTCCAGGTAGGGCCTGATGGCAGGGCTCACCGGCAGCGTGCAGGTGAGCGCGCCCGGCGGACAGTAGCTGGCCAAGGGCCTGCCGGTTGTTTGATCGCAAAAACTTTGAGTTTTAGTCGCGGCGCACGAATCTTGCATGACGCCCAACGGAAGGATTCCATTCCGGGTGTTGATGGTCGGCACTTGGGCCGATATATTTGTTCCATTGCCTAGCCGCAGCCCTTCATAGGTGCCGAAGAAGAAAGTCTTATCCTTCTTGATTGGTCCCCCCAAAGCGCCCCCAAACTGGTTGCGCCGATATGGGGCTATGGTGCCTGTCCCGCCGTGCTTGACGTCATCAAAGTAGCCCGGCGAATCCAGCGCGTTGTTGCGGAGAAACTCAAAGCCGGCGCCATGCAGGTCATTGGTGCCAGACCGCGTGATTGCCGAGATCACCCCGCCTGAAGACCACCCAAATTCCGCTGGAGATACGCTGGTGTTGATCTTGAATTCCTGGACCCCGTCCACCCCTAAATTTTGTCCTGCCGCTCCGCCCGGAGTGCCGTTGGCATGATCGTTGATAGCGGTTCCGTCCAGCATGAAAGTGTTGGCGTAGGCCCGGCTTCCGTTGACGTTGAATCTCTGCCCCGTGCCAAAGTCAAACGCAACGCTTGCCTGCCCCGCGCCCACGGTGACGACGCCTGGTTGCAAGAGAGCGAGCTGGTCATAACTTCTGCCGTTCAGCGGCAGGTCCCGAATGGTTCTTTCGTCCACCAGAGAGCTCATGGCGGAAGTGGTCGATTCGACCAGCGGCGCTTCCGCGGTGATCGAGACCTTGTCGGAAAGCTGACCCACCATGAGAGCGATGTTCACCACCGCCACGCGGCCTACCGTGAGCGTGATTCCGCTTCGGACTTCTGTCTGAAAACCCGGGAGCTGGGCTTGCACTTCATAATCGCCCAGCGTCAGTTCGGGAACCGTGTAACGGCCACCTTCGTCACTCGTGGCGGTTCGGGTGACTCCCGTCTCCACGTTCTTGATGGTGATCGACACTCCAGGAATGACCGCTCCCGACGCATCTTGTACTACTCCGGCAATGGTCGCCGTCGTCACCTGGGCAGAAACCGCAATGCCGCTCAAGAAAATCAGACTGATCAACAGTACTGGCAAATATCGAGACATGTTGCTTCTCCCTTCTCCTCATCCGAATTCTTGTTTGTAAGAGACGTGATGGACTAAATGCGACGACTCTTCGAACGTCGTGCGGCTTAGTGTTCATCTTCGACGCTCACCTCTTGCGATACCATGTAAGGCACCCAAAGAAACCCGCTTCTTGAACCCGGCAATCGATTCGCAGGATTTAGCTAGCGCTGTGATACGCCGCTCAAGAGAAGCTTGTCAACGAGTTCAGAGCGGATAAACAGACTTTAATTTTGTTTTAATCCTCGCTTAATCTTGCACGCGCCTCACATCAAACGTGTATGCTTCACGAATCCAAGAGGAGGGCAACATGCGTTTGAAGGCTGCGTTGATAATGATCGTTGGTTTCACTATCCTGCTGGGATGGATGTCTCCGCTTCGGTTGTCGTCTCAGACTCCACAAAGTCCGCAGGTTGTCGCCGTTCGGGCCGGCCGGATGTTCGATCCGAAATCGGGAACCAATGTTCCCGATCAAGTGGTGCTCATCCGGGGCGACCGCATTACGGATGTCGGACCGGCGGCTCGTGTGCAGATTCCGGCTGGTGCCAAGGTGATCGACCTGAGCAAGGCAACGGTGCTGCCGGGGCTGATCGATGGGCACGTTCACCTCACCGATGGCAAAGGCGATCAGCGGCAGCAAGCGCTCCACAGCGCCACTGAGAGTTTGAAAGCCGGCTACACCACGCTCGTCACACAGGGATCGCACGGTGGTAACTACGCCGATACCGACCTGAAAAAGGAAATCGACAGCGGCCGCGTCCAGGGTCCGCGCCTGATGCCGGCAGGTCCTATACTTGGAGCAGAACTTCAAGCGAAAGGTGCTGATGCTTTCCGGGCCGGGATGCGCGAACTGTCCCAGCACGGTGCCGACCACGCCAAGATCACAACGACCGGCATGTTCTCCTTCAAGCCGGATGGGGAGATGGTCAATGAGCCGGTCGCAACCTTGGACGAACTGAAAGCCGCAGTGGATGAGGCGCACAAACACGGCATGTTTGTTGCGACCCACTCATATGGCGGTCCCGGTCTCAAGTGGGCAATAGAAGCGGGCGTTGACGATATTCAGCACGCGCTGTCGGCCGACGACGCCGACATCAAAGCTTTAAAACAGAAAAACCTTCCCGTCACCGCGACGATTCTGGATTTGCGCCAGGATGAACCTGGGGATCTGAAGAAGTTTGCCCCGCATAGCAAGTGGCGGCTCGCGCCGCAGACCTGGAAGAAAATGATGGCCGCTGGTATTCAGCTCGGTTATGGAAGTGGCGCCACGCCCGTGACGAATGGCCAGGGACGGATCTTCAACACAACCTGCCAATGCTCACACGGCGTGCAGTCGGAAATGTTCCCCATCTTCGTCGAGTGGGGAGCAACGCCTGTCTATGCCTTGCGGATGGCCACAACGGTTAATGCGAAGATCATCCACAAGCAGGATAGTTTGGGTACGATCGAAAAAGGTAAGTTCGCCGACCTGATCGCGGTGCCAGGCGACCCCCTGAAGGATATCAGCGAAATGCAGCGAGTTAAATTCGTAATGAAGGGCGGAGAGATCGTCAAAAATGAACTGACCGCCGCGGCCCCTCAGACCTCGTCCTCCCGGGGAAAATGAGTCGAGTTATGAATGGGGCAGGCGCATTCCCCTCCTTGCAAAGGAGGGGGGGCTGCGGCATCAATCAGACGCCGCGAAGCCACCGAAGAGCCGCAGACGGGGTGGTCGCTCACGCGACACGTTCCGGAGAAGCATTCCGAAACATCGCTTGTGAGCGACCACGCCGTCCGCGCCGTTTTCGGAACGGGACCAATTTTTTGATTTTTTCGTCGGTCCTGGTCAAATGTAAAACGATGTAAATTCGAACTTGCCGATGTTCCATTCGCTGTCGACGGTGGTCTGATTTGTGCCTATGTTCAACTCAAGCCGGATTGCTGCCGTCGTCAGGGCGAACCTCGCCTACATTTACCTTGCGCTTTTAACTGCCGGTGTATTGCTGGTGCATGGCTATCATCCCGGAATTGAGGATGCCGAAATCTACGTTCCAGGCATCAAGAGGATTTTAGATCCGAGCCTCTATCCGTTTGGTGCAGAGTTCTTCCTGAATCACGCGCGTTTGACGCTCTTCGCCCAAACGATTGCCGGAAGTATCCGCCTTTCGCATCTTTCATTTGATATGGCGGTGTTCATTTGGTACCTGGGCTGTATTTTTCTGACACTACTGGCGTGCTGGCGCTTGAGCGTCGAATTATTCCGCGAATCTTGTGCAAGGTGGGCAGCCGTCACTATGGTGGCGGCGGTATTTACAATTCCAGTCGCGGGGACGGCGCTCTATATCGAAGACCAATACCTGACCTCACGATCGATCGTCATCTTTACGATTCTGTTTGCTACCTGCAGCGCACTGAAGCAACAAAAACGATGGTGGATGTTCTGGAGCGTACTCGCCGTTTGCATGCACCCGCTAATGGCCGTGTTTGGAATCTCATTTACCTTAATCTTGTGGTGGGAACAGCGGAATTCCTCCTTCGACAAGCGCCATCTCTTAATGGGGGCCGCCTGGCCGTTCATCGATCTTTTGCCCGCCTCTTCCAAGGCTTATGAAAACGTGCTCGCCACCCGTCCGTACTTCTTCATCCTTCAATGGCGGTGGTACGAATGGTTAGGAGCGTTGGCCCCTCTGGTTTTGTTTCTGTTAATCGCACGTCTCTCGGAGAGCCGATCCCAACGCAAGATCGGCGTCCTCAGCCGAACGCTGGTCATCTACGGATTCTCTTATCTCGTCGCGGCCCTGGCACTCACGATTCCCACACGATTCCAGACGGCCGCGCGCCTCCAGCCCATGCGCAGCCTTCATTTGATTTACGTTATGCTGTTCCTGCTAGGCGGAGGCATCCTGGGCGAATATATCCTGCGCCGCCGGGTGTGGCGGTGGATTGCATTGTTCCTGCCGGTTTGCACTGTGATGTTCTTCGCTCAATGCCAACTCTTTCCTGCCACTCCGCACATTGAATGGCCGGATGCGGCGCCACAAAATGATTGGATACGGGTATTCGAATGGATTCGAAGGAATACACCGGCTGATGCGCTCTTTGCCATCGATCCTCAGCACATGACGAAAGACGACCAGCACGGGTTTCGCGCCATCGCGGAGCGCAGCCGTTTGGCCGATGCGGTGAAGGACTCTGGGGCGGCAACCATGTTTCCGGAAACGACTGCTGCAGTTGATTGGCTTGACCAGCTTACTGCTCAAAGCGGCTGGGACCATTTCCGCGAAAAAGATTTTCGCAAACTCAAAAGCGTATACGGCGTCTCCTGGGTAGTCTTAGAGAAGCCAGTCGCGATCGGTTTTCCGTGCCCGTACGAGAATCCGACGCTCCGGGTATGCCGCATCGATTAAGAGGCGGTTCATTGACCTTATATATGCTCTCGTGTAAAAGTCCATGAAGGTCGATTTTCGGCACCCGCTCATCACGCTGAATGCGGAGAGGGAGGTCGGTTATCCGTAGAAGCGTTCTGTGCCTTCTTCTGCTGGTCTTCACTATTGCTGCCATGCCCGCGGCAGCTCAAGAAACCGAGCGTGTCGGCCTGCGCCTGATCGCAGTAAACACTGAAAAGGAGGCTGCGAGCCTCCAGATGCAGCTCCAGGCAGGCGGAGCATTCGAGAATCTCGCAAAAAAATACTCGACCGCTCCATCCGCTGCTGAAGGGGGTTGGCTTGGTCTTTTCCAGATTGCCGGCCTGAGACCGGAATTCCAGGATGCATTGAAAGGACTGGTCCCCGGTCAGGTGAGTCCTGTTCTCAAGGTCAATGAGGAATATCTTCTGCTCAAGCTGGCATCGGAAGCCGAAACTCACGCCGCATTCGGCTGTGAGCTGGCGGAACGGCGTAAGCTGGACGCTGCGGTTTCCGAATTTCGCGAGGCGTTGCGCATCAATCCCCAATATGCTCAGGCCCACTACTATCTGGGTGCTGCGCTCTTTGAGCTGGATAACGGCGTGGATGAAGCATTGGTGGAACTTCGCGAAGCGATTCGCCTCAATCCCGAAAACGCCGAAGCCCACAACACGCTGGGGCTCGCGCTTCTCGAGCAGGGCAGCGTGGATGAGGCGATGCGTGAATATCGCGAAGTACTACGCATCGATCCTCAATACGCCGAGGCTCACTACAATCTGGGCAATGCGCTGGACGACCAAGGCAGGCCGGAGGCAGCGGCGGCTGAGTATCGCGAAGCACTGCGGATCAATCCCGGCCTGGCTCAAGCCCACTACAATCTTGGCGTCGCGCTCAAGCGCCTAGGTAACGTAGCCGCAGCGATCGAGGAGTATCGCGAAGCGCTTCGACTCAAACCGGACCTAGCTCAGGCCCACCACGCGCTGGGTAAGGCGCTTGACGATCAGGGAAAGCGGGATGCAGCCGTCGATGAATATCGCGAAGCGCTGCGTATCGATCCCAACTATGGTCCAGCCCACTACAATCTTGGTCTCGCGCTCAAGCAACAGGGTAAGTTGGTCGAAGCCATCGCAGAGTATCGCGAAGCACTGCGCGTCAATCCACACCACGCTGAAGCCTACAATAATCTTGGGATCGCGTTAGAGGAGCAGGGCAACTTGGATGAAGCGATCCAGCAATATCGCGATGCACTGCGTATCAATCCCAACGATGCTCTCCTCCACAATAATCTCGGCGTCGCAATCGGCGATCAGGGAAAGCTTGACCAAGCGATCGAGCAATACCATGAAGCGCTGCGCCTCAATCCTGCCTTAGCACTGGCTCATTACAATCTCGGAGAGTGTCTGCGACAGAAAGGCGATCGGGACGGAGCCGTCCGCGAATTTCGCGATTTCCTAAACCTTGCCGAAAATAATTCCGAGTTAAAAATGAAGGTCGAACGAGTTCGAAGCATCTTGGCAGAATTGGAGCGTTGACGCGTATTTCAGCAGTGTGTTGCGAGCTTCGCCCACAACGTCCGGCTTCTGTCCACCGTTCGGGAATTAAGGCGGACAATTCATGTGCTAACGACAGCTTCGAAGATTGCCCGATTTCACTTGACGTAAATTTATTCATGCGCTAAGCCCCACACAAGAAATGGAACAGGCTAGTCCATGGACAGACCTGAAGACGAGTGACCCCCTCGTCTTTCCCAATCCTTTTCACTTGATGCAATTTTATTCGCCGCTCCGTAGTGGGCGAGCCCCCAAAATTCCGGACTCCTAACCAAAGAAAGGACAAAGATATGAAAGCTCAACTCAGGCCAAGATGGATTTCAGGGATCGCAGTTGTATCGTTAATCGCATTGATAGCGATGACCCTTGGCGTCGCTATCGTGCATGGAAAGGAAAAGGAAAAGGAGAAGGAGAAGGAAAAGGCTGAGCGTGTGCGCTGGGACATCATCCATCTCACAGCTGGGCCAACAGTGAATCCTGGGGGCCAAGCGTCGGCACAAGACAACATCGGCGACACAATCGCATTCACCGGCACAGGAACCTTTGTCGCTCCCGCGGGCCGCGGGAAGACATCGGATGCCGTCACCGGCGGGGGGACCTGGACGATCGTCACAGCGGGTGGTAGTTCTGCCGGCACGTACGTTGTCACAGGCCTAGTGCGCTGGGAACCGGCGCCGGGAACGTTTCCGGCCGCCGCCGATAACATCGGCAATCCTGGCGACTTTTCCGCCGGGCTAGCCGTGCTCAGCATTGAATACTCTGACCGAAGCCACGGCATTCTCGTGGTCAGCTGCCACGGAGCCGGTACACCGGATACAGTATTTGAGGGCATCACGGCGTCGAAAGATTTTGTCCACTACTGGAACCGCTTGGCACCCTCGGGGACTCCCACTGGCGAAAACGCCAACCGCACGTCATTCCACATCGTGCAGCGCGAGCGCGACTAAGCTGACTCGCTGAACCGGGTTAGTCCGCGGACAGACGTATAAATCACCTTTGGAACTCATCCTCGGATTAAGTGATTTATACGTTTGGCTACAAGCAGTACGGACAGTGTTGATATTCGATGGAAATCGAGAGCTTTTGCCACGCTTGGCTGGCTGGACGGACTAATCCACCCAGTTGTCTATTTTCAAAACTTCAGGGAGAAACTATGTTGGTGAACTTTCATTTATCCAATCGTAGGACGCTTCACGCCATCGCCGCTCTCTTAGTGATCATCGGTGGCTCCGTAGGGAGTTGGGCCGAGTCCCACAACAGCCCTCTAGGTAACAGCATCGCCCGCGGAGCGGGTAAGACGATCATTGAGGGAGGAACAGGAGCACCCGGATTTGTGCCTGTCCTCACAACGGTTACTTTTCACGCCGAACGCACTGATGGAGGTGTGACGGGTGCGCTCGAGTGTCTGGCCCTTGCTCCTCCGGTGACGTCGGGGGCGGGCAGTGGAACTTTCACGGCAAATGTTATGTATGTCACGGGTACGGTGAAGACGGCGGTTGTGAACGGAGACACGGTCACGCTAACCGGCACGGCTACCATTACGGGTCTTGGAGCGGGAACCCATGTGCCGTTCACGTTCGTGGCGCGCGAAGGTGGCCCGGGCTCGAACGCTGTACTTGTGACTGGCGGCTTAACATTTAAGGAGACACTTTTAGAAGGTCAGTTTGCAATCGGGAAAAGCAAAGACTGATAACAAAGTCTCCACCGTCCTTGGCGGGTCCTCTTCCCGTGAAGCCCAGAGCAGACACACCCAGGGGTATTAAACGCAGCGAGTTGTCGAAGATCGTGTGGCCCAGTGCTAATTCTCATCGCCCCCCGGCGATGAGAATTGTCAAGGGATGAAGGGTACATAAACAACATTTAATGTTGGTTTAATGTTGCCGGAATACTGACTTTCTACGTCAGAGGGGGTTCAAATCAATGGCATACGACGATCGATGTATATAGACTCCTCGGCGAGGAGGGCTGAATATGTATCGACGTGCTGCAATTCTGACGATCGCGATCGTCTTCGCTGTGACGATCGGCTTGGCTCAACATCCTCCAGCTAGTGGACCGTACAAAGTGCTCAAGACGGTCAGGGCCGGTGGTGAAGGAAACTGGGACTATATTTACGCCGACGTCGCGGGACGCCGGTTATACATTCCGCGCCGTGCGCCGGTGGAGTCCACAATACGGACCCGCCTGTCGATCTACAATCTCGACACGCTCGAGCTGATAAATGAAATCGATGGGGTCGGCGGCAACGGCACTGCGGTCGATCCGAAATCAGGCCACGGTTTCACGAGCAGCAGACCGCCCTCGATGTTCGATACCAAGACGATGAAGCTGATCAAGACCATCGAGGTGGGACCTGGCGCCGCTCCGGACGGCATTGTCTTCGACGCCTTCAACGACAGAGTCTACGTGTTCAGTCATCCGACGAAAGATGCGACGGTGATCGACTCCAAGAATGGCACGGTGCTTGGCACGATCGATTTGGGCGGCGTGCCGGAACAGGGCGTACCCGATGGCAAAGGGACGCTCTACGTCGTCATGCAGGATCCGCAAGGAAGCGTCACGGTGGTCGACGTCAAGACCATGAAGGCGACCGCGCACTATCCGTTTGGGGACATCGGCGGCTGTAACGGGCTTGCCCTGGATACAAAAAACCGCGTGCTGTTTGCCGCGTGTGCCCGATCGGGAAATCCGCCGGCAGCGGAACCCAAGATGGTCATCCTCCGTGCGGACAACGGCAAGATTCTCACCGTCCTTCCGCTCGCCGGAGGCTCCGATGGCGCAGTATTCAATCCTGCGACGATGGAAGCATTCAGCACACATGGCAACGGTACACTGACCGTCGTTAAGGAGAAGAACACGACGACGTTCGAGGTTGAGCAGAATCTGCCGACGATGAACGGCGCCCGAACGATCACCTTCGACAGCAAAACGAACCACATCTTCACAATGAGCGATGAGCGCGGACCCGCTCCGCCACCGCCGCCCGGCGGAGGCCGCGGAGCCCGAGGCGCGCCGATACCAGGCACTTTTACGATCCTTATGATCGGCAAATAATCAAAAACAATTTTTGTGGAGGTTCCTATGAAACGGTTCTTGTTTGTGGCAGTGATCGCGTTGGTGTGTGTCCAACTCGCGTCGGCACACATTCGGATCTATCCAACGGAGTCTTCGTTTGGGGCGCGTGAGAAATACACAATGCGAGTTCCGAACGAAAAGCAGGTCGGATCGAGCAAGGTGGAAGGCGAATTCCCGGCCGAGCTTCAACTATATGATTTCGAGTTCAAACCCGGCTGGAAGATCGATTTCAAAAAAGATGATAAAGGCAAGATCATCGGGGCGACCTGGACAGGCAAGATTCAGCCCTACGAGTTCGTTGAGTTCGGAATGCTTGGAATCAATCCGAAGCAGGGATCGAATCTGACCTGGAAATTCATCCAGTACTACGATGATGGTACGAAGGAAGAATTTACGGGGCCGGTGGGTTCGCGGTACCCGGCTCCGGTCGTGACATTGAAGCCTGCGCCACCTGCGCCGTAGTTCATATTCCCCTCCTCTGCGAGGAGGGGAATGACGCCCTCCAACCATGATCATCAAACAACGGATGAGGTCACGCCCATGCCATACACAATCCCCTTGAAACGCATTACCACTACGTTCTCCGTCTTTATCATTTTGGTCATGACTGTTCTTTCGCCCGGTGCTGCGAGCGCGCAGGTGGCCGGAGCAACGCTTTCCGGAACTATTAGCGATGCGTCGGGCGCCGTCATCCCCGGCGCCATGGTCTCGATTCGAGACACGGCCACCGGCATCATTCGGACTGTGAGCTCGGATGAGGCCGGTTTGTACACAGCGCCGAATCTCAGACCTTCTATCTATGACGTCACCGTTTCGATTCCCGGATTCAACACTCGGGTGCAGTCCGGCGTCACGCTTACGGTGGGGGCCCAGCAGGTTCTGGATTTCGTCATGCAGGTCGGGCAGACGACAGAAGCGGTCGAGGTCACAGGCGAGGCACCTCTCGTGCAATTGGCGACGTCAACCCTGAGCGCAACCGTTGAGTCAACGACAGTTCGTGAATTGCCTCTGAACGGCCGCGACTGGACAGCTCTGGCCACGCTTCAACCTGGCGTGGCGTCGGTCCGAAGTCAACAAACGCCCCAATTTTTCCAGGGTTCGCAAGGGGCGCGCGGCCTGGGAATGCAACTGACGATCGGCGGGAACCGGCCTACGCAGAACAGCTATCGTCTCGACGGCGGACTCGTGAACGACTACTCCAATGCAGGACCGGGAAGCGTGCTCGGCGCGAACTTGGGTGTGGACGCGATTCAGGAGTTCACCGTGCTGACGAGCAACTATTCGGCGGAGTACGGCTTCACCTCCGGGGGAGTGATTAACGCGGTGACGCGCTCCGGCACCAACAGCTTTCACGGAACCGCCTTCGATTTCCTGCGTAACGACAAAGTCGATGCAGCCAATTTCTTCGACAACGCCAACGGCATCCACAAATCTGTTTTGAGGCAAAATCAGTTTGGAGTATCCGCCGGCGGGCCCATCGTCAAGAATAAGGTTTTTCTCTTTGGCGACTACGAAGGCATACGTTATGTCAGGGGCGTACCCACCAGCAACACGACGCTTTCCAGCGCCGCGCACAGCAGTCCGTGCACCAGCGGGCTTACCGCTCCGTGCGCCTCGATAACGCGTTACGCCGGCACGCCGGCCGTGCCGGTCACCACGACGGTCTCAATCGATCCCATCATCCAGAAGTTTTTGTCCTTTTATCCTTTGCCAACCTCCGGTGCGCCACCGGTTCTGAATAATGACGGAACGGTGAATTTGAACGTTGGGCTGTTCAATTATCAAGCACTCAATCGTGCCCAAGAAGATTTTTTTACGGGCAGGGGGGATTGGAAGCTTGCGAACAATGACAGCCTCTTCACGACCTTCGTCCATGACAACTCGAATTTGACCTTTCCGCTCGTCTTCAATAACACGCTGGGACAAAACTTTTCGTACCGCGAATCCGTCATCGTGGAAGAAACTCACACGTTCAGTCCCGCCTTTGTGAATTCGTTTCGCGTGGGCGTGACCCGCACACGTAGCGATGGGAACAACACTCCCAGGGCCCTGAACCCCGTGGCGGGCGACACGACGCTCGCTCAGGCCCAGGCTACTGACGTTGGTCCGCCGGCAATAACTCTTTCGGGCACGGGAGTAAACGCCACATCGTCGCTACACTCCCCGACGCACCAGGACTACGGTTTGCAGAGCGGCCAGATTTACGACGACGCCTTTTCCGCGCGCGGGAATCACAACTTGAAGTATGGTTTCAGCTTCATCCGGTTGTGGAATTTTGCTTACAGCTCGCGAGGAGGAAACGGCACCGGCGTCTTTGGAGGTTCTTACACTCCGCCAGGCGGAGGGGCCGCCATATCAGGAGCAGCCGGGGCGCTGCTGAGATTTTTGACAAACCATCCCCTTAGAGCCACGCGGTACGCCGATTACCCGAACATTCAGAAGCGCTACGTTCGCGACAATGTGTATGGCGGGTACTTTCAGGATGATTGGCGATTCCGTCCGAATCTGACGCTCAACCTGGGACTCCGCTACGAGGTGGTGGCGCTCCCCACCGAGAAATACGGGAGAGTGGCGTACCTGAACTCGTTGTACAGCACGCCTGATGATCTGACGAACCAAATTCTTCCCCGGAATGTCACGACCAAGAACTTCGATCCGCGTATCGGTTTCGCCTGGGATCCATTCAGCAACGGCAAGACGGCCGTCCGCGGCGGCTTTGGGTTATTTGACGTCCTCCCACTCCCGTACGAAGTGAATCTCAGCTTGATTGGAAACGCTCCGCTCCAGCCTTTCTTTCCCGTAGTAGGTCAAGCCCAAAATTATGGCGGGCAAAATTTCGACGTTCCTACCGGCACGTGGCCGTATGCCGTCCCGAGTCTGGTGGCGCGGGCGCTTGCGACGCCTCAAGGCACTCAAGGCAGGCAATACGGCTACCGCGATACGAACATCCAGCGCAATTACGTCTATCAATACAATCTCAACATCCAGCGGCAACTGACACCTTCCACGACGTTCACCATTGCCTATGCGGGTTCGCGCGGTCTCCACAATCCTATTCAGCTCGACGCGACGAATGGAGTCATTGGGAGGAAAACCCCTGCCGGTTACGTGTGGCCCGTTCCGTGGACTTTTTGCAGCGGACCAGACCCTGCGGCAGGATGCACCGCAGCGGGCGCTGGATTGTCCGCGGCGCCCAACCCAAACGTGGGGCCAATTCAGTCTGTGATCTGGGCGAGCAGCTCGTTC
>Ga0209376_1001017_pt1 | contig 29760 bp, 26 predicted proteins | sample GraSoiAngelo_134_FD_185891 | JGI IMG/M metagenome (GOLD analysis project Ga0209376, IMG submission 185891) | Grasslands soil microbial communities from the Angelo Coastal Reserve, California, USA - 14_0929_05_30cm (SPAdes) (version 2) | ecosystem: Environmental > Terrestrial > Soil > Grasslands ... | reverse complement strand
TGAAAATTAGTGTACGTTAGTGAAATTCGTGTCTCATTCCTCGAGGTGCACCGAGTCCATGATGTGGTCGATCTCTTTCTTTAACTCGGGGTTGGTGTTGAGATTCGAGGTAAAGTTGATCTCTAAGAGTTGGCCTTTGTAAGAAGTGGTTAGGAACCGTGTGTAACCAGATTGTGCGAATAATCCTTCTTTCCCTTTAGCATGGGGACAAACCGCCAGTCCACGCATTTGCGACCGTCGATCGTCACCATTTGCACGAGAACCCATTCTCCTAATCAAGGTGAGTCGCCGAGCGCCTTCAGCTCCCAGCCGGCCAACCGGGGTTCCGGAGTGGGAATCCAATGATACAGGGGGAGTTTTTCTCTGGTCGTGGCGAGGCATTTCTGTAAATCTTCGGCCGCCGCCTTCTTGTCGCCGCTGAGCAAATGTTTGATGGCGATGTAATACCATGCCTCGCAGTCTAGAACCTTCTTCTCGGAGGCGGTGGCGCCCTTCAATAAAGCCTCTTCGGAAACTTGACCGAGCACGAATCTCGCAAGCATGGAGTCCCATTCGCCGTCCTCGGATTTCTTTTCGGCCAGGCTCGCGGCGAGTTCCTTGTCGGCCGCGACTCTCTCACCTTGTTTCACGCTGGCCAGCCAGACCAGGACACGCGCGTGTGCGGCATCATCGCCAAGTTCGATCGCGTGACGGAAGTCCTCGAGCGCCTCCTTCCAGGAGGTTTTCGCATAGAAGACCGCGCCTCGGTTGATATAGGCGTCGCTGTTCTTAGGATCGAACTCGATGATCCGGGTGTAGTCGGCGATTGCGCCATCGAGGTCGTTTCGGGTAGTCTTGACGCTGGCCCGGCCCGAATAGGCCGTGCTGTTCTTGGGATCGCGCTTCAAGGCTTGGTCATAATCTGCCAAAGCGCCTTCAAGGTCGCCTTTGGATTCCCTCGCCCCTCCACGACTCACATAGGTATCCGCGTTCTTGTTGTCGAGTTCGATAGCATTACTATAGCCGGCGATGGCACCGTCGTGATCGCCGTCGGCTTCCTTGTTGGCGGCACTGGTCAAGTAATGACCCACGCTGCATTCCGTTTTCAGCACCCGTGCTTTGTTCTTGCCGTCAAAAGTGATGGTGAGGGTAATCTCGTCGCGCTCGTTATTGTCATTCTCTACACCGTAGGAAAAGATCAGCGCCCCGGACTTGCTCCATTCTTTCACGTCCTTCCAATCCCAACTGTCTGAATAAACCGACGTGCGATCGCGGTTTCTCCTGTCTGGCAGCTCAGGCTCTGGCATGTCCTCTGGTAGCGTCACTGGCTCAAAGGAGTTGCCCTTGCGGAAATATACGTAGGGGTCCACGCCCTTGCGCCACGGTCTCACATACACGACGCGCTTCGAATCCGCTGACCAAACGAGCTTCGCGTCATTTTCATACGAATTGCCGGTCCATTCCAGCTCCTGCACGACCTTTTGCGATTTCTTGTCAATGATGCTCATTTTCTCCTCGGCGCGCGCCGTGCGGAGCGCGAACTTGCCGTCCGGCGAAGTGCATTTAATCTCCGCCGCTGCCTGGAGGACAGTGGGAAAAAGCGCAAAGGCCAGCACCAACCATCTAACACTTTTCATGATTTAAAAGGAGATCACGACGGGGGCTTGATATCAAGGTAGGTGAGGTAAAGAAGACGTTGGATTTGCACCTACAGCGTTATTCCTCCAGGTGCACAGAGTTCATGATGTGGTCGATCTCTTCCTTTACCTTCGGGTCGGTGTTCAGGTTTGAGGTAAAGTTGAGCTCCAAGAGCTGACCTTTGTAAGAAGTAGTGAGGTTACGCGTATAAACCGGGTTGTGAGAGTAATCCTTCTTTCCCTTTAACACTGGAACAAAGCTCCAGTCTGCCCATTTGCGGCCGTCGATCGTGACGATCTTTTTTTTCAGCCATTGCAGGTGCGAGTCCTTTGGCAGCCACTTGAAGCCCTTGGAATATTCCTGCACGCGCGTCTTCAGATAACCCCCAAGCTTGTCGGGTGTGAGGCCGTGCGTGCCGCGTAACACTGTTCCCCAGGCCCCATCGGGCCCCGAGAACCTGGCCACGGTCTTTGGCTCTTTCGGATCGTCAGGGTCACGCGAGAAATCAGGTGGGATGTCTAGCGTAAGCTTGCCGTCCAGAAGACTAACTGTTGTTCCCGCCGCTCCGCCTTTCGCGGCGCGGTTGCTGCTCGAATCGCCGGCGGCCTCTTCGCTGGCCAATTCTGGATCGAGTTTGTGAGCCATCTTGAAGTCGGCTTCAGCACCGGTCTCGTCGCCTTTGGCCTCCTTAGTAACAGCTCGATTGTAATAGGCGCGCGCGTAATCGGGTTTTAGTTCAATTGCGCGTGTGTAATCGGCAATTGCGCCATCGCGATCATTGTTCTCCGATCTAGCGTTGCCGCGGTTGTTATAAGCAGCCGGGTTTGTAGAACCCAATTCAATGGCTCGGGTGTAGTCGGCAATAGCGCCTGCAGTGTCCTTCTTTAGCCGCTTGGCTTGAGCCCGGTTATAATAAGGGGCGTCATCCTTTGGATTGAGCTCGATCGCGCGATCGAAATCGGCCATGGCCCCATCCAAGTCACCGTTCTTCGCTTTTTCAATTCCGCGATTAACGAGGTCTCCATCTGACTCGTCGGCCGCCGGCGACGACGCAGGCGACGGCGATTTTTCCGTAACGTCCTGAATGTTCACCGCAATCAGATGACTGAAGCTAATCTTTACCGTCGCGTCGCGCGCGCCGAGCCGCATCGGCCCGGAGAACTCGGAAAGCAACACCTGCTGGTCCTGCGCGTTCTTGAATCGTCCAAAGCTGATACGCGGATAGGACTTCGCCTTCGGTTTTTCTTTTGATTCTTCGAAAACGAATTCTTCCCGCTCGCCCTGATCTTCTTTCCCGATGAATTTCATCACCGTCGCGCCCTCACTGGGATCTTTCGAAGCCGACTCGCCATTCAAACGCGCGTCGATTAAGCCCACCCAATTGTTCAATCGCTTGGCTGTTTGTGCATCGACCGGCTTACCGGTTTCACCCCAATCGTTCGACTTGAGCCATGTCTTTCCATCCTTGCGGGCAAACTCGTCGTTGCCAGCCTGAATTCGTTCCGGACCGCCGTTTGGATAACGGTCATATTTGAATTCCGCCTTGCCCCCCGCGCCGAAATCGAGATTCGCAATCGCGACGAAATGGACCTTCGAATAAAAATCCCGGCTGTACTTAAATTGTCGGCAGCGAACTTCGCATCCGGCGTAGCCGATGGTCCGCTGTTCTGTTCTGACGAGGCGGCGGCGCCAGCCGGCGGCTCGATCGTTTTGTTGTTGGCGGGCTGATACGTCGCGATGCAATGCAACGGTTCATTTTCATGGCCCGGCTCCGTCACCGGGCCTTCGTAGCGCCGGACGCCATTGCGCTTGGGGTCCTGGCTTATCGCAATCCAATAGTCCACCTGCTGAAGCTTGCCCTTTTTCTTATCAGAGGTTTTGGGACGAAGATGCATCCACGTTTCACTACCGCGTGTTTCCTGCTTAACCACTCGGAGCGCGGGCAATTTGGCCTCGGTCCGAAGAGGGTTGTGTACGAAAGCGTAAACGCGTCGAAACGGCGTCTGCTCGCTGCCGGATTCAGACTTCCAAGTTTTGCTTCCGTCAAAGCTTACCCACACTTGGTCTTTGATGGCAATTTGTCGGACGGCGTTTCGATCTTCGGGCTCGACGGTGAGATCGAAATCGTCGCCGCGAAGGAGCCCATGCACGCGAAACTTAAACGCTCGATTGAGGGTGGCGTCGACTTCCCAGGTTCCACCTTCCATTAGCTTCAAATTCAACGCGAGAATGCTCGGAGCGTTATCCGGGCTGATGTTAACCGTAAAGTGCAGCGGCCAGCCGGGGCGTGGCGGAGCGGGAAGCTGCAGATCGCGCAATTTATCACCGAAACATTTTGCAGCTGGCTTGTCGCTTGGACTCAGGACCTGTTCGACGTGACCATCGGTCGCGAAAACAAAAACGACCTCGAAGTTGACTCTCGGTCCCAGGTTCTTCGTGCATTCGCTGACAGCATCGCTCAGGCGCGACCCGGCGACCTTGCCGAATTCCTCGTCGTAAGCCTTTCCCTCTTCGGTTTCCCCAAGACGCTTTGCCTCGGCCAACGCTTCTGTAAACGAACGGCTGTGTTGCGAGCTATCAGCCGCAAATTTCGCGTCCTGCGCTCGCAATGTTGAGAGCGCCAGAAGTAAGCTGCCAACAAGAACAACAACTATCCTATTTCTCATTGAAAACATAGCTACTCCTTCGGTGGTGTCTCCTCTGCTGCTGCGGCGGGCTGCCGCGAGTTATCCGGGCTTGAACCGGCCGCTGGCAATCCAGATGATTTCTTGGCGCTCACGTCCTTTTGTTCGCGAGCTTGTTCCATTTCTTCCCAGACGAATTCCGATACTTCGTTACCTTGCTGGGCGACAATCATGTAACCAAATCCCACCCTTACTGAGTCGGTCGCGCCACCTGAAACCACGTTGTTTCTCTCTGGCCGAAGTGGCCCCGAAAATTCGTGCAACAGAATCTTCTCGTTTTTATCACTTAGCGGTTTTCTGAACGTAAACCGAATTGGAATGCCGTTGGGCCTTTTTGAAGGCGCTTCAAAAACCCATTCGACCCGGCCATCGGTCGTTTCAGATTTGCTCAGAAGCTTTGCGTTCGTTGGCGCAACATTTAGCGCCGCCTCAACCAGTTTGATCCAGCCGTCCAATTTTCGAGCTGTCTCCTTATCGACTGGTTCGCCGGTGCGGCCCCAATCCTCTCGTAAAGCAAAAGTCATAACATATCTGTTGCGCTCAGGGTAATCGATCGGTAAGCCCGTGCGCATTTTGTCATTTAAGAACCGCCAAGGCCTTCCGTGCTGACGCGAGTAAGTGCCCGCGTCACACTGAACCCGCTCAGGCCCGCGGGATGGGTACCGGTCGTATTTGAACGGCTCTGGCAACTCGGCAATCACAACAAAATGAACCTTCGAATAAAAGTCGCGGCTGTATTTCAAATTATCAGCGGCAACCTTCGCGTCCTGCGCCCACAACGTTGACGGAGCCAGGAGTGAACTGCCGACAAGAATAACAACGATGTTCTTTCTCATTGAATGCATCGCCTACTCCTTTGATGGAACTTTCTTACCAGTTTGCTCATAATAGCTTCCTTTCGACATGATCATCGTGCCTCCGTTTGAGAAGTCAGCAGTGCTTTGATCTTCTCCATGTCAGGATGAGTAATGCCTGCGTCCTGGAATTGCTTGAAATCATCCAGCACGACCTGGCTAAAGGTCTGCTCACTGCCGCGAAGTTTAGCGTTCTTGTTTTCTAGATAGATGGCTTTCGCTTTGTTAAACTGGTTATCGAAGAGATAACCGTGGGCGAGTTTGGTTTTGATGATTACTGCCTTATCCGGCGAGAGCTTCAGAGCTTCGAGGGAAGCTGCAATCGCCTCACGCGGTTTTCGATTAAAGAGCTGATACCGAGCGAGGGATAAGTAGTTGTTACCATTTTTAGGGTCCAGCTTAATAGCTTTCTGGACATCCTTGATCGCGGCACTATACTGATTCTTCTTAGCGTAGAGGTCGCCGCGGACCGTATAAGGAACAGGTTCTTTGCCGTTGAGTTCGATCACCCGATCCAAATCGGCAATCGCACCATCAAAATCGCCACGGGAAAATTTGCCCCCCGCGCGGGAGTAATAAAAGCGTGCGTCTTGCGGAGCGAGCTCGATCGCGCGGGTGAAATCAGCGATGGCGCCGTCAAAATCGCCCTTCGCTTTCTTAGCGTTGCCACGATTGTTGTACGAGTAAGCGTATTTCGGATCGAGTTCGATGGCACGATCATAGTCGGTGATCGCCCCGTCATGGTCCCCCTTAGCTTCCTTAACATTCCCACGGTTGTAATAGGCATGGGCATATTGAGAATCCAGTTCGATCGCCCGAGTGAAGTCGGCTATGGCACCATCCAAGTCGCCTTTCTTTTCTTTGGCCGCGCCGCGGTTATTCCAAGATTTGGTGTGTTCCGGGTCGACCTCAATCGCGTGATCATAGTCGGCGATCGCCCCATCAACGTCGCCTTTACTGCGTTTTATGGTGCCGCGGTTGTTGTATGCCTCGGTGTATTGCGGATTGACTTTGATGGCGCGGGTATAGTAAGTTATAGCTCCATCCAAGTCGCCCTCATCCTGCTTCTTTAGTCCACTCTCGTAGTAGCGCTCAGCTTGTTTAAGATTAGGTGCACCTCTACCCGGTGACGAAGGTGCTGGCGATGCGGACGCTACGCGATTGCTGCTCGAATCGGCGACAGACTCTTTGCTCATTAACTCCGGGTCCAATTCACCCGCGCGTTTCAAATCCTCTTTTGCGTCGGCGGCGTCGCCCTTCGCTTGTTTCGCTTCACCCCGATTTTTGTAAGCGATCCCCAGCTTGTCGTTGAGTTCGATCGCTTTTGTGAAATCAGCGATCGCGCCGTCGAGATCGCCTTTGGATTTTTTGATCACGCCGCGGCTGTTGAATGCCCCGGCATTTTTTGGGTCCAAATTGATCGCGCCATTGTAATCGGCGAGCGCGCCGTCATTGTCGCGTTTGCGCAGTTTCGCCAGGCCGCGATCACTGTAATAATCGGCGGTGTTGGGACTGAGCTCGATCGCGCGACTCAAATCCGCGATGGCGCCGTCGTAGTCCTCTTTCTGCAACTTGAATGCGCCGCGCCTGTAAACCGCCGGCTTAGATTTCGGGTCGAGATCAATCGCGCGGCTGAGGTCGGCGATGGCGCCGTTCATGTCACCGTTGAAACCGCGAGCGCCGGCGCGATTGAGAAAACCTTCGGCGTCGTCAGGCTTCGGGCCCATATCGATCTTGGTTAAATCAGTCGGTTTGCTCTCTAGCTCTTTCGGCGTTTCCAAGTCTTCCCACGCGGCCTCCGAAAGCTCGAAACCGCTGGCGGCAATCAAGTGACCAAAACTAAACTTCACGCGCTCGCGAGCTATGCCGCCAGTGTCGGGCAAGGAGCCTTCGAAACCGTGCAAGAGCGCATTGGGACTTTTGTCGTAGAGCGGCCGGCCAAATCTCAGGCGCACTGGCGCGCCCTTTTGATTTGCCGTGCGCGCTTCGAAAAGCCATTCCACTCTTACGCCTTCTCTGGATTTCTTGACGAGCTTGACTTCGTTCGGCGTGAAATCGAACGTCGTTTCCACGAGCTTGACCCAGCCATCGAGCTTGCACGCGGTTTCTTTATCAACCGGTCGCCCGGTCTCACCCCAGTCCGCGGATTTCAACCACGCCTTCCCATGCTGGCGCGCAAACGTGCCCTGATCGCATTGAATGCGCTCCGGTCCGTTGTCCGGATAACGCTGGTAAGCAAATGACGGCGCTGACTCTGCGATCGCGGAGAAGTGAACCCCAGAGTAGAACTCGCGGCTGTATTCGAGGTTATCAGCAACCACCTTCGCGTCTTGCGCCAGCAACCTTGCCAGAGCTAGGACTGAAATTGCAACGACTCCCACAAATTTTCGTCTCATAACGATTCCTTCCGCTGCCAGTTGAAGCCTTTGCTCTTCATGCACGCAAAAGAGTTACCAGCTGTAAGTGATGCTGCCGTCACTTGCGCGAGAAAATTTGCTGCCCAACGCAATCTTTCTTGCCGCTGGCTTCTCGCCGATCGGAATCACGCGGACATAAAAAGTGATTGGCGGGCCATCGGTTTTGCCGAGCAACCCCATCTTTTCCAATTCTGTCCAGTTATGGCCTCCGCTCGTTGTTTTCTTGAGAAGCCCGAGCTTTACCAAAGCTTCCCCGTTAAACTCGACCAATCCAAAAAACGCAAGCGGCGTCGCGGTGTCCTCCAACATAACTCGATAGGTGTCATCGGCGATTTGTTCGGATTGCAACAGTTTCGGACTGACCTCGATGCGCACAACTTTTCCAGCAAGATCGAATTTGTGCTGTTCGATTTCATTGAAAGAACGGACTTTGTCATCGACCGGCGCGTCGGCGGGTGCCTTCGCCGCTGGGTTAGTTATCAGTTCAGCCGGTGGCGGCGAGATGTTCTCCTTTGCCGGCGCGTAATCGAATGAGCAGTACAGAACTTCTTTTTTAACCTGTGAAAACATCGGCATCTCTGTGTGACCGATGTATTGAGCTTGCCCCTGAGAATCGAGCACGAGCCAATATTGTGGTAACTCCTTTGGATTGATTTTTTTCTCCGGCACCTTGAGCCGCACGTGCAGCCAGCTCTGCCCGTCGTGTTGTTCGGTGCCTACCTTTTCAAACGGCGGCAAGTGCCGGTCGGCCATGATTGGAACGTGCGCCCAATTGTAGAGTAACCGATCGTCGGCGCCGCCGGCGTGCCACGTCTCGCCGTCGGAACAAATCCACGCCTTTTCTCGGATCGCGATCTCGCGCATGGGCGTGTCCGGTTTCACGCCGGGATCCATCGACAAATCAAAATCTTCACCGGAGAGAAGTCCGTGCAGCTTGATTGTTTTCTTAACCGTAACAGTGCCGTTCACCGACCACACGCCCTTGGTCATGTTTTCCATTGCGGCCGCAAGAAGGGCATCGGGCTTTTCCGGGTCAGCTGCGGGCGACTTCTTTTGCGGTTTACCGAAACCAATTGATACGCTCGCAAAAAGAAAGACTGCAAAAAGCATCCACATCCAAGTTGCACTAACAGGTATGATCTTTTTCATATTCGCTTTAATCCGCTCCGTTGCGAAGGGTGATGACGGCGGGAGTTTTTCCGGGGCGCTACATGGAAACGCCATAGCAGATCGCGGCACTGTTTTTGCGCGCGCAACGCGCTTGTGGCTCTCCGTAGCACTCGTGCCCTTTTTCTTTATTCCCGCGCAATTGTTCCTCGTATTGGTCGCGGGTAAAACCTTCTTCATCGCTGCTCACCCCGTGGAATCGCAAATACCCCTCGTAGTCGTCACACGATTCCTTGAGATTCGCGGCCCAACGCTCGACGTACGAACAGTTCGCCGTCTTCGTGCTGCCGGGAATGCCGACGTAGCGATTCTCAGTGAGGGTGAGAAAAGCGGCTTCTCCGGGAAGCGGAATCGGGGTGGCCAGTTTGGCGATAATTGAATGAGCTTCCGGTTGTTGAAATCGAAAGCTTCGATTGTGTCCCCATTCGTGCTGTCGAGATGCCAGCTGAAGAATATTAGCCGCAGCGGTCCTTCGAACAAAAATTGATTGGCTCGCTCCCCCTCGCCAACGCTCTCGCGCTGCCCGTCTACGTCGCTCGGGCCCCGCCGGCTCCGTTGTCCATCTTTGTTGCCCCGAATTTCTAGCGGTTCGAAGGATGGGAACCCTGGCAGCTTGCCGATTTGAGTTTCGTGCCCCGACTTCGAATCACGGAACCACATTACCCAGCCCAGCGGATCCTCTTTATCTTCGCCTTTGCGCCAGAATATCTCGCCCGCCGCGTCGGGAGCTTTGATCGTTTCTGGAGGCCGGTCTTTTGCATCAGCCACAGCATCCAGCGCTGTCGCATTCTGGTGTTGCCCTTGCTGAGTGCTTTCCGACGCCGCGCCAGGCGAGGCGAACTCTTCCTGCGGCGGAGTTGGTGAAGACGACGGCGCTTCCTCTTCTCCGCCTCTCGTGAAATAAGGCGAGCTTTTCGCTGCCGAATACCAATCGGGCGCGGCATCGAGCTTCTTTAACTTCGTGCCGCGAGGATCGATGCTCCAAAACTCGCGCGTGTCATTTGGTTTCTCGCGGGTCAACACAATCGTTTCCCCGTCGGGCGCGAAAATTGGATCGACGTCTTGCCCGGAGTTGTCATTGGTCAATTGTCGCAACAGCTTTCCGTCTTCACGATATAAGTAAAGATGTGAATGACTCGTGCCCTTGGGCTGTAGATAGCGAATCGCAATCACAATTTCGGAGTCGCCGCGCGAGACCGCCGCCGTCAACGCAAATACTCCGGCCACGAGAAATGTCCGAAGCATCAACGGCATCAGCACGACAGCCACCTACTCCCTCGATGGAACTTTCTTCTTTGAGATGATTTGGAACTTGCCGATCTTGTCATCAAATTTCGCGATAAATTGGTACCTAGCGTCTCCGGTGCCTCCGCGAAAAATGTCGAATTGCTCAAGCAACAGGACGCCCGGTTTCACCCAGCGAATCGAGTTGACGTATTCATTTCTAACGTCCCCTTCGACATCGACCCGCAGATTGTCCGTCTCAAGCGGGGTTAACTCATCGCCCCGAGCGATGATAAACATAGGTATCCGTAACACGTGAGCCACTGGCAAAAGGATAGGCGAACCAGTTCGAATCCTTGGACCAAATTAATTGAGGGGCATTGACGTACGGTTGGCCGATATTCATCACGACCTTCTTCGAATGCAGCGAAATGAGTTCGACAGCGGTGATCAGATCGGCATCGATATTGTCAGGATCTTGTGGTTCGGAGCTGCACGAAATGCGCACGCCAAATTTGCCGTCCGGCGAGACGTCAGCAAGTTTTTCAAACGCCGGCGACTCTCCAGCATGAATCGGCCGCGGCGAAACCAGCAACAAACCCAGTAGGCCCGATAGCCAGAGTTTTTTCAGACTGCCAGACTAGGAAATTCCAGCGTGCATTGTCAATCGCCGCTTTGCTAACATCCTCCCATGAAGCGCAGGCGACTGGCGATAACCACGATGGCGATCTTGTTCTCCGTTTCGGCTTACGCGGCAAATCCATTTCTCGATGCATCGGATGATAAGCCAGGCTCCACCAAATTTCGCGGGACGGAGTGGCGTGACGAGATTCAGGAGGAAGAAATCCCGCTCACTGCGCGAGTCGTCACGACCCGCGTTGCCAAGATGCCGTGGGGCGCGATTTTCAAAATCGAATTTGTCGATGTGAAATCGCGTGCGCCGCAGCCGCGCAAGATTGAGCCCGAATATTTCGTCGTGACCCACGACCGAATCGCGTTGCTAAATGAGGAAAATATTCCCGCCGCGATCCAGAGGATTTCGGCGTTGGACAAACCGCCGGAATTTGAGCCGGACGAAATCTACGGAATCACGAGCGGCAGCTTCAATCACGAGGATGGCTTATGGAAAACGATAATCAGATTAAAAGGCGATCTTTGCGTTTACGAAGCGAGTCATCCCTCGGGCCATTTCAGAAAGGTCGTTTGGAAAAAAGGCGTTGGGCTGGTCGAGCACGCAAGCGGCTACGGCGCGAGGGCTGATGGCTATCGACTCAAACGGACCACAGCAAGACACGCATCGTGAACTGGCCAAACTTTTTCAAAAAACTAACAGGTTATGCGATTCCTACTTAATTTACCGGTGCCGCTCTCATTTTTGATCGTGTCGGCGATTACGACTGTTTTCGCCCTGGCCGGACTTCGCTTCGTTCGAAAGAAGTATTCGGCAGAAGTCCTAAAAGAGAACCACGAAGTAGCCGCAATAATCTTCAATGCCTTCGGACTGTTTTACGGTGTGATGATCGCCTTTGTTGTATTTGTGACGTGGAGTGGATACGACGAGGCCACAAAGAACCTGCAAATGGAAGCCAACGAAGCCGATGATCTTTTCCACTGTGCGAAAGCATTCCCTGAACCTGTAAACAAAATAGTACAGCAGGGACTAATGACTTATACCGCTTCGGTTTATAATGACGAGCTAAAAAGAATGTCACAGGGCGAGATAAGCCTCCATTCCAACCGAGCGATGGCAAGGCTTATAACAGTGCTCTATCAGATCGATGAAAAATCGATTCCCAACAGAGAGCTGTACGCCGAATCATTAAACCGGTTAAATAACCTCGCTCAATACCGCCGACTCAGAATATTTGCGGGGAACGATACGGTGCCACCAGCTGTCTGGTTAGTCATCCTTGTTGGCGGGGTAATCACTGTTTCCTACACCTATTTCTTCGGAATGAAGAACATCAAGGCACAATACATGATTACAGCCACGCTTACGGTAACGATCACATTAATTTTGTTTTTGATATACGTTCTTGACCATCCCTTTACCGGAACAAGCAAGGTGAGCACGGAGCCTTTGAAACAGGTGATGGAGATCCTGCAGAAAGAATGAACAAAGCTCTTGTGTACCGCTTGTCCACCCGTTGAGCTCCGGCCGATTTCTTAGCGCCGCTTTTTTCTCGGCAATCTTTTGCGTTTGGTTTTCGCGAACTCGCGCAGCTGTTTCTTGGTCATTGACTTGTACATTCCTCTCGAAGCCCCTTTGAGGGATGACTTCGAGCGTCTGCCACGTTTCGCAGCGAGTGCCGCGCCAGCCGCCATTTGTTGTTTCTTTGATTTCGCAGGCATACAAACGTTTCGCGTGTCGGCGAGGAAATGGATTTGCTCAACTCGCACCACGTTTGCGCCAGAAGAAGTAGACCGGCACTCCGGTCAGCACGATTAAAATTCCAATTCCAGAGGTTGTGGGGGCGAGGCAGGCAAGATCGACAATAAGCAAGCCGGCGAGCAAGATCGATATGATCGGAACGATAGGATAACCCCACGTGCGATAAGGTCGCTCAGCGGTTGGAGATTTTTTTCGGAGGAGAATTACTGCCGCGACGAGCAAGAAATAAAAGAGCAGATCGGCAGAGACAATGTACTCGAGCAACTGCGTGTAAACATTTCCATAGGTAACCCGGCCGGTGGCAGACTGCGTTGTCATCGCGCGCGGAAGTGTTAAGAACGCAGTCCAGATTCCTTGCGCGACCAGCGCCGCGGCCGGCACGTGCTGCGCATTTGTCGTTCCGACGCGGCGGAAAAACAGACGATCGCGTGCCATCGCGTAATACACGCGCGCGCCGGCAAGAATCAGCCCATTGTTGCAACCGAACGTCGAAATCATGATCGCGGCCGCCATGCACATTGCGCCGGGACGACCGAAGAGCGCGTACATCGCCGCGACTGCGACCCGGTTTTGCGGCGCGTGCTCGATTCCCGAAAATGGCAAGACCGCGATGTAAGCGAGATTGGCGAGCAAATACAAAACCACGACGATCCCGCAGCCTGCGAGCAGCGCGCGCACAAGGTTGCGCGCCGGGTCACGCACTTCGCTCCCGATGAACGTCACGTTCGTCCACGCCGTTTGCGCAAAGAGCGGGCCGACCATCGCTTTGCCAAAAAGAAGCACCAATGCGAGACCACCAACGAAAGTAAAACCGGGTTGCGCGATTTGAGGGCTCCAGCCGTTGATCCACGAATCCCACGACGCGGATGAACGCGCGGCACTCTGTGCATTCCAACCGAGCGATAACCCGAGCAGAACAACCGCAGCCAACGCCGCAGTTTTCGCGAACGTAAATATGTTTTGCACGAGCTTGCCGATCTCGAGGCCGCGCGTGTTGGTCCAAGTCAGCAGCGCGATTAAAGCGATCGCGACCAGTTGGTTAGTAGATAAACTGATCGCGTAGTGATCGCCTAACGGGATCGGTCTCACCAAATAATTCTCCGGCCCAACCGCCGGAACAAAGACACCGAGAAATTTTGCGAAGGCGATTGCGACCGCCGCGATTGTTCCCGTTTGAATGACCAGAAACAAAGTCCAGCCGAACAAAAATCCGATCGCCGGCCCGTAAGCTTCGCGCAGAAAAACGTAAACGCCGCCCGCCCGCGGCATCATGGTCGCCAGCTCCGAACAGCAAAGCGCGCCGGTGATTGTCATCAAACCGGCCACCGCCCAAGCCAGCAACAACCAACCGGGTGCGCCAATTAACCGAGCCGACTCGGCTGACGTGATGAAAATGCCCGACCCGATCATCGAGCCCATCACGATCATCGTCGCGTCGACCGGTCCGAGGGCGCGAACGAGTCCGGATTGCTGCCGGTTGTCGGTCTTATTGCTCACGGCGACTCTGAGGCGCGCTGATCCTGACGCCTTGATATTCAAGTTGTGATCGTAATTCGCGCGCGAACTCAACTGCGCCGGGCGTATCGCTATGCACACAAATCGTTTCGGCGTGTACATCGACATCTTTTCCATCGATGGCGCGAACCTTGCCTTCCCCAAGCATTCGCAAGACGCGCGCCGCCGCTTCCAGAGGATCATGCAACAAAGCGTCCGGTCGCGAGCGCGGAACGAGCGAACCGTTGGCGAGGTAATTTCGGTCCGCAAACACTTCGCGCGCGATTTGCAAACCGTATAATTCGCCGGCACGTGCGAGAACGCTGTTATCGGGCGCAAACAAAATCAATCTTGGATCGACAGATTTCGTGGCGCGCGCAATCGCATCGGCCAGTTTTTGATCGCGCGTCGCCATATTGTAAAGCGAGCCGTGCGGTTTGATGTGGTTTGATCGTATTCCGATGGCCGCAACTATCGCTTGAAAAACGCCCAGTTGATAAGTTACTGCGTCAAAAACTTCTTCGGCGCTCACTTTCAATTCCTTGCGACCGAAATTTTCCCGATCGAAAAGACTGGGATGCGCCCCAACGGCGACCCCGCAGGCCTTGGCAGTGGAAACTGCGGCGTGCATTGTATCGGCATCGCCCGCATGAAAACCAGTCGCGATGTTCGCAGAGCTGATAAGTTCAAATAGCTCGGCATCATGCGCTGCTCCTTCACCGAGATCAGCGTTAAGATCGACAGACAAATTCATGAGTCGTGCAAACTGAGTCCAATGCGAAAGCGTTCAAGTTCACGCTCACGCCGAAGCAAAAGTCCATGCGCCTCGGCGATCGAGACTTCGGAGAAACGCAAGTGATCGCCGGCGCGGAGTTGTGCGGCTACAGAGAGGTCGACGGTAATCACCTGCGCAATTTTCGGATAACCGCCAATTGTTTGGCAATCTCCCAAAAGCAGAATCGGCATTCCGCTCGGTGGAACCTGGATCGTGCCCGGGGCGACTGCTTCGGACACAAGATCGAGCCGCTTCCTGCCCGAAGGGCAACCGATTGGTTCAATCGGCTGGGTTGTCCAGCTCTTTCTATTTGGCTCACTCGACCTTGCACGCAATCTCTCTTGAAAAAGCTGCCGGGCTTCTCCGGGTTCGGCGACATCGTCTGTTCGACGCAATTCGGGTCCAGCCAATCGCACGCCCATACGATCGGAATCGGGTGAGATGGCGAATGCTTCGCTCGTAAACCGTTGAAGCGTTACTTCGTTGAAGCTGTTCCACTCCGCGCCGCGGACGACGCGCAGGACGGGATTAGCAGTCGCCGTTTGCGACCAAGGCTGAGGCGCGCTCCATTGGGCGATTCGTTCGGCTCGCAGGTTGTCGATCCAAACGTTTGTGCGCTCGGAATTTTCACCGAGGGGAACAATGTCGCCATCGCGCAGTGCACGACCGCCCAGGCCGCCGAAATTTCCACGCAAATCCGTCGAGCGGCTGCCGAGAACCGGCGGCACAGCAATTCCGCCGGATACGGCAAGCCAACCGCGACAGCCCTGCTGTGGGCCAGAGATTGATAATTCATCTCCCGCCGAAACCAGCGTTGAATGTCCGGCTGGAATCGAACGCAATGCCACCGAAGCTTTGTAAACGCCGCCGCACCAGCTGATGATGCGCTCATCCTCGAAGCGTAAACGGACATCTCTCTGTGTGATTTCCAATCCCGCGGCTGTCTCGTCATTGCCAACGAGTAAGTTAGCGATTCGCATTGCATGAAGATCAAGCGCGCCACCGCTGGAAACGCCAAATTGCCGATAGCCAGTACGACCAAGATCCTGGACAGTTGCTAAGAAACCCGCGCGGATGACCGTCACATTCATGCTCGTCCATTTAACGATTTAACGATTTAACCATTCAACGATTCAAATTCCTCTCGTGTGATCTTGCGAAAACGCATCTGATCGCCGGTTTGCAAAAGCACGGGAGGATCTCGTTGCGGATCGAATAATCGGAATGGCGTACGGCCGATTACATTCCAACCGCCGGGAGACTTTTGGGGGTAAATACCGGCTTGCGCGCCAGCAATTGCGACGGACCCAGCCGGAATTTCCTTTCGCGGGACGGTGTGACGTGGCGTCGCTAACTTGTCCGGGAGACCGCTGAGATACGGAAAACCGGGGGTAAATCCGATACAGTTAACGCGATATTCAGCTCCGCGGTGAAGATCGATGACTTCACTTGGAGAAATCTGCGCATGGCTTGCAACGCGCTTGAGATCCATAGCAAACTCCAAATCATAACAAACAGGAATCTCGGCCATGTGGGTAGCCGTACGCTTATGTCGCCTACGTCCGCCGGCGAGCGCCTCGTCAATTCGCTGGACGAGCAATTCAATCACACCATCCGGCTTGGCTCCATCATTGATCATCCGAAGCGGGTTAAAGAAAACCGCGACGGTGGTGTAAGCCGGCGCGAGTTCGATGACACCGGGAATCGCAGCTTCTTGCAACCGGCGAAACGTGCGGAGGATTTCGTTCAGCGTTTCATCAGGCGCATCTTCGAACCGATCGCGCAGACGCACGATGACAGCGGAATCTCCAAGAGCTGTAATCTGCATGCGAGAAAAGATCGACAAGCGCGCGGAGAACCTTAACCGGACGTGGTGTCCCCAGCCAATCCAGAATCTCCGCGGTCAGCTCTTTTCGGGCGAAACGGCTTCCCTGACGTTTTGGACGTGCTCCTTGATTTCGCCCACTTGCGGATGCACCTCACTAATCAAATCGTGTTCCGCCTGCGAAAGCTTTTCGATACGTCTGGTCATTTCATGCACCTCTTCCAACATCGCATCCTGGCGAGATGAAATGCGATGCATCCACCAAAAACAGACGCACCAACAACCAAGACCAACCCAAGTGAGCACAAAAAAGGTCATGTCACTGCGCGCGCGCGGCTTCGATCTCGATGTTGATCGCAACGTCTTGGCTAATCCCTGAAACAGCTTCGGTCGCGCTCCCAAACATCAATCCGAAATCGCGGCGCTTTAGAGGCTCCGTCGTGACTTCCCAACGAGTTCGTTGGAGTGAAGCTTCGTCTGTCAAAGGAGTGGCCAGCTTCACATGCAACGTGATCGGTTTCGTGACGCCATGCATGGTGAGGTCGCCAAGGATGTCGCCACTCTGTTGGCCAGTTTTTTTCACGCTGCGGCTTCTAAACGTGATCTCTGGAAACTTTGCCACATTAAAAAATTCAGGGCTACGCAGGTGATCGTCGCGCTTTTTGATTCCGGTATCGATGCTGCTCACCTGAATTCGGGCTGAGACTGACGAGCGTTCCGGATGTTGACGATCGAAATCGATGCTACCTGAGAGCTGGGCGAATTTGCCGTTCGTAGTGCCGAGAAATTGGTGCACGCGGAATCCGATCGTAGACCGCGATGCGTCAAATTTGAAGATTTCGTTCGCCGTGGCGCTGTGAATCGCCGCTGCGAAGGCAAAAGCGAGCCAGCTAAATCGAATCATCGGTTTCATCGGAGTTTCCTTTCATTTGCGTGCGTCGAATCGTTCGATGCAAGCCTCTTCAACAGCAGTGTACGCGACAGCGGCAATCTCCCGAACAAATTGCCAAGCGCAAAGGCTGGATCGCTCTTGAGCGTCTTCGCGTCATGCACGCCTGCGATGCGTGCAAGCTCAGTCTCAAAGTGCCCGACCGCGCGGGGGCTCGGATCATTGGCATCGAGGTAACCGAAGGCGCGGCGCAACAAATGAAATAGTTCCGGTTCGCGATGATTTCGCTCTGTGCAAGTCTCAATTAGCTCGACAAAATAAGCTGCAACCTGTGTGCGCAAATAATTTTGGCGAATACCGGCGAATGGATTTTTAAGCACCACTTCCGCAAGCGTGTGCAGAGTCGATTTGCGACTGGGGATGATTGAAATCTCTGTTTCAAAAAAAAGATCGAGCTTACCCGCGAATGGCGTCCTCGTCCGGCGCGCGCCCTTCGCGACAGTCTGGATGCAGCCGAGCGATTCGGTGCACCACGAGACGATCAGGCTCGTGTCGCTGAAGTTGCGTTTGCGTAAAAGAATCGCGGCGGTGCTTTGCACAAATCACCTGTTCATAATGTGCAACGCGCGTTTCTCAACATTGAGCGCGGCCTCCTTGACGGCTTCACTCAAGGTCGGATGGGAGTGGCAGGTGCGGCCGATATCTTCCGAGCTACCGCCAAATTCAATCACAGAAACGGCTTCGGCGATTAGTTCCGAGGCGGCGTGTTGCAAAATGTGCGCGCCGAGAATGCGATCCGTTTTGCTGTCGGCGACAAACTTGACCATTCCATCAACGTCTTCATTGCAAAGCGCGCGGCTGTTGGCCCGGAACGGGAACTTCCCAACACGATAATCGATCCCCTTTTCTTTCGCCTGATCTTCGGTCAAGCCGACGCCCGCCAATTCAGGATTCGTGTAAATGACACCGGCAATTGCATCGTAGTTCACATGGCCAGATTTGCCTGCGATTATCTCCACGCAGGCGATCCCCTCGTCTTCCGCTTTATGCGCGAGCATCGGACCGGCAATCACATCGCCGATGGCGTAAATTCCTTCAACATTTGTCCGGAAATGTTTGTCCACTTTGATCCGCTTCCGGTCATCGAATTCGACACCAATTTTCTCCGCGCAGACTCCTTCGGAAAACGGGCGGCGCCCAACTGAAACAAGTACTTTATCCGCTTTGAATTTTAGTTCTTCGCCGCTTTTCGTTGCCGTCGCTGTTACTGCGCCATTGTCGATCTTGACCGCGCTCACTTTTGTTTCGAGGTGGAACGTGATGCCCTGAGCCGTGAGCAAACGCTGGAGCAGATTCGATAGTTCAAGATCGAAGCCAAGGGCAATGCGCGGGAGAAATTCGAGCATGGTCACTTCAGAACCGAGCCGGTTCCAAACCGAACCCAGTTCGAGGCCGATCGCGCCGGCGCCAATGACAAGCAATTTCTTCGGCGCCTCGGCGAAGGTAAGCGCTTCGGTGCTGCTGACGATGGTTTTGCCATCGAACTTCGCGAACGGCAACTCCACCGGCGCACTGCCGGTCGCAATCACGATATTTTTGGTTTCGAGTTCCTGCGTGCCACCTTTCGACGATTTAACGGAAACTTTCCCAGGCGCGATGATCGTGCCGATCCCTTCGAAAGTCGTGACCTTGTTCGTCTTCATCAGCGCGCGCACGCCGCCGGTGAACGTTTTCACCACCTTGTCCTTCCGCTGCTGCATTTTTCCAAGGTCGACATGTGCCCCATCGATCATGATGCCGTGTTTTGCGGCTTCTTTTTTAGCGAACATGAAATGGTCGCTTGAGGTCAACAACGCTTTGCTCGGGATGCAGCCGATGTTCAAGCAAGTCCCGCCAAGTTCCTTGTCTTTTTCGACAAGTGCTGTTTTCAGTCCGAGCTGCCCAGCACGGATCGCGGCGATATAGCCCCCCGGTCCTGAGCCAATAATTACGACATCAAATTTCTCCATCATCAGATTATCCGTACTCCGTTGGCGTCTTCCACTGAATGCTTTTCGACGAGGGCGTCGAAACGTACACGCGGGGCGCGTGCGCTCCCCAATCTAAAAATCGAGCGGCAACTTCTTTGGATCCTCGATGCACTCCTTTACTTTTACGAGAAATGTGACCGCTTCTTTTCCATCGATCGCACGGTGATCGTAACTCAAGGCGAGGTACATCATCGAGCGAACTTCGACTTTCCCATTCACGGCGACTGGTCGCGGCATGATTTTGTGCATCCCGAGAATGCCGCTTTGCGGCGGATTGAGAATCGGCGTGCTCAGCAAAGAGCCGTAAACGCCGCCGTTTGAAATAGTGAATGTGCCGCCTTGCAAATCCTCGATTTTCAATTTCCCTTCGCGCGCCTTCACCGCAAAACCGGCAATATCGAGTTCCAGTTCGGCAAAACTCTTCGTGTCCGTGTCCCGCACGATGGGCACAACGAGTCCGCGCTCCGTCCCGACCGCTACGCCGATATCGTAGAAATTGTTTTGGATGAAATCCTCGCCTTCAATACGTCCATTGACCACGGGCACGGCTTTGAGCGCCTCGACACAGGCTTTGATGAAGAACGACATCAAACCCAGCTTGACGCCATTTTTTTTCATGAACTTCTCTTGCGATTTCGCGCGCAGCTCCTGAACCGCCGACATATCGCACTCGTTAAAAGTCGTGAGGATGGCGGCGGTCTGCTGCGCCATCACCAGTTGCGCAGCAATTTTACGGCGCAGTGGCGACATTCTCTTGCGAGTGAATCGACCATCTGCTGATGGTTGAACTTCGCGGGCCTCAATCTTTTCTGCCGCCTTATCCCGCTCTTGCACCGCGGCCAGCACGTCGCCTTTGGTCAAACGTCCTTCTTTGCCGGTCCCGGCGATTTTCTCCGGCTCAACATGTTCTTCTTCGGCAACGCGCCGAACGGCGGGTGAAAGAGTTGTAGACGGGGTCGGTGACCCCGGCCTGCCGCGGTCAGCGCCCGCGGCCACAAATGCCTTTTCTTCTGCGCCCTTTTTCTCTGCCTCGGATTCTTTCTTTTTTTCCTCTGGCTCCTTGTTCTTTTCCGGAGGTTTCTCCGCTTTTTTTTCCTCGGGCGGCGCCTCTGAATCGTCTATTGTCGCAACCACTTCGCCAATTTTCACTTCCCGGCCTTCAGGAACTCTCGTTTCCAGTACGCCGGCCTTTTCGGCAACAATTTCTGTAGAAACCTTGTCGGTCTCGAGTGTGAAGATGGCCTCACCTTCATTCACAAAGTCGCCGGATTTCTTGTGCCAAACGGAAACGACACCGCTAGTGATCGACTCACCGACGGCGGGAATTTTAACTTCGATGCTCATGCGCCCGCCTAACTAAGCGCAGAAAAAACCGCTGGTCGATTGGATTTTGACTTCGCAATTCACGTGCGATCTTGAACTTTCATAGCGCACCAAGCGGTTGCGCCCTACCGTTCAAATGGAAAACGCTTCGGCGACCAGCGCCGCTTGTTCGCGCTTGTGAATTGCCAGCGCGCCGACCGCGGGACTGGCGCTGGCCTTGCGACCGGCGTATGCGATGTCGCGGCCGAGAAGTCTGCGCAGGCGCGGTTCGATAAAACTCCAGGCGCCCATGTTTTGGGGTTCTTCCTGGCACCAAACCAGCGTGGCTGTCTTGGGAAAGGGTTTGAGCATGGCGCCGAATTTCTTCCCGGCCAGTGGATATAATTGCTCGATGCGAATAATAGCGGCGTTGTCGATCTTTTCCGCATCGCCATAATTCAAAAGGTCGTAATAAACCTTGCCCGAACAAAAGATCACTCGTTGCATCTTTTCAGTTGGACCCACTTTGGGCGAATTGAGAATCTCTTCGAAGCGTCCGTTCGTGAATTCTTCTGCAGGCGACGACGCAAACCTGGCGCGCAACAGGCTTTTCGGCGTCATAATGATGAGCGGCTTGATGAAATCGCGTTTCATCTGTCGCCGCAGGACATGGAAATACTGCGCGGAGGTGGTGAGATTGCAGACTTGGATGTTGTCTTCGGCGCATAATTGCAAGAATCGCTCCAGCCGGCCGCTGGAATGTTCCGGCCCTTGCCCTTCATATCCATGCGGAAGCAGCAGAACGATCCCACTCGGGCGCTGCCATTTCGATTCTGCTGAGACGATGAATTGATCGATGATGGTCTGCGCGCCATTGGCGAAATCGCCGAACTGCGCCTCCCACAAGCAAAGCATTTCGGGGTAATCGAGTGAGTAACCGTAATCGAAGCCGAGCACGGCAGCCTCGGAGAGCTGACTGTTGTAGATGCAAATGCGCGCCTGTTTCTCGGCCAGATGCATGAGCGGAACATACGGTTCGCCTGTTTTAGCGTCGTAAAGAACGGAATGCCGGGTGCTAAAAGTCCCTCGCGAACTGTCCTGCCCCGACAGTCTGACTGGGAGCCCTTCCAAGAGGAGCGAACCGAACGCGAGGGCCTCGGCGTAATGCCATTCATATGGCCCGCCGGCGTCAAATACTTTGCGCTGATGCTCGATCACGATGCGGTTTATTTTCGGCTGAACGTGGAAGCCATCCGGCACATGCGTCAGGCCATCCACAATCGTTTTCAACATTTCGTTGCTGATCGCAGTGGACTCGGATGAGCTTGTGTATTCTGGCTGGAAGACAGCCGTCGACTCTCTAAACTTCGCCTGTTCGTCTGTCTTCTCTTTCTCGCGCGCTTTTACATTTTCGAGTGGCAAGTCTAGTCGAAGCTGAAATTCCGTTTCAAGTGAGACCACGTCATCCTGACTCAGCGTCCCAGCTTCGAGTAGTTGTCGTTTGTATAACTGCGTGATCGATGGTCGTTTGTCGATCCTGGCGTAAAGATCAGGCTGGGTGAAGGAGGGTTCGTCGACTTCCTGGTGGCCATGTTTGCGGTAGCAATACATGTCGATTACGACGTCACGCCCAAATTCCTGGCGAAAATCGAGTGCCATTTCGGTCACAAATCTCACCGCGAGCGGATCGTCGCCGTTCACATGGAAAATTGGCGCTTCAATCATTTTCGCGACGTCGGTCGCATACATGGACGAGCGCCCTTCTTCAGGCAGAGTTGTAAACCCGATTTGGTTGTTCACGACGACGTGGACCGTGCCGCCAGTACTGTAGCCAGGAAGCTGCGACATGTTGAGCGTCTCTGCGACGATCCCCTGTCCCGCAAAGGCTGCGTCGCCATGAAGTAAGAGCGGCAAAACTTTACGGCGATGTTCGGTATCGTTACGGATGCGCTGTCTTGCGCGCGCCGTGCCTTCGACTACGGGATCGACCGCTTCGAGATGGCTCGGGTTCGCTGAAAGTCTAATTTCGACTTCGCCGCCGGAAGGAAGCTTCCGCACCGTCCGATAACCGAGATGATATTTCACGTCACCATCGCCTGCCACCAAGTTCGGAATGTAATTCTCGGTGAATTCCGTGAAGATAATGTTAAGAGACTTCTTCAGAAAGTTCGCCAGCACATTGAGACGGCCGCGGTGCGTCATTCCCATGCAAATCTCTTCAATCCCGGCGTCCGGGCATTTCTGCAGAATTACGTCAAGGATCACCATCAGCGATTCCGCCCCTTGGAGCGAGAAACGCTTTTGTCCGACGTAATGCGCATGTAAAAACGTCTCGAAGGATTCCGCCTCCAGCAATACTCGCAGTAGAGCCATTTGCACTGCTCGAGGGGCGTCTAGTTTTGCTGGACGCGATTCGAGACGGTGTAGCACCCAGTTGCGGACGCGCGTGTTCTGGATGTGCATGAACTCAGGCCCGATCGGCCCTGCGTAAATTCTCTCCAGCGCCCCGATCATGTCGCGCAGCGTCATCTGCCGGTTGTCGAAGAAGAATTTCGATGCAACGCGAAGATCGAGATCCTTTTCGCTGAAACCGAGTTCGCGCAGGGTGAGCAATGGATTTTCCGGGCGCTTCTCTGCGAGCGGGTTTACGCGCGCGATGGTGTGCCCAAGAATACGGTAAGCGTACACGAGTCCGTCCACCCGCGACTGCAGCGAACTTTCGCGAATTTCGACCGGTTTGGTGACCGCGCCATCGTGTTCCGGGGTTTCCCCCAGCTCGAAGCCTTCGAAAAACGCGGCCCATCCCGAACCGACTGACTCAGGATTTCGTTGCCAACGCCGGTAATTCTCCTCGATTAGATCGAGATTCGCGCGAGCTGCAATTGAAGTGCGCATATCAAATTTAATCTGCGACTATTAGGCTGCGCGGCAAGTTGACAGTGCGGAAACGGCCTCGTTACTTGCTGCGAATATGACTGCGAGGGAAATCAAGGCTCTTGTGCCGGGGCGAGATAAACGTGGCGTGGTGCAAGGGATTCTGGAGAGCGCCCGCGCCTCGCGTGGCGTTTTCGGCGCCCTCGCCGAAAACACCCTGCGCGGTCTGCTTCGCCGACGGTGCGCTTGGCGAGGGCGCCGAGCGCTGCACGCGAGGGCGCGTGTGCTCCCCAGATACGCGCATCGCGCGCTGGTCGCTACACTGCTGCCCTTTGCAGGGTGGACATCCTGTTTTGCGCAAGCCGATCCCGCTTCGGAACCGGCCGTGTTGGCCGTGGCAAAGGTCTTGCCGACAGTCGTCAATATCAACACCGAGCGCGTGGTCAAGCGAACCGTGCGCGATCCGTTTGAGGATGTTTACGCGCAATTCTTTGGCTACAATCGTGTTCGTCCACGCGAAATTCGCCAGACCCTGCAAAGTCTCGGCTCCGGCTTCATTGTTGATCCGGCTGGTTACATCATCACTAACCAACACGTCGTTGAGCGGGCTGCGGATTTGAAGATTCATGTAACGACGGACGATGGGAAAACCTACAACGCTCACTACATCACCGGCGATGACAAGACCGATCTGGCATTTATCAAGATCGACGCCCAGACGGCATTTCCATTTATCAACCTCGATGATATTTCGCCGAACCTGCTGGGCGAAACGGTGATCGTAGTTGGCAATGCAGTTGGGTACGGCAGCTCGATCAGTCGCGGAGTTCTTAGCGCAGTGAAGCGCAACATCACCGTGGACAATATCGAATACAAAGACCTGGTGCAGACGGACGCGGCCATCAATCCGGGTAATAGCGGCGGTCCAGTGATCGACCTCTCCGGACGACTGGTGGGCATCAGCTCAGCGAAAATGGCGTTTACGCCGCAAGGCGTTCCAACGCAAGGATTAGGTTTCGCCATTCCAGCGGCTGTCGTGCGCGACAGCGTTTCTCAATTCAAAAAATTCGCGCAAAGACAGCCTGAAGGAAGGAGACAGCCCGCAACTTCCGAAGCGTCGCCATCTAACGCCGAAAGGCTATTTGGAATGCAACTCCAGAATTTGAGCGAGCAATTAAGCGACGCGCTCGGTTACGCGCAAGGCCACGGTGTTCTGGTTGCCGCAGTCGAGCCCGACAGCCCGGCGGACGAAGCGGGAATTGAACGCGGGCTCGTAATTTACCGCGTAGGCAAATCCGAAGTGAACTCTGTCAAACAAATCGACGGCCTGCTTGGCCGGGTGCAGAGTGGCGCGAAGGTGAGCTTCACCATCGGTGTAATCCGCACCGGCGGACGGGGTCGGCAGCTCGCTACCTTGACCATGGCGGCGCGCTGATAAAAAAATGGCAACGCAATTCAGGTTCGGTTGTCTCATGCAGATATCCCGCAATGATTAAGGTTGAGAATCTAACGAAGCGTTACGCCGGCCAACCTGCGATCCAGGATTTGAGCTTCGAAGTCGGCCAAGGCGAAATCATGGGATTTCTGGGACCGAACGGCGCAGGAAAAACCACGACAATGCGCATTTTGTCCAGCTTCATGCCGCCCACTTCGGGTCGCGCCACTGTCGCCGGGTTCGATGTTTTTGAGCAATCGCTTCAGGCACGGGCACACCTCGGCTACATGCCGGAAAATGTCCCGCTCTATAATGACATGCGCGTGACGGAATACCTTGATTATCGCGCGGCGCTCAAAGCGGTCCCGCACCGCCGCGTTGCGGAGCGTGTTGGCGACGTAAAGGAACTTTGCGGTCTTAAGGAGGTGGAGAAGAAAGTGATCGGTACTCTCTCCAAGGGTTATCGCCAAAGGGTCGGTCTGGCAGATGCGCTTTTGCACGAACCCGATCTTCTCATTCTCGATGAGCCGACTATCGGTCTCGATCCAAATCAAATCCGTCAGGTGCGCGAGTTAATCAAGAATTTGGGCAAACAGCACACGATTTTGCTTTCGACGCACATTTTGCCCGAAGTCGAGATGACGTGCAGCCGGGTCATTATCATTCATAAAGGGCGAATTGAGGCTTGCGATACGCCGGAGAATTTGCTCGGGAAAATCAGGCAGGCTGGCGGTGTAGTCCTTGAAGCAAAAGTGGGAGTTGACAACGGCGGGGAGGAACTAAAGAAAATTTCAGGTGTTCGCGATGTAACAGTCGATGCAGATGGCGATTGGAAGATATTCTCATTACGGGTGGAATCAGGCACTGACGTGCGCGAGGAAATTTTTCGCCTGGCCATTGATCGACATTGGACCGTACGCGAACTGACCCAACGTCGAGCGACGCTCGAGGATGTGTTCGTCGAGCTCACCCATCCCGACGTAGTTTGACATCAATGTCGCTGCGAATGTCGATCTAGTCGCTATGCGTAAATTTTACACTCTGCTCTCACGTGAAGTACGCAGCTACTTTCACTCGCCCATCGCTTACATCGTTCTCATCTTTTTCCTGATCATCAGTGGGATCGATTTCTATTTTCAGGTTTCCTTCATGAACCAGCGCCAGGTGCAATACACCGTGGAGGAGGCGTTCTTTAACTCGGTCTTCTTCTGGTTCGCCTTTGTTCTGATTTTTCCTCTCATTACGATGCGCCTGTTCGCGGAAGAATTTAAGCTCGGCACGATTGAGCCGCTCATGACCGCCCCTGTACGCGACGGGCATGTGGTGCTGTCGAAATTTTTTGGTGCGCTGGTCTTTTACCTCGTCCTCTGGATCCCGACGCTGCTTTACTTCGCGATCTTTCTCAAGGTAACGCATCAGCCGGCGGCTCATTCCGCCGGAGCGTACTTCGGTTCGTATCTGATGCTTTTGTTGCTGGGAATGTTTTATCTCTCGATCGGTTGCCTTACCTCCGTCCTGACCAACAACCAGATCATCGCCGCGATCATTTCTTTCTGCGCAATTACATTATTGTTCTTTCTCGGTTTGGTTCAGTTCATTCTTCTCGACGTTAGCTCCGCCACGCGCGATTTGCTCGGCTACTTCTCCGCGATCGAACACATGGGAACATTCTCGCGGGGCGTGATCGATACGCGCCCGATTGTGCTCTACATGAGCATGACCATTGTGATGCTGGCGCTCACCTATCAGGCATTCCAATCCCGCAAATGGAGGCTATGACCAATGGCTGAGGAGATAAAGCAGCGGGCGCGCTCGAAAAAAATCCATCGGGTTCAGATCGGTTTCAATGTTCTCGCGCAAATCGTTCTGATTTTGTTTCTCGCTGTGATGGTGAACTCCATCGCCTTCAAACACTACAAGCGTTGGGATTTTTCCCGCGACCAAAAATATGCGCTCTCTGACAAAACGAAGCGTTTTCTCAAAACGCTCAAAGGCAAGATGCGCGTCACGATTTTCTTTTCGCCCAATACGCCCATTGCTGCCGACGTTCAGAATTTGCTGACGGAATATCAATATGCAGGGAACGGAAAGATCGATATCGAACATATCGATCCCGAGCGCAATCTTTCGCGCGCCAAAGAACTGTTCGACAAGTACAAAGTTGTCACCGACGAGAGTCTGTTGGTACTCGATTACGAAGGACGCAATAAAACGGTTAAGGCGTCCGAGATGGCTGATATCGATCAGAGTGGAATGGCCTTCGGTGAAGGCCCACGGGTGGCCGCATTCAAAGGAGAGCAGGCTATCACGAGTGCGATGATGGACCTTGTGGAAGGGAAGAAAAAAATTCTTGCTTACGTCCTTGGTCACAAGGAGCCGCCGCTTTTAGAAAACAGCGCGATCTCCGTGCTGAAGACATTCATCGAGAACGAAAACATTCGATTCCAGGAGCTGAATCTTTTCGATGTCGATGCCGTTCCGGCGGAAATGAAGGCGATCGTGATTATTGGGCCGCAATACGATTTCTCCGGTCGCGAAATGAAATTGTTGCGCGACTTCTGGGATAAACAGGGGCGAATCCTGCTTCTTCTCGATCCCGCAGCCAGGACGCCCAGGCTGGACGCATTTCTTAACGAACTGGGCGTGAAAGTGAACGACGATCGGCTGATGGTCTTTTTGCGCACGGGAATCCAGGAGCTGGCGCTTACGCGAGATGTGCAAGCGCATTTTCTGGGCGATAGTCCAATCACAAAACGACTAGCGGACGCGCAGGCGCTCTTTTTTGGCGGCACATCGTCGCTCACGCTCGAGCCCGACCGCGTACGCGCTACCAACATCCGGGTGGAGCCTGTGATTCAGTCCGAGAAAGGTTATTTTGCCGAAACGGATTACAACACCGACGATCAGGTAAAGCTGCAGGCTGATGCCAAACGGAATCGCAACACACCGCTAACGATCGGCGCATCGATCGAGAAAGGCGGTAGCGCAGACGAGCGCGTGCAGGTGAATTCGTCGCGCCTGGTGGTGGTGAGCAATGCGACGTTCGTTCAAGACAATGCGATCACGCAGGATCAGCAGGCGCTCGATTTCGTCTCTGGCAGCGTGAATTGGCTGCTGAGTCGGGAAAAGCTTATTGGTATCGCGCCAAAAATTGCAAAACCTCTCACGTTCAGTCTCAACGAAGACGCGTTGCGCAATTTCCGCTGGATCGTTTTGGTTTTGATGCCGTTGATTCCAGCTGTGATCGGAGCCGTCGTCTGGTGGCAGCGGCGGGTTTGACTGGTCGAGTCTACTTATGAATTGGAGGACTACCCTGGTTTTGGCCGCGATTACGCTCGGCGTTTTCGCTTATCTCAGGTTCGTTGAGATGAAACAGCCGAGCACGGAAGAAGCCAAACGCCAGGCGCAAAATGTTGTTAAGTTCGACCGAAACAAGATCAACGGTATCGTCATTCAAAATGGGGATGAGAAGATCGAAATGCGACGCCGCGACAACAGATGGCGTCTCGAAACCCCAATCAAGGACCAGACGGACAGTTCTTTAATCGAGAATTTGCTGTCGGATTTGGAGAACTGGCAGAGGGACGGAACGATTTCAGCCAAAGAAATCGAGGCCGATAAGAACAAACTCACTGAATACGGCCTGAACAAGCCGAAGCTGAGGCTTAAACTAATCGGCGAGAATAGACCGCCGGAAATTTTATTCGGAAAAGACGCCGCGTTGGAAGGCAAGATGTATGTCCGCTTCGAGAATTCAAAGGAAACGTTTCTCGCCGGACAATCCGTCAAGAAGGACATCGATAAAAAACCGGAAGAATTCCGCGACCGGAAATTAACCGATCTGATCACCGCGCAGGTGTCGCGAATCATTTTAAAGACGCCTGCTGGTGAAATGGAGCTGGAGAAGAAAGCCGATCATTGGGAAATCGTGAAGCCACTCCGTGCACGCGGCGACGACCAAAAGATTAACGATCTAATTGCGCAAATCACTACCGCACGCATTCAACAATTTGTGGCAGACGACCACGGCGATCTCCGCCCTTATGGACTGGCCGAGCCGAGCGGCGCAATCACGTTATTCACCCAGGCCGATAAACCGGGACAGCTACTGCAGATCGGCGGCATCCCGGAAAAGGAAAAAGATCAAACGTATGTGCGCTTCGCATTGCGCGGATTCGTTTACACGGTGCCGAAGAAGATCGAAGAGATCCTCAACACGAAACCAGACGATTTGCGCGATCGCCATTTGGTCCGAATCGACACCAACGTTCTTGACCGGATCACAATCGAGGCACCGGGCAAAGGCAAGGTCGTTCTCACCCGCAAAGATGAAAATTGGACAATCGCCAACCGCCAGAACACGCCGGCGAATTCAGCTGAAGTTCGGCGTTTCATCGACACACTGCAAAATGAGCGGGTGACAAAATTTGTTGAAGACGTGGCGTCCAACTTGCCGAAATACGGCCTCGATAAGCCACAGCTGCAATTGACGTTCAGCTCGTTTGCCTCGGAGAACACTGCCGAGACGAAAGCTGGCGAGCAGCCATTTGCCACGGTCGCCTTTGGGAAAGTAGATGGCGATAATGTTTACGCGCGACTTGCCGATGAGCCTTTTGTCATGGCACTCCGCCGCGGATTGCTCGACCAAATTTTCACTGATCCTTTGCAGTGGCAGGAATTGTCGATCTTCAAGTTTAAACCGGAACAAATTCATCGCCTGAGCGTCATGACAGACAAAGAGTTGTCGCTGGAGCGCGGCGAAAATAACCAATGGCGCTGGC
>Ga0209376_1001013_pt1 | contig 29807 bp, 30 predicted proteins | sample GraSoiAngelo_134_FD_185891 | JGI IMG/M metagenome (GOLD analysis project Ga0209376, IMG submission 185891) | Grasslands soil microbial communities from the Angelo Coastal Reserve, California, USA - 14_0929_05_30cm (SPAdes) (version 2) | ecosystem: Environmental > Terrestrial > Soil > Grasslands ... | reverse complement strand
AAGAATTGTTCGAGACCACAATGAATCCGGAGAAACGCAAACTCCTGAAGGTGGACCTGAACGACGATAACGCCGTCGATGCCGATAAAATGTTCACGATTCTGATGGGTGATGTCGTCGAGCCGCGTCGGCAATTCATCGAAGACAACGCGCTGAATGTGCGAAACCTCGACGTGTAAGTTCCAAGATGGGGGGCTTGTTTCACAAACTACGCCATCCGCGACGCTGTTACGTTGTCTGCACAATTCCGCGTTCGGGTAGCAATTTGTTGACGGATGGCTTGCGCGCCACGCGGCAGGCGGGCATGCCGAAACAATTTTTCCTCCCAAAGTCCGAAGGCCGCTACGGAGCCGAGCTCGGACTAAATCCAAATGCTGATTATCCGGGCTACGTGCGCGGCATCGTCGATACGAAGATAAGCCGCAATGAGGTGTTCGGCTTTAAACTAATGAGTTGGTATCTGGAGGATTTCCTTGCTCGACTGCGAGGTACTCATGCTTTTGGCGACGCAGCGACTGATGATCTCACAATGTTGCGAAACGCGTTCCCACGCCTTCGCTTTGTGCACATCGTTCGGCGCCACAAACTGCGGCAAGCATTGTCCACAGCTCGAGCTCTTCAGACCGGTCTTTGGAAAGTACAGCAGGGAAAAACAGCCTTACGAGAACCGCAATTCGATGCGCAGTTGATCGAGCAGTCTCTTAGAGAAGCCGAGCGACAGGAGAATATCTGGTACGCATTTTTTCAGCGAATCGGCGTTGCTCCCTTCCGGGTCGAGTACGAGGAACTGTGCCGGGATTATGAGAGAACCATCCGCGGTACGTTGGATTTCTTGAAAATTTCGCTGGCGAGCGACGCGCGGATCGGTCCTCCCGTAACAATTAGACAAGCTGATGAAACCTCCCGAATTTGGGAAGAGCGTTTCCTTACGGAGCGTCCTTCCGCGTACTTGCCAGCGCATGGATAAATCCAAACGTCATGCTTAACCCAAACGAAAAAGCTGAACCGATAAATGTAGCCGAAGAAGTATCGAGGTCCTTTCTCGATTACTCGATGTCGGTCATTATTTCGCGCGCGTTACCGGACGCGCGCGACGGGCTCAAGCCATCGCAGCGAAGAATTCTTTATGCGATGCACGATCTCTCTCTTTTTCCGGGACGACAGCATCGCAAATGCGCGAAGATTTGCGGTGACACAAGCGGAAATTATCACCCGCATGGCGAAGCGGTGATCTATCCGACGCTGGTCCACATGGCCCAGCCGTGGGCGATGCGTGAAACGCTCGTCAACGGTCAGGGTAATTTCGGCTCCGTCGAAGGCGATCCCCCAGCGGCGATGCGTTACACCGAAGCCCGCATGACGCATCTCGGCGCCGCGCTGATGACCGATATGGATAAGGACACGGTCGATTTCGTCCCAAATTATGACGAAACGCGCACCGAGCCGACGGTTTTTCCAGCTGCCTTTCCAAATCTGCTCGTTAATGGCGGAACCGGCATCGCCGTGGGCATGGCGACCAATATTCCGCCGCACAATCTCAGCGAAGTGATTGACGGAATCTGTGAGCAAATCAACAATCCGGAAATCACGCTCGAGGAGCTGATGAAACATGTAAAAGGGCCCGACTTCCCGACCGGCTGCGTCATCTGCGGCGTGTCGGGAATCAAACAATATCTCGAGACCGGGCGAGGCAGTATGAAGGTGCGCGGCAAGGCCGGCATCGAAGAGCTCAAAGGCGGCAAAGAACAAATCGTCATCACTGAAATTCCATACAACGTCAATCGCGCGACCCTCGTCGAACGCATCGCATCGCTGGTAAATGAAAAAGTGCTGACAGACATTAGCGCTGTTCGTGACGAGTCAGATGAAAATACGCGGGTAGTTATCGAGCTGAAGCGTGACGGCAATCCAAAAGTCGTGATCAACAATCTCTACAAGCACACCGCGATGGAAAGCTCCTTCGCGGTGATCATGCTGGCGATTGATCACGGACGGCCCAAACTGCTTTCTCTCAAGGAAGCTAACGCCTGCTACATCGAGCATCGGCGCGATGTTGTGCTGCGCCGCACTCGCTTTGAGTTGCGTAAAGCGGAGGAGCGCGCCGAAACGCTCGAGGGTTATCTCATTGCGCTCGCTAATCTCGACGAATTTCTTCGGATTATTCGCGGATCCGCCAGTCGCGATGAAGCCCGAGTAAAATTGCTGGCCTTCGAATTCACCAAGCGTCAGGTCGAGCAGATCGGCATATTGATTCGCAGTGAGGCCCGCCTGACAAATGGCCGCTATGCCTTCAGCGAACATCAGGCTGACGAAATCCTAAATCTTCGGCTGTATCAGCTCACCGGGCTCGAGCGAGAAAAGATTGACAAGGAGTACAAGGAACTACTCGAATCGATCAAAGACCTTCGCGACATCCTGGCCAAAGAGCAGCGTGTCTTCACGATTATCAAAAGAGAGCTTCGTGAAATTCGCGACAAATACGGTTCGCCGCGCCTGACCGAGCTCGCTCCTCATCAGGCAGAGATCAACATGGAGGATCTCATCGTTAACGAGGGTTGCATCATCAGCATTACTCATGGGGGCTTTATCAAACGCACGGCTGTGAGCGCGTTTCGTGCCCAGCGGCGAGGAGGTAAGGGCGTGATCGGGATGCAAACGCGCGAAGGCGCTACCGAGGAGGAGGAAGGCGATTTCGTGGAGCATCTTTTTACCGCGACCACGCACGACTACCTGATGTTTTTTACTGCGGCCGGACGCGCTTACGTGGAAAAAGTTTACGAAATCCCCGAGATGGGCCGCGCCGCCAAAGGCCGCTCGATCGCAAATATTCTCGAGCTGAAGCCCGATGAAAAGATCGCCGCGACGATCCGGGTTCAGTCAAAAAAATCCGGCACCGGACCAAGCGCTGTCGATCAGACCTGGGACGAAAATTTCCACATCGTGTTCGCCACGCGGTCCGGCATTGTTAAGAAATCGAATCTCTCCGATTACGCGAATGTCCGCCGTGGCGGAATCATCGCCATCCAGATCGAGGAAGGCGATCGGTTAATTGATGCCAAGCTAACCAATGGCAATAACGAAATCGTGCTTATCACCAAGTATGGAATGAGCTTGCGATTTCACGAGGAACAACTGCGCGATCAAGGCCGCAACACAGTCGGCGTCTGGGGGATTCGCCCCGGGAAAGGCGACCACGTGGTGGCCAGCGCCATTGTCGATCCAAACTCCATGCTGCTGGTCGCCGGCGAAAATGGAATTGGCAAACGGACGTCGTTCGATGATTACCGGCGGCAATCGCGCGGCGGCAAAGGCATTATTACCATGAAAACCGGTGAGAAAACCGGCAACGTGGTTGGCGCACTCACGGTCAGCGAGACGGATGAGATCATGCTCATCACCAACAAAGGCCAGATGGTACGCACGCGGGTCAAGGAAATTCGCGAAACCGGTCGAAATACGATGGGTGTAAAACTGATGGATCTCCGCAATAGCGAAAAGCTTCAGGCCATTGCGCCAGTCGTCAGCCAGGTGCAGGAAGAAGCCCAAACCGCCGAGGACCCGGCAGAAAAATCGTAAGCCGATTTCGTGAATCTTGTAGCTATCGGTTCGCGGCAGGACGGATCCGTCCGGTCTGCGCACCTGTGGTCAGTCCGCTTCGGCACTGTTTGCACATCAGGAGGGAACGGCCCACCCACAGGGCCGTGGCTACAAAAGCCAGCACCTGTCACTTCTAGCTGCCGGTTTCCACCGATCAGTAGCCGCCACCCATGCGATGCGTAGTTGTGGTAGTTGTTTGACCGACCGGCTGCGGGGGCGCCGTTGTAACAGTCGTCTGGCGGGTTGTGGTGCTAGTCGTCTCGGGCTCACTCGAACAAGAGATAAGCATCAAGGCGAGAACGGAAAACGCCGAACCAAGTATAATTGCTTTTTTCATAGCGTGAATTGTTTCTTCAACAAACGATTCGTCGCAGGTCGCATCGCCAGACGTATTTAGAGCGAAGAAAATATACTAAATCTCGACCTTCGCCCGCTGTTTCTTTAGCTCACCGCGTTTTCGTTTCGATTCCAGAATTCGCTTCTTCAAACGAGCTGGGCGCGGGGATTTTCTTCGCCGCGCTTTTTCTCTTTTTGCGATCTCCGCCAAGCGACGTTTTTCCTGATCGCTGTCGATCGCGTCGAGCAGTCGTTCGCGGGCCAGCTTGCGATTCACTGCTTGCGAGCGCGAATCCTGAACCGTCACGCTGATGCCACTTGGCCTGTGCCGCAACGTTACGGCGGTTGCTACTTTGTTTACGTTTTGACCTCCCGGCCCGCTTGATCGCGCAAAGGTTTCCTCAAAGTCGGAAGCCCGAATGCCGAGGCGTTCCATTCGCTCGGCTAGCGCGTCTTTCGACATTACTCAGCTACTCCGCCTTAACTTCTGGAATGTTCTCTCGTCCGTAGCGAAGAACTCGCGCCATCCAGATCAATTCATTCAGAAATTTGTCGAGACGTCGCACATAACTTTGATCGAGCAAATTTCCCTGCTCATCGAAAAGATTTTGCACGTTTCCAAAATTCACGTCCCAAAAGATCGTTACCAGGCCAAGCTCGCGCATGACCGGCAGCAGACCTTCGATCACACGTGCCCCGCCAAACAGACCCGCTGAGACTCCGCAGATCCCCACGGCTTTGTGAATATACTCCTCCAGATTCATGTCGAGGGCGTGCTTCAGAAGGCCGGGGTAACCATGATTGTATTCCGGAGTTACTATAATGAGTCCGTCGCAACGCTGGATGGTCGCTGAGAATTTTGGGTCTTTCATTTGCTCGCCTGCGTCATCGAGTTTCATAGGAAGCTCGCACACGTCGATCAGCTCGGTCTCTATATCCGCACGTCTCTTTGTTTGCTCAAAAACAAAGCGCGAAGCGTGTTCACTTTTCCGTCCCCGACGAGCAGTTCCAAGAATCACCGGAATAAAAAGTGGCCGTTCCATTTCTGGATGGTAATTAGTAATTCGCCAATCGTGAATCGTTTTCCGATGTAACGATTTAACGATTTACATTCTCCGAAGAAGAATTGCCGATGGCCGGACTCGAACCGGCACGGGCCGTTTACGGCCCAACGGATTTTAAGTCCGTTGCGTCTGCCATTTCGCCACATCGGCGCTGAGTTCGCTGGAGTCTAACCGGGTTGTGCATCGGGCGAAAATAAATTTCGCACTCACGAACGTTGTGGTGCGCTAGGAGAGAGACTTGAACGTCAGTTCACGAAAGCGAAAGTCGATTAGCCTTCCATCATCAAACTCGCCGGAGAGGCCTTCGTTAGCGCCGGCCACGCTCCGAAGAATTAATCAAAGAAAAGGAGTTACTTTCTGAGCGCGCGGCTTTTGCCTCGCAACGTAGCACCTGATTGTTTATGGCGCGTTTATGAAAACTCTAACGCTATCCACAAATTGTATTCCCGGTTCGCTTGGACGATCCGCTTTTTTTCTCGCCTCACTTCTGATTGCCTGCTTTTGCTGGCGGCGAACGCCTCAGTGGCCGTGTTTTTCCCGCCATTGATGAACCCGTAGAGCTTCCAGGTCGCCCAATTTTTTGTGGGGCGGATCTTTACCTCATTGCAGATGAAATGCCCACATCGCACTATCAATTCTTATGTCTACGAACAAACACATTGCCTGTACCGTCGCTGTAGTTATCGCGTCTTGTATTTTTCTAGGACAAGCGGCATCCGAACCCAAGCAACCAGAAATTGATTCGGCCGATCGGCTCTTTCAGCTTGGGAAGTTTGCTGACGCCGGCAAACTCTATGCGCAAATTGCCGCTCAACAGCCTAACTACTATTCAGCAACTCTTCGGCTGGGTCGCATCGCATTGCTTTCGAATCGATTGGATGATGCACAGAGATGGCTGGAAAAGGCGATAAGCCTGCGGCCAAATGATACCGACGCCAAGGTCATGCTGGCCGAGGCGTTTTATCGCCGCGACGATTTCCAAAGGGCGGCAGCCTCGCTGAACGGCGTAGACGTGAGCAGCAACAAGCTGATTATTGAGCAGTATCCGACACTGAACGTTGCGATGTTGGAAAGCTTCAAGGGCCAGACGCCTTATGAATTGCAAGGCAACGGGACAAGTACGCATGTGAAGTTCGTAAAGACCGATCCGCTGCCGGTGGTCAACGTACGCGTGAACGGCGGTAAGGAAGTCACCTTCTTTATCGATACCGGGGGTTCGGAGGTCACGCTCGACACAGACTTTGCCAAGGAGCTCGGTGCTCCGCAATTCGCCGCAGTGCAAGGCACCTTTTCGGGCGGGCAGCACACTGAGGTTCGGCTTGGGCGGATTGAGTCACTCACCATCGGCGATTGGACCATCAAAAATGTGCCCACCGCAATGCTTCCACTGCGCCAACTTTCGGAAGGATTCGGCGTGAAACAAATCGACGGAATTATCGGAACCACTCTGTTCTACCATTTCCTGGCAACCATGGATTATCCACACGGCGAGCTTGTGCTGCGCCGGAAGGACGCCAAAAGCCTGGAGGAACTTAAAAAGTCGCCGGGCAATAGAGTCGCGGTTCCGATCTGGATGGCGAGCGACCATTTCATGGTGGGTTGGGGTCGCGTAGAGACGCTTCCGCCCACGCTGCTTTTCGTTGACTCAGGATTGATGGGCGCGGGTGTTAAACTGACGGAGTCGGTTATCAAGGAAGCCGGAATCAAGCTTGAGAAAAACAAAGCTGAAGAAGGCGCGGGCGGCGGTGGGAAGCTGAAAATTGTGCCATACACCGTACGTCATCTTTCCTTCGGGGAGATAAAGGAAGAGAACGTGCCGGGTCTCTACGATGGGCCGTTCCCGTGGGAAAACATGTTTGGTTTTCATCTTGCAGGCATGGTCGGCCACGATTTTCTCAAGCCTTACGCGGTGACTTTTGACTTTCAGAACATGCAGATTTTTCTGCAATAGAAACGCGATCGAAGCATGATGTGAGCACTTATTGTCGAGTGCTACGGGAGACAACATAGGGCTTCATAACGCCATTGCCGGTATCGTGTGCCTCGGTCAATTTGTGCGAGTTGGGCGTAATATCGGTCCAGAGATCTTGAATCCTGGTTCGCTTACCGTCGATCACTTCCTCGTAATCATTGACGAATGTCTCGCCTTCCCAATGCGCCGTGCCTCGTAGTTCGCAACCGGCATCCGCTGACGTTTTGAAGCAAGTGAGAAAGCGATAGGTCTTCGCGTTCGAATCCCACCAGATCGTAATGAACCAACGCAGGTCTCCTCCGACAGTACCAACGGAATGCCCTTCGGAAACCAGCGCAGTCCCACCACCAGTTAGCCTGACTTGTGTTGTGCCTCGCCGACCGGCGCCCTCGGCAACAGGCTGGCCGTGCTGCACTATCTCCACTGTATTCCAATCTCCCGCGAGTACCTTGGCAAGTCGGGCCATCTCGGGAATGCAGCGGAGACGGCGGACTGCGCTCGGGCCGGCGACGGCAGCACTTCGGCCACACAGAGCAGCGAAAGGATAACGAGACCGGTCACGCCCAAATATGGTTGTTTATCTTTCGAGCGTAAATCGTTTTCAACAGTTAGGAAGGCAGGGAACCGCAAGCTTGCGTTTGAGCCATGGATTTTCTCGAGCGAATGACCTTCAATCCGAAGGCCCGCTAAGAATCTAAGCAAAGCCTGATAGAGTTGGGACGATGTATCAGCCGTGATTTGCCCCTGGCCGAACGATCTTCGTTGCTGACGCACATCGCGATGACGGAAAGTGTTTCGTTGTGCGAGCGGATGAAAAGCTGACCGCGTTTGTTGAACTTGAAGCGGTGACTCCAAACCGCTCTTTTTCATTTTAGATCGGTGTGTCAGGATTGAGACTTCGTAATCGCCATTTGATTCCGTAATCAGGCCGCTTGCAATGAAAGCGAACATTGTCGCCACTACGTGAGATGAATTGGACCTGCGTTACCGGTAGGAAGGGTAACGGTGTTATTGGTCTGATCCTGCGCGACACTTGTCTAACACGATGCTCAAGCCAGGAGGCTTGATATTGTATGGTAGATCATCTCCTGCTTTCCAAGGCGGCGAAACTGGCCATCTGTTAAGACGCTTATCTATCCTAATCTCGTTTTCTGTCGGGGGGTCTGAAGCGTTTTGAATAACGGTAACTATGCGGAATTCGGTTGTACGTTCAGTCAGCTTGAAGCAGACCAGGTATGAGCTGCGATCGCGCTGTACTCCGGCGCCTGAACTGGTGATTACAACGTGAAAGAGATAAAAAGGCCAATCTTTGTCTACAATGTCTACCTTCTCGAAACTCGCTGAGAAGGGATGCGGCACACCATCCCACACCAGGAATTGGGCTTGTCTGCGTGCGATATCATCGTTGTTAGCAGCATCAAAAAGCCAGTCGAGACCTCCGGCGTGCGTTTGGAATGTGGCAACCGCTAGTGCGGTCAGTATAACCGTGAGCTGTCGCATAAGAGCTGCTAGGCGTCTAATCTGATTGGCTTCTCTCGTGACCGCCCGATAAAAGCGGAATCATGGAAATTCATTTTAGCGGGAAGTGCGACGTGACGCGAGCAAAAAACTTTACGCTTTTTTGAAATCGCCCATGTGCTCGTTCGTCTCGATCCGCTGCTGATTTGAAACCATCGGTATCGAAGCGCGATGTATTTGTAATCTGCTAGGAATTCTTTCGATAGATGAGCCGCATGAAACAATGATGGCTTTGTCAAATGAAGAACCGTCGCCGGCGCCAATCGTCACACCTTCACCTTTCAGCACGGCTGCTACTTGATCCGCGTCCGTTGCGAAGGATGGCCTCTCGACTGCAATGAGAAAAACACAGACCATGAGCGCTATCACACTCGGATTAAAAGAACGGTTTTCATATCGTCGATGGCATACTGGCCGGATCATTGCCAATCAAAAACGGTTCTAGGCGCGATTCTGGCGCGGGGGCGGCGCTTATAGCATTTTGTCATTGCGGTGTGGAGGGGAAAAACGGCAGAATCATTCGATCCCGATGACACTCGAAGAGTTTAGTACGAACTATGCGCCGACAATTCAGGCCGTGGCAGCCTTGTTAGCTTTAGGTTCGCTCTTGCAAGTTTGGTGGCAAATCCGCAAGGCAAACGCTTGGAATTGCACTGCGGCAGCATTTGGTCTCTTGGACGTCGATCGATTCGATGCACTTGAAAAGGCGGTTATCGACGAATGTGACAAGATCGGAATAAAGTTTCCGAAGGAGCTGACGGCGGGCGAAGCGAAACTCATCCGAGAAAACCACGACGCCTACCATACCATGAAGCCGTTTATATATTTTCACGAGCGTCTTTGTGTTGCGGTTACCGCAGGGTACGCCGATGAAAATGTGGTGTATGATACCTATGGGACGTTGATTCGGGGTTACTATAAAGTGTTGAAGGCGTACATCGCGGCGGCTCGTGCAGAGGATGTACCAGAAGCGTATCAAGACTTCGAGGAAGTCACGACTCGTTTTGAACAGCGGTCTCTCAAGAGACAGAAGCAGACCGCGTGAAACACTGGGAGATCATCGCTGACAATCTCAAGAAACGGGGGCATACCGGGCACCTTTGATGCGATTATCGATTCTCCACAAAGGCTGCAAGTTAGTATAGTGGAAGCATTGCCTTTGTTGCTCGGGGTCGGACAGATCAAAACTGGAGCATGGCTTAATATGGTCGATCTCCCATTCTAATTGATTGCTCCACGACATGCCCGCTAGGAATTTGGATTCTACGTGCTTCGAAAGCTCTGTTATTGTGCAACCAACCAGCCGCATTGTGTGTGGTTTCTTTCCAACCCCGTATAGACGAATGGCTTGATATAGGGATGCTTGTAATCTTCTCTTCATGTTGTAGCCGTGATCCAAAAGGCGGCGTGAACGACACCTTGCATTCACGTCAGCTTGGCGAGCACGATCACGCGCCCTATTTTTCTCAATTTTTCGCCAGTAAGAAGCTCTGACCTTATCTCGGTTTGTCCGCTTCCACTCAGCTATTTTTGCGATACGCTTACGCGCGTGTTTGGCGTAATTTTCGCGGCTTCTCCGACGCGCTTCGTCAGGATTGGCTAAATACCAACGACGCATCCATTCTCGGTTTCGTTTCCGCTTATTCTTTTTCTGTGCATCAGAAAGTAGCGCATGTGGCTTATAACCGGCCTTGGCCCTTTTTTCATCTTTAGTTAGCGTCGTGTATTTTTCGTGTCTCTTGGCATTAAGAATCTCTCTCTGTGCTTCTGTCAATGCGGCGTATTGCTGTTTTGTCATCTTGGATGTTTTGAGAGGCCGGCATCGGGGTAGCTCGTGGTTTCAACGGGCGGAACGCGACGAAAGAGAGACAACACAACTCGTCGCGCGATACGCGAGATGGCTCCGCGTCCTGCGCCCGGAAATAGCGAAAATACGAATCCGACTGCGGTTAGTATGAACAGAATCCCGGGTAGCCAGCCGAGATAAAAGAACAAAAGCGCGAATCCGAGAATGTTTAGCGCCACTAAACCCAAGAATCTGCAGAAAAGGATGTTGACGCGTGCGCTTTTATTTCCCTGCTCGTGATACGCTGGAAAATCGTCATCGAGAACATAAACGCGCAGATTCAGCGGCAAAGTCACAGCGAAAATGCCGATGGCTATTTGAAGCAAACATGGGACAGAATCTCGTGTGAGGATTTGCATCATAGCAACAAAATTAGCTCCCGCCATCGCGGCGCATACGTGCTGCGGCGTTTTGGGAATCATTGAAATTGATGATTTGAAACCAGCGTACTGGCGTGGAGAAATCGTCGAATGACATAATGGCCGAATCACTCACCGTCCGGCAATCAAAAACGATTCTAGCAGCTCAGTCTGGCTGCCAGACGGTGGGCGGATGCAACGACTCCAGCTGTTCCTGCTCGCGAGCCGCCGCTAGCAACGCCTCAATCGACGCACGAACGCCGGGCATGCATGCTGTCGTAGGACCAAGAATCCCTTGAATCGCCTCCCTTGGATTCGGGAAACTTGCCACCTCGCCATATCTTGTCTCAAATCGGGACATCATTTCGTTCACGTGCACCACGTCGCGATATGCTCGGGTCAAGCGCGGGAATAACTGGCCTCCTCTAGGATGCTTCATGACGCCAAGGCGAGCAGCAGCTAAGAAATCAGAGTTTAGTCGTCTGGTGGGGCATCGAAGATCACCGCCAGACAGCATTCCCTCATACGTCGGTCGCAACTCCTCAATGCTCGCAACGATCAACTCACATTCCGGCACGAGACCTCGCAGCCAAGACAAATATTCGCGGTGCGTTGCCAGTGCGTCGCCATACTGGTCGCGGCGATAAGTCCATAATATCGACAGCACCGCAACGGCAAGTCCGGATATGAAGCCGATAAGTCCGCCTACGAGTGCTCCAGCGATTGCGTCGGACATGCGGCTTATTGCATCTAACTATAAATCGGACGGCATTTGCAATCTAAACGCGGTGCAGGACTCGTCGATGACATTGGCGCTATGTTGGACGCGTTCGGCGATCAATTCGCAATCTAGCGCGATCCTGTGAAGCGGGTCGGTAGGTTGAGGCAACGCCATGGTTTAATCATCAAGGGCAAGCGCATATCGTGTCCACCGCACGAACTTCGCCGTCGTTGCTGACCGGTTGATGTACGACACCCGATCGCCGCGCACCTTCATCACGATTACGAACATGGTTTTCCATTGATCCGCAGCCTGCGAGCATCAGCCCAACGATCAAGATCACTATTGTTTTCATTTGCGCTTTCCCTGTTGATTGTGGCCGGATCATTTGCCATCCGGCAATCAAAAAACGATTCTGGCGCGATCCTAATCACCGGAAGGACGCTCCGGCATTGGTTTCCCTATGATTCTTGGAATGTGAGGCTTTGGCTTGTGGTCTGTCACGTGAAAGATCACGTTCCGAAGTTCGCATTTGTCCACGAAGTCACCGCATTTTGGACACTGAAAGAAGTGTTCTTTTTCTTCGTCGCTTAGCTTGTCAAAATCGGCCGCATTCATTTCGGAAGCGTAGAGGCTTCGGGGATCACACCGGGCCGTATGTTGATACACCCGGCGATCTAAATGCAATCTCTATGCGATCCTGTGAAACGGGCCGGGCCAAAGCCAAAAGCGGCAATAAAACGGCAATGAGAACTCTCTACAAGGCATAGCGGCGTATTTTAAGTTCGTTGCGTCTGCTATTTCGCACATCGGCGCTGTGTTCGTTGGAGGCTAAGCTGGTTACGCGAGCATAATGCAGTGAAGACATTAGCTGCTGTGTTTGGCTAGATCGTTTGCAGCAGTTTGCACATAATATCACCGGGCCTCTGGTGCCAAACGCACGGGCCGATTATTGACCAGCCGAGGCGTGTATACCACGCCTGTTTGTCGAGCGTGAACAAGTATAGCGTGTGTATACCTCGCGACCGAGCCTCGTCCTCGACGGCGGCACATAGTGCGGCACCAATACCCTGACGGCGAAAATGTGGGCCTACAAAGACTCCGCCGAGCCAAGGAGTCAGATCTTGGCGTCCCTCAAGATCATGCACGCGAAGGGCGGCGGTTCCGAGAAGTTGTCCATTCGCATGCGCAACCCATGCAATAGGCAATTTATCTCGATTCATGTGCGTCTTCAGTTTTTTGATTCGAGCCTCAGGGTTTTTTTCTCCAAGGATAGAGTCCCACTGTTCGAACAGCCATTGTCCCAATTGCGGGATGTATTCCGGGTGCTCAATCAGATAGCTAATTTGAACTCCGCGCATACTAATTCAGCGTTCTATCTAACTATGATTCGGCGAATCTTCGTAAAACGCCACGAGCATTTTATGCCCTAGCGGTAAACAGCTTTGCTGAAACGACTTCACTGCTTGGAAAGAAGTCTTGAACTGCAGCTCCTAAATCTTGTAAAAGGCTCAAACGCAGCAGGTGGCCAACCATTGTCTGCAGAAATCAAATGACAATCCTCCAATTCTGCGTTCCGCGATGGAACGCACTTCAACTCTCAAGTCGTGACCAATGAAAAAAGTACTAAGAAAAAATAGCCGTTTCGGGTTCGGCTGGATGCCGGACCTTCCCGATAACCGCGATCATCTTTATTCCGCACCGCTGGCAAAGCTGCGCGTGCTTCCCACCAAGGCCGATCTGCGCAGACACTGTCCTAAAGTTTATAATCAGGGAGAAATCGGTTCGTGCACCGCCAACGCAATCGCAGCGGCCATCGAGTTCGATCGCAAGAAGCAAAAATTGCGCGACTTCATCCCATCGCGTCTCTTCATCTATTACAACGAGCGAAGCATTGAGCGCAGCGTGCCGCTCGATAACGGCGCGCAGATTCGCGACGGCATAAAAAGTGTCGCTAAACAAGGCGCTTGCCCGGAAACCGAGTGGTCCTACGACGATACTCCCGCCGATTCAAACACCAATCTCTGGCCTTCCGGCGCCAAGCCGAGGCAGAAACCGCCGTCGTCCTGTTACAAAGATGCAAAGAAATTCCGCGCGGTGAGTTATCAACGAGTTGACCGGACGCTTTCGCAGATGAAAGGCTGTCTCGCAGACGGTTTTCCATTCGTTTTTGGCTTTACCGTTTACGACAGCTTCGAGAGCGCGGAGGTCGCCAGGACGGGCGTGCTGCAAATGCCCAAGCCAAGAGAAGGAGTCGTCGGCGGCCATGCCGTCCTTGCGGTCGGTTACGACGACAAGACCGAGCGCTTCGTGGTGCGCAATTCATGGGCCTCGAGCTGGGGGAAAAAAGGTTATTTCACCATGCCCTATTCTTATTTACTCACCGATAACCTCTCGGACGATTTTTGGACGATTCGCCTGGTGCATTAACCTAACCTCTCAATAACATGCCTAAGTATTGGATGATCAATGATAGGAGCCAGGGTGGCGTCGGACCTGACGTCAATTTCGATGGCGTCACATACTGGGTCAGTGACAAGCAACCGCTGACAGACATCAAGAATTGGCGTCAAGTCACCAGCCTCAATTTCCAGAAGCTTCTGGTCGCGGCGGCGGATAAGTTTCCTGCGCATGACCAGGCAGAGAACGAGAAACAAAGTCACGTCACGATTCTCGTTCATGGTTTTAATCAAACGTTTGCAAAGGCCGCTCGATTTTATCAGGACCTTTGTGGAAGACTTTTTGACGGTCCCGAGAGCCTCGGTCTCTGCATTCTTTATGACTGGCCATCGCGCGGCAGCACCCTCGGTTATGAGCCTGATCGTTCGCATGCGCGCCTGTGCGCTCAAGACTTAACAGACGTGTTAAGCAAATTGTTTGATTGGCTGGTCCAGAAACAGGACGCTACCATCAAAAATCCGGCGAAAGCTTGTAAGGCGAAGGTGTCCCTGATTTCTCATAGCATGGGAAATTATGTGGTGCAGAAAGCAATGGCTGCGGCGTGGACACGTAAGAATCAGCCTTTGCTCGTTAGTCTCGTCAATCAGCTCCTTATGGTTGCAGCCGATGTGGACAGCGACTTGTTTGACATGGGCGCGCCTGATAACAATGATGGCAATGCCGTGGCTAATCTCACTTACCGGATTACTGCGCTTTACAGCGGGCGCGACACTGTCCTCGGCGCGTCTGCCGGTCTAAAACATTTCGGCATGCGCCGCCTTGGTCGCAGCGGTCTCTCAACTCGTCCGCCGTTGGCGGATCCATCTTCGCCGACGGACAATGTCTGGGATGTGGATTGCTCGAGCTTCTTCAAGTCGGACGTGGGAGACATTCACGGCGCGTATTTCCTCGCGGACGGCACCATCGATCTAATGCGCCACGTGTTGCGCGGACTCGACCGCGGGGTACTTGAAACCCTTGGATATACCAAAGGCTCCGCCTGGCCCTGAGCACTGAGTGAAGGCGAATGCGTCCGCCCAAGCGTAAATTAAAGTCGCGAAAGGAAGCTACACGGCGTTCGCCGCAGCAAATCCGGAAAGGCGCGAAATCTTCGTCTCGAAAATCCCGGTCGAAGCCGCCGAGAAAGATCGCCGCAGTGCGGCCGTTACCGACACAGCCGGAGGAAATTCTTTTCCGGGTGGAAGGCAAAATGTCCACCTTTGGCGGGCCGCACGATCTCGGGATGGCTGCGAACGAAGACCTTGCTCTCTTTACCAAGGCCGATCTTCAAAATCCGAAATATTCATACTTGTTTCTGCCGGCCCCGCCCCCCGGAACAAGCGGACTTGGCCGGAGACTTAACCCCGATCAATACTATTTCGCATGCCGTTGGAATTACGTCGACACGCCGAGGGAATTTTTGCGGCGCGCTCTTGCGCGAGTCGAGAATCCCGCGAACGGTCGCGCCGCGGATGCACGCCCGGTTGACTGGGGACCGCATCCTTCCACTGGACGCGTGGCAGATTTATCACCAGGACTGGCAGCTGCGCTCGGACTAAGCACTGACGATATTGTTAGGATAACAATTTCAGCGCGCCGAGCCATACCAGTAAAGCCCACGCTAACGATGAAGCGGGTCGGTCATGGCAGCAGTAATCCTCATGCAAAACCGGTAATCAAACAGTTCATTCAGAGCCCGAATCATTCATGCCGTAATGGAGCCAGGATCGACAAGATTGTCTTACACTGCACTGAAGGTTCGCTTGCCAGCACCCTGGAGGAATTTCAAAAAGCGGATGGCCGGCAGGTTTCTGCGCACTACGTCATCGATCGAAACGGCGACATTTACCAGATGGTCAGCGATAGCGACCGTTCGAATCATTGCATGGGCGCGAACCAAAACTCAATCGGCATCGAACACGTTGGCAGTGAAACAGATTCGCTCGCGGCTCCGCAGGTTGCCGCTTCCGCAGCACTCATTCGCTGGTTGATTGAGCAATACTGTATTCCACGCACAAAGATTTTTGGCCACGATTTTGCACCAGGTTATTGTCGGCCAGGCGGAACAAGCTGCCCTGACAAACTCTTCGGCCTAGTGCATAGTCAAAGTACTATTGCTGCGTGGGTAGAAGCCAACGTATGAACAACACCTGATCAAAAAGCGACGTCTGAGTACGCTTAGTAACGAATTCAAGTCGCAGAAACGAAAAAACCATAAAACCGAACCACCTATGCCACGGAAGAAAAAGCAGTTAAAAAGCCGTCGGATCACAAAATCCATCCGTTCCCGGAAGGCAAAGCCCAGGAAATCACTCCCGAAGAAAGTAACGCTGAAGGAGCGCATCGCTCGTGCAAAGAAGCTCGAGGCATTAGACGCGGGAAAACCTACTTTCAAAGTTCCGCTTCTAACTTTGACATCTCATCCATTGCGAAACGATGATTTTCCTCAGACGTTCATACAGGAGATCTCAGTAAGCCTGGATGATCCTGATCACTCGCTCATACTTACCTGGACTGGACCTCAAGCTGACAGCCAGGAAACAGGACCATTTAAAACGTCGCCCGGTGCAGGCCTGAGAGGGCTCAATTGTGATGACGAGACTACCAGTCGTCGATCAGGGTCCAAATGCACGCCGAAGGGAACGTATCCCGTTCAAGGCTTCCAACGAAGGCTTAACAGCGACTCACGCGCTACATACGTCACGTGGTTCAAGCAGAGCCGAGGCATTGCTCTGCATTATTTCCCAATTGTCCCCGACTATGCGGCTTCCCATGGCTGTGTTCGAATCCAGTTAGAGCGTGTGGCCCGACTCATCCACGATAATTCACTAGTAGACGAGACGCAGGTCGTTGTGAGTGGAAGCTGGACAAAGCCGCCGAAGCAATGGCCCTGAGTCTCTCGAATCAAGGCGCTCGAGTTTTCGACAGCCTTATTCCTTGTCTTCGTCCAGTCCTAAGGCCACACTCAAGCTGGCGTCCAAAAACAAACCCTTGCCTTTGCGGTTGCTTAGGATACCGATAGCTTGATCCACGTTATTCTTCACCGTGTAGAAGTCAGCCGCCGTAAAGAGAAGTTCGGTCTGATACCACTGCGCAACTTCTGGTTTTTGAAGCTCCCCTTGCAGTTTAAGAACCCGGTTATAGGTCTTGGGATCGATATGGCTGATCTTTTCTAGAAGATGGTAACTTTTGGCTGAATTACCGCTGATGAGGCCAGCGTCATTGTCCTTCAGGATCATGCGATTGATTAAAACGGCTTCGGGAGGAATTTGCTTCGCCGGTTCGGCCGCTTTTGCTGGATCGCTCTTCCGGGCCTTGTGCTTCAGAACACCGTTATCAATCCACACGTAGATCTTTTGACAGTGCATGTTGCCACTAAAACGATCTGCCTGGCTCATAATGAAATCCATGAGGATCATATCGGACAGGTCCTTGATCTGCACGATTTGCTGAACAGCAGCCTGATTGAGTTTACCGTTTGCGTCTTTGTAGTCTAATTTGAGCGGACTGGAGTTGGTCACTTTGCCAAATTCAGCCGATGCCGCAAAAGCACCGGCGCCTCCGAGGTCGCTCAGATGAGGATAACTCTCTTCTCCTGTGGGGTTCGCCTGCAACGCGCCGTAAAGTTGCTTCCCGTCCTCGGTATACAGGGTCGGATTATTATGCGCCTCATCGAGTGCTCTTAGCTCCGTCCACTGTTTTCGATTGTTCGATCCCATCGCCTTTGCCTTGCCCAGATCAGCCAACGTTTTGTGTGCGGTGACGTCCATCGTACGAACGATGGCAGGTTCAACGTGTCCGGTGTCAAGGAATCGCGACAAATGATGATAACCCAGTATCGAAGGACTATAAGTGAAATGAGTGGGGATTGTTTGTTTGTATTTCGCTATAATCTTGTCGTTACTTGAATGGGACTTTGCCGTATGGCCTTCGGCATAACTGAGACGGCTCATTCCTGCCGGTAAGGTGACAGCGTGAATGTTGATCCCAGGGGAAGTGCTATACGTTTTGGGAATGAGAACGATGTCCAATCCTTCTCTTGTTTTTCCATTGTAGAAGTCGATTTCAGCCAGTTCCTTTTCTTTCTCGACGTCCTTCTTGCTATAAATCTCAGGGTGTCCCGGAAAAGGCAGGGAGCGAATGGCGGACTCAACTGTGCCATTGGGAGCCACATGGTTGACTGTTTCCTGTCCGGGTGGCGTGTTCACGTCAAAAACGCTCGCCAAATTTCTGATCTGCCTTGTCTAACACCTCTCAGGTAGCTGGAGTCGACGAGGCCGGCGCAGCACTGTTTGCAGCCTGGGCGGCTTCAAGCTCTGTGGCATAAAGCTTCTCCATCGTTCCCGCAAAATCCAGGTCGACCAGAATATCTTTAGTATCTACTCGATTCTTCAGCGATTCCGCCTGCTTAACGAGGCTCGCTTTCAACTTATCGTAGTTATCGCTCGAGACATGAACGATGTTCACAAAGTAATCCTTTATCTTGGCATCCGAACCTGGTTCGCCATCCTGCATCAACCCTGCCAGCCATTGTAACCGATTATAGATCGTTCGATCGATATGATGCGTCTCGTTGAGAATAGGAGTGACCGAGATTGAATTCATTCCCCAGTTCATGCCATCGTCATTATCCTTATACATGATTCGCTTCAGCGGCAGAATCGGGCTCACTGCTTCGGTCTTGTCCTTGTCGCTTACTTTGTGATCCCATTTTACCTTACCTTTATTTGTCACATAGTGCTGCAACTCGGCGATGCTGATATTACCGAGGCGATCGACCTGGCGAAAGATTGAATCCAGGATCACGCCGCGCGTCATGTCCTGCGCGAGTGCCACGTCTTGAAGACACTTCGCGTCGTTCAAGTTCAAAATGTTCGCTACCGGCGCCTTTGATGAAAGGACCTTGTAGAAGCTGTGCCCTCTAATTGCATCCCTTGTCCAATAATCTTCAGGACTGCTGTTCTCCCCGCGCGGATTCTGCGCCAGGGATCCAAAGACGAGCTTTCCATCTGGAAGAACCACTTTCGAACTTCCCGACTTCACCATCGACCGCAGAACTCCCCAAGCTTCGGTACAACTCGGATGGCCAGTTGTTCGGGCCTGCTCCGCGACCTTCTCGAACTCCTGAATATCCATCGTCCGATAAGTGGCCGGTGGCACCTCAACAAGATGTCCGAGCAACCTGGATACATAAAAACACGCGACGCCCGACTGTGCCATCGTGCCTACCTTGAACTTGGCTACTTTTTTCCCAGATCTCTTATTGCTGTACTTCTTTGTAACGCCCGGACGATATGGGCCTTCCGTTTTCTCGAACGCTTCTTTGCTTAGCGTCGAAGGCAGCTCATAGATTTCTATTCCCGCTGAAGTGTTATGAAGTTTTGGGACAACGCCGACGCTTTGTGGTCCGCTCGCGGCATAGAAATCGAGACTATCAAGCTGATCAATTTCATTCTCGTCATGCTTCGTAAACCAGTCCTTCGAAGCCGAGAGAGCATCCGCCTCTTTGAGTTTCACATCAGGAGGAGTAAACGGGAATTGGACCAGTCGCTGGGCGATTTCGGTGACACCGTTAGGCGTCGGATGTTCTACAACTGGCGGATCTCCCAGGGGAAGCGATCCATCGGAAACAGAGCTCATGTTCCAGCTTTCCAGCACTTATCCACGCGCACTGATCTACTGTTGACGAAAAGATGCCTGATGAAAAGGCGAAATATCAATACGGCAAATCCGTTCGCGCGATTCTCGGGCCGGCCGGCATAAAGAACAACGTTGCTTTGACAGGATGACAGGGGGAATAAAATGTGAGTAAGAATCGATTTTACTCTCTGAAACCGAGACTGCAGATTTCAGGGAGTTACGGTATCTTCAACAATCAGGTGGGCAACGAACAAAGCCATGCCGAAGGAATGGTACATTAGCTTTCACGGCGGCGAAGAGAAGGCCTCGCTAAACAATATTCATGTCTACTCCACTGAAGGGCAGAAATTACGAAAGGCGTTAAACAAGAAGAGTCTCCCTAGCGGTATCAGGCTTCGTGAGCTTCGTGGATTCGTATTCGGGCCAGACAAGAATCTGTACGTGGTCAACGCCTATTTCGAATATAGCGAGGTTCTAAAGTTTAAAGGCGCGCTCAATAAAGATGGGCAGCACGACTTTGCCAGTGTTTTCGTGAAGCGCCACGCGAACTTGAATCCCGGCATCGATCATCCCTTTAACCTAGCGTTTGATTTCAACGGCGACCTCTACGTTTCGAGCCAAAATACGAATCTCGTCGCTAGATATCACGGCCCCTCCAGCAAAACAGGCCAGCCAGGGACGCCGATGCCCCTTCCTGATGACCTTGATCTGGAAAGGGACGCGCCGCCTGGAACCTTCATTCCTTCAGCAAAGCTTGCGTCAAACGGTCTCCTCGACGTTAGAGCGGCGATCTTTGCGCTAAATAACGAGTTTTTATATGTCGCGGATCGTGCTGCCGACTGCGTACGCATTTATGAGGCACGCACGGGTCGCTATCTGCGAAATCTTGTTTCGCGAACCGATAAGCTCGACAAACCAATCCATCTGCTGCATAGCCCGGATGGCCGTTATCTATTTATTGGAAGCGGCGGGACCGATTCAATTTTGCGACATGATCTCGGCCGCAACTCCACGAGCGTTTTTGTCACGTCAAAATCCGGCGGTCTTAATGGCCCCGCGGGTATGGCATTCGGCGACGACGGTTTCCTCTACGTTGCCAGTCGTAATACAAAGGAGATCCTGCGTTACGACAGCGAAGATGGCCGACCATCCAGCAAGCCATTCATCGGGAGTCTTGCAGACAATCCGGAGTTCCTACTGTTGGTCAGCTGAACCTCTCTGTGCAACGATCGATCGATCCAGTGGTGCTTACCGACTGAACGCGAGACTCCAAAACGATTGACTGCCCAGTTGAAATCTGGCATTAACAGATTCCACTATGAAGAATCACGTCGGAACGGCAATTTTGGCTACTTCACTGCTTCTATCTGGCTGTGCTTCGGTAAACACCGCGCACACACCGCCTGAGGGCAGTGCGGAGAGGAACGCAATCATCCAGGCAACTAAACACGCGCTGGCGCGCCAGGGACGAAAGAACGTTGTGCTGGTTGTGCCGTACTTGAAGGTCCATAACGGATGGGCGTGGATACAGGTCAATCCGCAATCGGCAGACGGGACACAACACTACGAATCGCAATCTGGACTTCTGCAAGAGAAGACAACAAACAAATGGACGCTGTTGGAATGGATGCCCGCCGAGGAAGGAACCGATTACACAAAGTACTTCAAAAACCTGAAGGCCAAGTACCCTTTGGCTCCGGGTGATATTTTCCCGCAGTAACCTAACGAATCGGGAAGAATGGCTCGGCTGGCCGTCCGGCAAACTCAGGCAGGTGGTAAGTTTTCGCGCCATTGATTGAGCTTCAGCGTTGGATCAATCAGATCCTTCCGCCGCATAAAAGGCACACCCTTCTTCATGGCTGAGCCAGAGTCACTGGCCACAGTAAGAGGACCCGACAAGCTCTTGTCGTAGAGTTCGAAGTGCAACATATCGCTAGGCACTTGAATCCCGACCAGATGGCCAACGCTAGCGATTTTCTGTCCCGCCTTGACTCTAGCGCCAGCAATGACCTCGGTCTTGCTTTGGATCTCTCCATAACGAGCAACAAAAGTTCCATGATCAATCTCCAAGGCAAAAGTTTCACAGTAAAATGGATACGGCCCGCGCGTGACCACGCCGTCGGCAATGGCGTGGATTGGAGTGCCCTTGGGAAAGTAGAGATCACAGCCGGCATGCAAGCGGGCACCACCCGCCCGCGGTGATGCAAATGCCCGAAGCCGTTCTTCCCAGCTCTCGGCTGGAACAGTCGGAAAAGGGAAAAGCCATTGAGAAACGTCCGAAACATTTTCCAGCGCGGTTGGCAGTTTCGCCGCGACTCCCAGTAGCGCGGTCCACGTCTGGCTGCCTGGCGCAATAACTCCGTCCACCGCGCTCGTGAAACGGCTTTGAAAGGCTTCGATCGCTTCCACAGTGTCTGACGTTCCGGGTGGTCGCGAGATCTCTCCGTCCACTCCTTTTGGGTCGATTTCCGGAGCTTCCAAAATCTCGGCAGCCGCTTTCAAGAGGCGTTGCACGGTCCTTACATCGTCCTGCAGATTGCGCGCACCTTTTTCCCACCGCCCAACTGAAGCCGAGATTTCTGAACTCATGGTCGACTCGCCAAATCCATCCGCATCCGAAGCGCAAGGCTACCTCTTCATTTCGCAAAAGTCGAGGCTGATACTCCTCGCGCCTTTTGAGGCGATCTCTCTCCGCAACTAACCCTCTTGAATTACTGGCTCTGCCTCTTCTCCTTTTCGGAAAATCATCCACACGCCTGCGAGCACCAGGCACCCGCCAAGGAGTGACCATAGGGAAAATGTCTCGCCGCCCAATGCCCAGCCTAACGCCACTGCGCCAGGCGGCGTGATGAGCGAAATCGCTTGTAGCCGAGCGACAGTCATCCGCGGCATTAACCAGTAAAGGAGCAAAAAGGTGAGCGCCGAGCCGATCACCGCGAGATAAAGCAGGCACAAAATCGAGACCGTATTCCAATGAAACTTTAACGGATTTCCTTCCACTATCACTCCGATCAAAAGCAACGGCGCTGCCCCAAAAATCATTTGCCAGGCAGCAATCATCGCCGGAGCAAGCTGCACGTTGCGCGATTTTAGCAGCACGTTCGAAAAAGCTGCGCTGGCAGCTCCGACTATGATGCCAAGTCCGCCCCAAAAAGCCATCAAGCCGTTGAAGCCGAGAAGACGCTCACAGATAATCGCCACGCCACCGAGCGCGAGGAGTGCCCCGAGAAGTTTGTGCAGTTGCAATGGTTCGTCGGGAAGCATTAGATGCGCGGAGAGCATGCCGAAGATGGGGATCGTCGCCTGCAACACCGCTGCCAGACCGGATGAAACGTGGAGCTCGCCCCAGAAAAGGAGACCGTAATTTACTGCAAACATCAAAACGCCGGTAAAAGCCAGCAATAGGTAATCGAACACGCGCTGCGGTAACAAGCCCACGCGTCCGGCGGACACAGCAAAAAGAACGACAATTGCGATGAGAAAACGAATACCCGCATAAGAAATAGGCGGCAGATCGCGCAACCCAATCTTGATAACCAGCCACGTTGAGCTCCACACGACGCAAAGCGTGAGCCATGCCACTGGCACACTCCATCTGCTCCTGGACTGCCAGTTGAGTTTCGGCCATGCGCTTCTTATCTTCATCTGAGCGCGACCATCGCGCTTTGATTCCGATTCGTAAAGTCAGGTGCAGCCCTACTGAGCATTGATACGCTGTCTCTGGCCAAATTGGCTCGTCCCCGAGGACATGGCCCCAAGGTCCCATAGACCCGGCTATCGGGCCCAGCTAGGCTGCTCGCCACCATGAAAAAACTCGTTAGTCTATCCCTGTGCCTTTCGCTCAGCCTTTTTGCTGTGGCGCGGGCGATGAAGCCTGCGCAAATCTTAGCTGTAGTTGCGAAAAGCGACCAGAAAAAATCAGCGGGGAAAAAAGCCGACGGCAAAACCTTACTCGACGATGCAAACAAGGCGCTGGCTGCGATGATTAAGGCAGCACGCGCCGATAAGGGTCTCGATCCCAAGACGCCGAAAAACAAACTATTCTGGAAATCGACCCAACTGATCGCCAAAAATTTAAAAATCGCGAAGACGGGACTCGTAGCGAAGAGCAACGACTTCTTCAAAGGCATCGCCGTAGCACGCCAGGCTGAAGAGCAAATGAAAGTGGATTGGGAGCTGACCGATTCGAAGAACAAACAAGTGATTGAGAACGGCAAGAAGCTCGGCCATGCCATCGCTCTATTGCGCATCGATTTCTCGAAAGAAGCTGCACGAAAAAAGAAAGGCGGCGAGCTAACCGCGAAGGAGAAGGCAGAGTTCGAGAAAATCAAAGCGCAACAGAAAGAGTTGCTGGCGAAGATCGCGAAGTTGGAAGCGGGCGCTAAAAAAGATAAGGCACTGGAAAAAGGCCTGCGCGAGATGAAGAAGCACGCCGAACATATCGTCAAGGAGCCGGTTACGCTGGATGCCTATATCGCCACACTTTACCTGCTCGATGATCAGATCGGCCTCATCCGCGGATACGAATACTATGTCGATAAACCATGGCGCGCCGATTATCTCGTCCTCGTAGATTGGACAAACACGTACGCGACCAGTTACTACGAATGGGAGACCTCTGTTTCATATGACTGGGCGCTAGTGGATACGACCGTCGACATCGACCACGGCGAGGACGTAACCGTTTCGGAATCGGTCTCCGAAGAAGAAATCAACTCGGAAGAAGCGTACGCCGAGCATGAATCGTTCGACATGTCTGAATCAGAGGGAGAAGAAGTAGCTGCTGAGGAAGACACCGATGAAGAGGTGGCGTCAGCCGATGACGATAGCATGGAGGATGCCTCAGACGATGAAGGTGAGGATGTGAGCGATGCCGATAGCGGCAACGATGAAGGCGCCGACGACAATGGTGGCGACGATGATGGCGGAGGGGACGATGGAAGGAGATGATGGCGGTGATGATGGTGGCAACTAGACATATTCGTTGGCTCCGAATGCCTTTGGGTTCCCTAGCGGAACCTGCATAGCCAGGATTCAAAGATTTTGCTTGCCCATTAAGGCGCAGCCCGTTAGACCTGTGCCCTCAACTCCTTAACCTAATATGACAACCCTCATCCAACTCACCCAAAATCTCCTGTTTCACAACGCTTCGTTGCTTGCGCAAGTCGAATACAGCACTGAAGGCAAGCCTCCCAGCCCACTTTCAATGATCGTCGGGCTGCTCATCGCACTGCTGCTGATCGTGGCGATGTGGAAAGTATTCACTAAAGCCGGGCAGCCTGGCTGGGCCAGCATCATCCCGATCTACAATCTCTATATTTGGTGCAAGATCGTCGGCCGACCCGGCTGGTGGATTCTTTTGATGCTCATCCCGTTCGTTAATATCATCGTGGGAATTATCCTTTGCATCGATATGGCCAAAAGCTTCGGCAAGGGAGCAGGCTTCGGAATTGGCCTCGCGTTACTGGGAGTCATTTTCATTCCTATTCTCGGCTTCGGCAGCGCGCAGTACCAAGGCCCTTCGGCGTCAACGGGGGTAGCGGTTGCTCCGCCGCCGCAGCCTGCTTAGGCCTCGGGACTTTCAACATCCTGCGCTCGACCCAACAACTTCGGTTTGTCCGGGAACCGGCTGCTCGCTATTGTCGTGGGCACGGCGCTGATTTTCGTTTCCCCCGAGTTAAGCTCAAGCCGGATTAGACCCATAAATTGGACATTTCTCTTGAAAGGTCCAAAAATTGGGCCGAATTCTCGTTAGGTCTGCTCAGATGACTGTTACACTCCGCGAAGTGACGAAGGAAGATCTTCCGATTTTCTTTGAACATCAGCTAGATGCCGAGGCGACGCGCATGGCGGCGTTCCCCAGCCGCGACCGCGACGCCTTTATGGCGCACTGGGCCAGAATCATGAGTAACGAAACCGGAATCCTAAACACCATCCTCGCGGACGACACCGTGGCTGGCAACGTCGTCTATTGGGAAGCGGCGGGGGAGCCGAACATCGGCTACTGGCTCGGCAAGACACATTGGGGCAAGGGGATTGCTAGCGTGGCCCTGGCCCAATTCTTGACCAAGATAGAGGCGCGGCCAGTTTACGCGCATGTGGCAAAGCACAATTTCGCTTCGATACGTGTCTTACAAAAATGCGGATTCCAACTCGCACGAGAGGATATGTGCGATGGCGATGATGGCGAAGAACTTGTTATGGAGCTGCGCTCAGATCGTTGCGCCACAGCCGCCAATAAACCCACAAAGACCTAACCATGCGATGGAGCGAACGGCGGACCGTTGTACTCTCCACTTTTTGAGATGACTTCCACACTTTCACTCCGAGCGAGGCGCGCCCTCGTCCGCCGTCGCTCATCTTGGTCTCGTTAGGCCCATCGCATGAAGCGTCTTCTCGTCACCATCCTTATTGTTGTTGCAGTGCTTGTGGCTGCCCTTGGACTCGCGATCGCACTTGGCGGACCAGGCAAGGCGCCGCCGCCAATGTCGAGCATTAACGACCCTTTCAAGAACGTGGATTTCTCCGATCTACCGGAAGCGACGTACGTTACGGCTCGCGATGGCACTAAGCTCGCCTTTCGGGCCTACCCGGCTGCAGGTGGCGCGGTCAAAGGCAGCGTGGTGCTCCTGCACGGCTCGTCTGCCAGTAGCAGCAGCATGCACCTGATGGCCAAGGGATTTGCCGCCGCTGGCTATGCAGCTTACACGCTGGACATCCGCGGACACGGCAAATCAGGCACCAAAGGCCACATCGCCTATATCGGACAGTTGGAGGACGACCTCGAAGACTTTGTCCATTCGACCAAATTGGCTCAGCCTTCCACGCTCGCCGGATTCTCTTCCGGCGGCGGATTTGTGCTTCGCTTCGCGGGCAGTCCACGTCAGGAACTATTCTCCAACTATCTTCTTCTTTCTCCTTGGATCAGTCAGGACGCAGCAACGTTGCGTCCAGGCAGCGGCGGCTGGGCTACCGTGGGGGTTCCGCGCATCATCGCGATCGCCGTGCTAAACGGGTTTGGAATGCACGCGTTTGACGACCTGCCGGTGGTCAGATTCGCGGTCGACGAGAGGGACAAAGGCTTGCTCACCCCGCAATATTCCTTCGCCCTCGCACAGAACTTCAGGCCTGAGCGCGATTACCAGGCAAACATCCGAGCGATTAGGCAAACTCTTCGGGTGCTCGTCGGTCAAAACGATGACGTGTCGTACGCCGATCGGTTTGCAGCCGTTTTCAAGACAGCTGGCAAAGATGTTCCTGTTACAGTTCTCCCGGGGATCGACCACATCTCACTCACACTTGATCCAGTCGCCGTCCAAGCGGCAATCGCGGCGGTTGAAAGCATGGATCACGAAAAGCCTAACCAAACGACGCAGCCAACCGCTGGCCGGCGTACGAACAAGCTTTCCGTGACTCCAACCTTTCCTCCCGCCGCCATGCGCGCCCTCGCCAGCGGTGGCTGATCTTAGTTTCGTTAGACGATATGCAGCCTTGGACCAAAGCAGTCGTGTTCAGCGGTATTTCGGCTGCGCTGATCGTGTTGATCTACGTTACTCCCTCACCAGAGCCCGGCTTTGCTGGCGCTAACTTCGGCTACAACCTCTCTTTCTTCTTCCCCGTTGTCATCGCATCGTTCGTGTGCTGGGGCGTTGCTTTAGGATTTTATATCGCTTTTCTACGCGGTCGCGCCGGGAGATCGCCGCTCAAGATTGTTTCACCTGCTATCCTACTGCTCCCATTTACGCTGCAGGCAATCTGGATTGTTCGCCTTTTGATGCTGCTACGCGAACCCGTCTAACCCATCGATGAAGCCAACTCCGAAAAAATTCGCGAGCAGGCTGGCCCCATTGCGAAGCAAGTCCAGCGTGTTTGCCACGACACCCTGCCGTGGCTGATCTCCTTCTCGTTAGATGGTGAAGCGTGTCTCATTACGAAGATTCGTAGCTGCGGGCGCCTTCCTCGGCGTTCTCGTTCCGACCGCAGTGCTAGTTCGTACGCTGTTGCTCGGGCGTCTCTTCGGCAGCCCCTTGGAGTTTTTACTCTACCCTGGGTCCATTTTTCTGTTCAATGCGTCGCGTCACTCGTCGCTCTACGGGCTGACGATCTTCGGCTTGAGCCTCATGGGCACCGTCGCGCTATATGCATTCGCAGCGATGATCTTGTTCGGTATCTTCCGCGGCATAGTGGGTGCGTGGCGTATTGTGCGGCGACGTTGAACCATCTAACCAGCCGATGAAGCCAACGGCCCCACCCCGAAATAAGTTTAGTGTGTTTGCCACGACACCCTGCCGTGGCTTATCTCTTTCTCGTTAGATTCTTCGCTACGCGATCCAGTTTGGTTTTCGCTTTTCGTTAAAAGCGGCAATGCCTTCGCGCGCCTCTTTCGATTCGCGCGCCTGCATATGATACTTTAGCGCAAGATCGACGTCTTCTTTCACTGAGCTGGACCAAAGTTCTTCGATTAATTGTTTCGTTTGCGCCAGCGCGCCAGGAGCACCTTGCAGAACCGATTGCGCAAACTTTTGCGCTTCAGTCATCAAATCATCCTGCGCAACAACACGATTCACAAGGCCGATTTCCTTTGCGCGATCGGCGTCGATTAACTCCGAGCCTAACAATAGCTCGCGCATGTTTCGTTCGCCGACTTGCCGGCGCAGGAAAGTCATGACCAAGCCGGCAACGAGCCCACGACGCACTTCGGGATAACCGATTTTCGTGCCTTGTGCCGCGACAACAAAATCGCATGCCGACATGATTCCCGCACCTCCTGCCACCGCCGCGCCATGCACTGCAGCGACTGTAATGAGGCGTGTTTGGCTAATTGCTACCAACGTGTTCGCGACCATCTCGGCGGTCGCATGCGCCTTGGTCTGGTCGGCCGCTTCCTTCAAATCCAGTCCCGTGCAAAATGCCGCACCCGCTCCCCGCAAAATGATCACGCGCTCCTGTAGTTGATCCGACGCGATTTTGATGGCGGCGATGAGTTCACTGAGCAACCCAATCGTCAACGCGTTACGGCGTTCGGGTCGATTGAGAGTAAGGACAGTGATTTGCGGTGTTTGCTTTTCGATAAGAACGGTGGGCATGAGATAAATGACGAAATCCTAATGACGAATGACAAATCTAGACTTGGATAACTCCAGTGTGGAAATGCGCTTGTGGCTTCGGGCGCCTAACGTATTGCAACAAACGAATCAGAATATCGCGGGTCTCGTGCGGCTGAATAATCGTATCCACCCAGCCGCGTGATGCGCCGTAGCGAATGTCGGTTTGCTCTTCATAACTCTGCTTTACTTTAATGCGGAGCTCTTCCAGTTCTTCGTGTGTTGTTTTTTTGTCGCCTCGCTCGCGGGCGCGGGCGAGAATCGCAAACACCGTGTCGGACGCCTGGGCCGCGCCCATTACGGCATAGCGCGCAGTGGGCCAGGCAACAATAAACCGCGGATCGTACGCCTTGCCGCACATCGCATAATTCCCAGCGCCAAATGAACCGCCTACAACAACCGTAATCTTCGGCACGACGGAATTACTAACCGCGTTCACGAGCTTCGCGCCGCTGCGAATGATTCCGCTTTGTTCCGCGTCACGCCCGACCATGAAGCCGGTAACATCCTGGAAAAAGATGATGGGCAAGCCTGTTTGATTGCAGTCCATGATAAAACGCGCTGCCTTATCCGCGCTATCGGAATAAATGACGCCACCCATTTGAATTCCCTCTTTTTTGGTTCTGACCTGCAAGCGCTGGTTCGCAACAATTCCCACCGGGCGCCCGTTGATGCGCGCGTACGCAGTTACAAGTGTCTTGCCGTAATCGGCCTTGTACTCATCGACAGACTCTTCATCCACGACCGTGGCCAGTAGATCCCGTGTGTCGTACTGCTTTTGACCATCGAAGCTAATTAGATCATAAACAGTGTCCGGATCTTTCGACGGTTTGAATGTTTCCTTCGACGTCCTCGACGTTTTGGATTCTTTCGCTTCGGGCAGCAACCTAACAAGTGAACGAAGGCGTTTGAGGCAGGACGGATCATCCTTTTCAAAAAAGTCCACCGTCCCGCTAATCTCGGCATGCATTTGGGCGCCGCCCAGTTCTTCTTGATCAACAACCTGTCCAATGGCTGCTTTCACCAGGGAAGGACCCGCGAGATACAAGCCGCTTCCTTTTGTCATCAAAATTTTGTCGCAAATTACAGGAAGATAGGCCCCGCCAGCCACGCAATTACCCATGATCGCTGCGAACTGGGGAATCCCAGCCGCTGAAATAACGGAGTTATTGCGAAAGATGCGACCGAAATCGTCCTCGTCTGGAAAAATC
>Ga0209376_1001010_pt1 | contig 29856 bp, 31 predicted proteins | sample GraSoiAngelo_134_FD_185891 | JGI IMG/M metagenome (GOLD analysis project Ga0209376, IMG submission 185891) | Grasslands soil microbial communities from the Angelo Coastal Reserve, California, USA - 14_0929_05_30cm (SPAdes) (version 2) | ecosystem: Environmental > Terrestrial > Soil > Grasslands ... | reverse complement strand
GATCGGAAGGTTGGCTGGTGGCGAGTTCAACATCAACTCTCCGAAACAACTGGCCACCGTGCTCTTTGACAAGCTCGGACTAAAGCCCGTCCGGAAAACCAAAACCGGCTATTCCACCGATGAGGACACGCTGACCCAGTTGGCGACCCAGCATGAACTGCCGGCTCAGATCCTGAACTACCGAACCCTCAGCAAGCTCAAGTCCACATACGTGGATTCGCTGCCGCAGCTCGTGAATCCAGAGACCGGCCGGCTGCACACGTCGCTGAACCAGACGGTCGCGGCGACGGGCCGCTTATCGTCGGCCGATCCGAACTTGCAGAACATCCCGGTCAAGGGGGAGTACGGGCTGCGGATTCGTGAGGCCTTCGTCGCAGCCCCACGCCACACATTACTCTGCGCTGACTACAGCCAGATCGAGCCGCGCATCCTGGCGCATCTCTCGCAGGATCAGCGGCTGATCAAAGTCTTCGAGCGGGGCGAGGATATCCACACGGCCACGGCGGTGGAGATTTTCAAATTGTCGCCGGAGCTGATCACGAAAGAAATGCGGCGGGCGGCCAAGACCGTGGTCTTCGGGATCGTCTATGGCATCAGCCCCTTCGGGCTCTCCCAGAACATCGGCGTTTCGCAGGCAGAGGCGAAGAAGTACATTGACGCCTATTTTGAACGGTACGCGGGGGTCAGGGCCTTGATGGACCGGACGATTGCCGAGGCCAAGGAGAAGGGGTATACGACGACGATCCTGGGGCGCCGCCGTCCGATTCCGGAACTGCAAAGCTCCGACCCGACGCAGCGAGGCTTCGGCGAGCGCATGGCAGTGAACAGTCCGATCCAGGGCTCAGCGGCTGATCTGATCAAAGTGGCAATGATCAACGTGAGCAAGCGGCTGCACGACGAATTGCCGAGCACGAAGATGATCCTGCAGGTTCACGACGAGTTGATCCTCGAGACACCGGAAAAGGATGTGGAGCAAGCGAAGCAATTGGTGAAATCCGAAATGGAAGCGACAGGGGCACGGCTCGAATTATCGGTGCCGCTGAAGGTGGATTTGGGTGTCGGCCGCAACTGGCGCGAAGCACACCCTTGAGGGTCACTTGGAACTGTCGCTCGGAGAAATTGTTAATGATTTTGCGCTTGCCCTGAAGGCAGTTGATCAAACTCAACCGCGAGGAGCGTCAAGAAAGAGCATATATAGACTGGGCGTCGGGCCACTTACAGAAGCAGAAACTATAAAGCAAGCCCTAATTTACCTTAAAGAATACGTTCGCCGTTCCGCATATGAAAATGTTTCGCCGACGCCATATCCTAATAGCCGCCAGAAATGTGACATGGTGATACCCAATGCGTGGGCAATAGAGTTCAAGCTCATTAGGCCATTTGGCGATAACGGTGAGGAGGCAGAACATTGGTCAAAGAATGTTCTGCATCCGTACAAAGGTAGCACAAGCTCCATAGGAGACTGTCTTAAGCTGAGGGAATCAGACTTTGTAGAACGCAAGGCCGTAATTGTATTTGGATATGAGCACACACCACCTCGAATAGACCTAACAATCGCCGTGAACGCCTTCGAAGTGATAGCAGTGCAAGTGGTTGGGCTAAAGCTTGGCCAACGGTATACGGCAGAAATTGGCCAGCTCATCCATCCTGTTCATCAACAGGGTAAGGTATTTGGATGGGAAATTTTATAGATTTGTTATTGCTGGGGGTGATTCGCACCCAACGCTCTAACAATTTCCGTCATGTTGAACAGCATCGCGTTCATGCGCGTGTAGGCCGCGTGGCCGGAGAGATGGTCGCGGGTATAGTCAGTATAGCCGCCTTGACGGTTCGAGGCTCGCGTGTTAAGTGTTGCTCACGCGCTTATGGCGAAAATCAACGTCGTGTGTAGTTGGGCATGAGCCCCACCATCTTTCGGAGTGGTGGGTTTCGATTCTACTTTTTCTCACGTGAAGAAACTCGGATGCATGTTCACGTTCATGGAACCGATGGAGAGGCAAAGTTTTGGCTTGAGCCCAGTATTGAACTGGCCCAAAACTATGGATTGAGTAATCGGCAGGTAGCATCGGCGCTGAGGCTTATTCGGGAACACGAAGATGAAATCCGCCAAGCTTGGCAAGTACATTTCGGACGTTGAAGTCACGAATGTCTCGAAGCACGGGTTTTGGCTCCTGATCGGAGATCAAGAACACTATCTGCCGTTCGAGCATTTTCCCTGGTTCCAAGACGCGCCCATCGGGAAGCTGCTCAACGTCCAGCTTCCGCAGCCACATCATCTCTATTGGCCAGACCTCGATGTTGATCTTGCCGTTGAGTCGCTTTGGCATCCAGAGCGATTTCCGCTTGTTAGTCGGCTCCGACCTGTCCGCGCGCTACGGCGAAGACGCCAGCCTATGGCGCGCCCCAGAGCCTCCTCCTAGTTCGTACATGATATCTTCACGACGACCGTCTTAATTAGCAGCAGCGTATTGAGCGGGTGTACGCCGTGTGGCCGGAGAGGTGGATGCGGGCGGTGGTGAAGCTGTCGGGTCCTGAAAGTAGAACTTTGAGTGGAGGCTTGCTATGCCCAGGAAGGCGGAATTGTTTGCAGCGGCGGGCGGGAGCGTGCTGAGAGGGTATCATCTCCTCCAACGAGGCGGGGCGAATATTCCACCGATGTGGATTAAGCGGGCATCCCAGTCGCGGTGCCGGCTTCACAAGGACGTCGCGCAGGCTCTTCGCAGAAAGAGCAAGGCTGGGCTCAGCACTCTCCGGGAATGGGAAAAGCGGTACAACAAGGAATGTTTCTATTACGGTCTGCGCGTGCTCCTCGAGCTGGCGAGAAAGGGCAAGACGAGGCTGACGAAGGCGCCCCGCATCTAAGCCTTGTCTAGCGCCTGCACGATCCCGCTCGTAGTGCACAGCATCGCAGCATCCGCGTGTCCGCCACGTGGCCGTAGCAATCGAGTCTCGGTTATACGCATTTCTTGACAGCGCGGGAACGTGAGGCATAGACTCGCCTAAAACGGCGGGAGACTCTGATGGCGACAACAAAGAAGCAAGCTCTAGAGATGATCAAGAAGTTGCCAGAGAGGGCAACGTGGGACGACATCATGTACGAGATTTATGTCCGAAAGAAAATTGAGGCCGGGATCAAGGCCGCCGATGAAGGGAGAGTTGTGCCGCATGAGGAAGTGAAAAAACGCTTCATTCGATGACCCGCCTGGAGTGGACCGATCCTGCCGTCACCGATCTTGAAAATATCCAAGACTAGATAGCCAGAGATTCATCCGAGTATGCGAATGCAGTGGTCGAGCGGCTCATCCTGGCCGTTGAACGTCTGAAATCATTTCCTGAAAGCGGGCGACGGGTTCCTGAAGCAACTGATCTCAAGGTTCGCGAGCTGCCCGTGGAGGGGCATCGAATAATTTATCGCATGAAGAAAGACAGTGCGCGGATCCTCGCTGTCGTTCATGGTGCACGGGATCTTGCCGAGATGGAGCCCAAGCCTTGGGCAGCGAGATAAGCGATGCCTATCGAGACGAGTGAAGCGACTCGACAAGGGCACTTGCGTTGAACAGTATCGCGTCCATGCGCCTGTAGGTGGCGTGGCCGTCGAGCCCTGTGGTCGAAAAACGGTCGTGCTGATCTTGACGCTGCGAGAGTGCTAGGGTAAATCCTGCCAAGTCGAACAATAGGATATCAAGGTCTAGAAGGGACGGTTATGAAACACAAGTTGGCGATTGCTCTCGTAGCAGGAGCGCTCGGAGGACTAAGCGCTTTGGCTCTTCCGTGCGCGGCACAAACGCTTTCAATCCCTGCCAGTTCACCGGATCAAGCCCCACAGAATCCACAATCAGGGCCGCAACCCTCCTTGCCTAGCGCTGGGGTTCCTGGCACGGTCAGCTCAGGAACAACGTCGGGGCTCACTCCAGCAGCTAGCTCCATCCCTAGTTCAAGCCCAGGGATGTCGTTTGGCACAGTTGGCCGAGGTCTCCCAGGGATGGTTGGTGGGCCGCCCGTCGCCGCTCCGATGGGTGCCAGGGACCCCTCGGCCAGCTATATGAGCCCTCCGGTGATCGGGCCATTGTTTTGTGACCCGTCGCTGAATATTGCTTGCTAAGGTACCGAGTAAACAAGGAAGAATGGAGGAGGAGTCTTATGCAGATCGTCGGCAAAAGACATTTTGTGATATTGGTTCTTGTCAGTTTGATCGCAGCCCTGGGTCCACTCGCGGTTGCCCAGGCAGTGGACTGGAAGTGGACTCCGGGGGGGACGCAGCAAGGAAAGTGGCTATTCGGCTTTCGCGCGGGATTCGCGCCCCTCACCCAGGGATTGAGGACGAATGTGTCAACTGACGTGGGATCTCTCGTCAATTTGCAGGGAATGTATAGTCTGAATAAATGGTTGGCTGCAGGCCTCACCCTTGAGTGGGAACGGCACGCTGTCGATCAAGAGGTGCCTTCCGTCGATCTAGGGCATATGGATACCGTGTCTCTGCTTCCGACAGTTGAGTTACGTCCAGGCCGACTAGGCCCGATCGTACCCTATGCCTCCATGGGATTCGGCGTCAATGTGAACTCATTCAGCGAAAGCAGCGCTACCGGCATCAGTCCGAGTAACAATTTCGCATGGCGACTGGCGTGGGGAGCCGACTACTTTTTGACGTCCGCGTTGGCGCTCAATGCAGAAATGGCTTACAAGCGCAACGACGGGCACGTCACGTTCAACGGTGTGCAGTCCGGTGATTGGAACGCGTCGTCCTTCGGGTTTCTGTTCGGGGTCCGAGCGTTATTCTGAGAAGGCGGAAAGATTCCGGGAGTCTTTGCTGAGGCCGCCTTCACGTCGGGGGGTACAAGCGGTCGACAATCTCCGTGCTATTGAAGAGCAGCGCGTTGAGGCGCGTATAAGCCGCGTGGCCATAGAGGTGGTCGCGGGCGTTACTTGAACCGGTGGAGTCTTTGTAATCCACCAGCAGACAGGTACCGTCGTTCGCGCAGCGGACGCTCTTGCGGGCGCACTCCAGCCACCGTTCGAACCCGTCATAGGGTTCCAGTAGTTCCCAGAGGGTTTTATTCGCTGCCTGTGCTTCTGGTGAGGTCGGCAGGGCATCGGATCCCGCCACGGCCAGTTGCTGCACATAGTCCCCGCCCCAGGCGATCGGCATCTCCATCGTGATCTGCGGCAGTTCCATCTTGGAGAGCCAGCGCTTTCCATCAATCCGCATGGGGCGATGATTCACAATATGAAGAAGCTTGCCGAGGCCTGAAGGGTCCCAGCCGTACCGGACAGGCGTGCCGAAGGTCACGATATCGAGCGAGGCGCCGTTCAAGACAGTTCCGGCCGGCATCAGACTTGCCAGTTGCTTAAGATTATCGAGCTGCGCCCTTCCCTCGGGTGTCCCGCTTGTCTGCTCTAGATAAGACGTGAGCGCGTGGATCCATGTCTTTCTGCCTGACGACTGGCCTGGAGCGAGAAGGTTGGAGATCAGGGCGAGGACCAGCCCTGCCTGTCCATGAGTCTGCACGAGCACTCGATCTCCCGATCCAAGCGTCAGTCCCGTGCAGATTGTTCTGAGCTTGCTGAGGAGTTGCACTGCTGCTAGGGCTCGTCCGAGATGATGATGTTCGGAGGACCAGAGAGAGGGGGTACAGACAATCGGACGGGCGACGTTCCGATTGATGGCTTTCTTAAATTGTTCCACATAATCAGTCGAGAAATTCCCGGCGTCTTTGGCCTGATCGTCAATGAGTTTCTTGGTCTGCTCGTCGTCGTGGAACGGCGGTTTCTGCCCGCCCGACAGCTTGCCGAGCCCGTTGCTGTCTTCCCGCATGAGCGCGAGCAGGGCGTCCACGCCCGGAATCCCTCGCGAGTAGCCACGCTTGAGCCCGCCGGCCTCGTCCAAGCGCTGCGTGCCGAAGAGATCCGTGCTGAGGAAGGTACCGTGCATGAACAGCACAGCGCGGACGCCAGCCTTGGCCAGCTCTCCACCGAGTCGCGCCATGGCCTCCTGCCAGGCGAGCGAATCCGGAGGAGCACCAGGCTCGAACTCGCGATAGCTCACTCGCTCGCCAGGATCTGACCGCGAATAGGCTGCATGCTGGAAGTCATTGCTCAGAGGCATGGCGGAACGTTCTTACCTGAAACGGACTGCGGAGTGCAATGGAGCGGGGAGAGTTGATTTCTTGGCTTACCGAATCACGGTCGGTGTCGGCTCTGGAGTATCAGGAGCCGGCTTTGGCGCGATCTGCCTCTTGGACATGACTGCCGTACTGGTGCAAGTGCCTGCGGCTTCGTCTATCTGGCGGTCCACGATCTTCACACCCTGCAGATACTCCTGGACGATTTCCTCGCGAATCACTTCGATGTCTTGTTCAGAGTCGCGTCCTGACCGTTCACGGACCCGATCGGTCGCATGTTCCTTGACCAGCACGCGGATTTGTTTGGCGAGATCGGTGCGAGCGGCCAATTCCGACACGCGCTGGCAGACGATTTTCCCCTTCGACAGATCACCTTGCCCCTTGCCGGTCAGGAATTGATCAGAGGCATACTTCTCTGAGCCCTCCGGTGATTGCTTCCCTGACAAAGGAGAAAAGGCGGCGCCGTCCCGCGATTCGCCCTGTCCGCTCGACGGGCGGCCTGGTTGCTCATGCTGTTGCAGTTGCTGAAACGACTGTTCCGCATGTTGACGAACTGGTGGGGAGTTCGCCGGTTGGTCTGCGGCCTGTGTCTGTCCCTCAAGCATGAGCAGACCCGCCCACAGACTCAGCCAAAAGGCTACAGCCAGGTGCTCGAGTTGTAATTTGCTGCTGGAGCGATGCAATTTCACCGTCTCCCTCCTCCTCCACCCCTGTGACCTCCGCCTCCCCTGTGACCTCCGCCTCCGCCGGGTGAATTCATCCTCGGTCCTTGGGGTGCGACGCGAAAGGGGATACGCGGGACCTGCTGCTGGAGAGGCGGATGGATCTGATTCAACGTCGGGGGCAGGCGCCTTGGCACAGGAGACTGGGACAGGCGGGGCGGTGGAGCTTGTTCATCCCCTGAGGGGTGAGTCCCGATTACTGGTGGCGCTGATTGGCTCGCAGGAGGCATCTGTTGGAACCTCTGGGACAGTTTCCTCGAGGATGGTGGCTGTGGGTCTTGCGGAGAATGACTCTGCTGTACGTCTGGAGGAGAACCACTTGTGATCGGGGGCGTAGGCACCGTCAGAAATGGATTCAGTTGTCGAATGTCTGTCAGGCGTCGTGGGTCTAGTGGCGCTGGCGGCTGCGGCACAGTTGTCTGCTGGACAGCCGGTGGCGCTGGCGCGTTATGGACCTCGTTCAGTGTCAAAGGGGTCGATCTCGATGGTGCAGGTTGCTGTGGAACACTCTGTTGTGTTGGCATCGTCGGACCACTTGGCGATGTCAGTGGGGCCGATTGGGCTGGTGATTGCGGCGGTGGCGGGCCAGCCTGGGTCGTGATCACCTGCTGGACGACTTGGACATGGGGATTCGCCGGGTACAACCGCCCGGCATTGGTGAGCAGCGCTTGCACTTGTGAGTAGCCGACCCACGGAAAGGGGCTTACGACCGGCGTCACGAGCACCCAGTCGGTCCAGGCTTGAGAGACCAAGGCGTTGGACTGGGCCTTGTTCAAGAGTTCTTGCCGCTGCTCGCTGAGTTCCTTGACCTGCTCCGGCGTGGTTGCTGCTGCCAACGCCTGGTTGGCCGCATCCAGTTCCTGGTGGAGCTTGTCCACCTCGGTCTTCAAAGCCACTAATTCCTGGCGGGCATCCTCGTTCTGTCGCAAGGCGGCAATCGCCTGGACGACCTCGTCGGTATCCACCTGCGCGGTGAGGTCAACGTGAATGATGACCGTCTCTTCGTCGAGGCTTGTGTTCACTTGCTGGTCGAGTACGAGGACCACACCAGCCGTGTACGTTCGAATCTCGTCTTTGGTGACGTCCAGGTCCGTCACTACTGTGACACTTTCCAGGTATGTGGCCACTTGCTCGAGGGCGTTGCGCTTGGCCGCTTCTGTCGCCAGGCGGATCGCATCTTCCCGTGTGTCTCGATCTCCCATCCGGTGTTCGCCTTGAGCGGTCACAGTCCGCACCTCCGCGCGAGGGGATTCGATCAAGAGGGTTGTGTGAAAGAGACCGATCAGAAAAAGCGTGACCATCGAGGGAGCTGTCCAGGGGAAGGCGGTGGGCCAAGCTGCCGTGATCCTGCTGGCTGCTCTGTTGGGCATGGCTCTCACCCTGTCCGGGAAGAGTTACGCGCCAGGGATCGATCCGTTGACAGTTGCCAGGATTACAATACGCGGCGACAAGCTCACCATGGCGACTCGCGCCACGGGGCAATGTATCTGCTCTCAGCATAACACCGATTGGACTTGAGTGCCAGAACGCGGTTGCCGGTGGCTTGCCTTCCCGGAAACCTGCGTGTTAAGGTAGATTTCGCTCGACGAAGACTGGCATTGCCTCTGCGTTGGTAAGGTAACCAATTTGGATTTTCAACCACTTCGACGACAAGCACGGGGATGGGTCGGCACGAGCTTCCTCCTTGTGGCTCTTCTTCCTCCCGGTTCTGTGATGGCCGTGACCTCACCTGGCTCACCGGTTGCACAAGCTCCCTCCGCGACTGCGTCCGCGACGACTGGGGCCCAAGCTGAGCAGGTGGTCCTCTTCGTGCTGGAAGGCATTGGTCAGGAGTCGCTGAAAGGCGGGTCCATGCCGGTCTTCAGCCGCCTCGTCAAAGAGGGCTCGGTCACTTGGTCCGCCTCTGCCGTCAAGCCGCCGCTACGATTGCCGACGATGGCCTCGCTGTTGACTGGGATGCCGGTTGAAAAGCACGGCGTGACCTGGGACTCCTTTGACTTCGCGCGGGGCTACCCCAGACCGCCGACGGTCTTTGATTACTTGGATTTGAGTGGAGGGAAGGACAGTGCGATCTTCTTCATGGATGAGTCCATGTATCAGTTGGCCAAGCCGGAACCCTATACGGATTATCAGATGTGCGGGCCGCTGAAACCAGAGTGCAGTCCCGCAACCGTGATTAGCTATATTCGCGACTATTTCCGCAAGGCGACAAGTGGCGATGGTCACGGGCACGCGATTTTGTCCCTGCCGCATTTTCTGGTGGTGCATCTTCCTGAACCAAGCCGGGCTGGGCTGGCCCATGGATGGAACTCGCGGGCCTACCGTGATGCGCTGCGGACGGTGGATTCGGCAATCGGTTCCGTTCTGGAACTCTATGGGGAGTTGGGGCTCTTGAAACGAACGACAGTCTTGGTCACCGCCCTCAACGGGTACGGGGCGGCAAAAGCCAGCGGGAACGGTGCTGGTCTGCCGCACGTGCCCTGGATTGCCTGGGGGGCCGGCATTAAAGCAGGAAAAATCATTCACCAGCCGGTGTCGATTCTGGATACAGGAGCGACGGTGCTCCGGGCGCTCGGCCTGGAGACTCACACCGAATGGGAGAGCCATGCGGTGGAGGAAATCTTTGCGGCCCCTCGGTCGGTGCAGGTGGACATGGGGTCTGGAGCTGATGCGCACTCACGATGATCCTCTGCATGGCTGCTCCCCGTCAATGGCTGGGACCTCTACGTTGGTACGCGCACGGGGCTCGGGGGTTGGTGTCGGTCTGGGCATCGGCCTGCTGCTCACGGCGGCGAATGTCCTGCTGTCGGAAGCCGCGCCACCGGCGCACAGCAAGGAATTCCCGATTACGGTCAACGCGACTGAACTGGACCCGCCCACGTGGTGGCACGTGCCGGGGGTGACTCCGATGATTATGACCATGGACCCTGAGACCACCGAGGCGCCGCGGACGACGGAGTCGCGCGAGCTGAAGCTCAAGCCAGGCACCTATCGCTTCGGGACCTTTACGTTCGATTTCCCCTTTGTCGTGACGCTTGATGGTGTGCTGGACTTTGCGCGCTCCCTCGATCAGTGTGTGTCCGGACGAGGGACGCAGACGCTGACGGTCCGCTGCTCTCAGATGCAGCCCTACGTCGGTCCGCCCGATTATCATGACGGTGCGGTTACGAGGTGATGTATGTCTCAGGTTGTTGAAGATTTGTTAGAAGCGCTCGAGGACGTGGATGATGCGACTCGGGAGGAAGCGGCCAAGGCTCTGGCCGAGCTTGCCGATCCGATCGCGCTGGAACCTTTGCTGCGAGCCTGTGAAGACGAATTCTGGTCGGTTCGCTCCCACGTCGCCTGCGGAGTGGGCAAGATCGGTGGGCCTCAGGCGATCGAGGCCCTGGTGACCTTGTTCAATGACCCCATCATGGAGGTGAGAAACGCAGCCGTTGCCGCGATGGCTCATCTGGGCGAGGTGGCTGTCGCGAGACTCCTCAAGGCTCTCAAAGACGAGCGGTGGCGGGTTCGGGAACATGCAGCAAAGGCCTGTGGGGAGATCAAGACCCCCCGGACGGTGGATGCGCTGATCGTGGCCTGCCGCGATCGGGACGGCGCGGTGAAGAGCGCGGCGGCCGAGGCCTTGGGGAAGATGGGGGATCCCAAGGCAATCCCGGCGCTCATCAAGCTGTTTCGGGATTCGTCCAAGACAGTTCGGGAAACGGCCGGCACGGCGCTGGTGACGATTGGGGCTCCCTCTGTGGACGCACTCATTGAGTGCCTCAAGGATAAGGACTTCGTGGTCCGCTGCCATGGGGCCCGTGCGCTTGGCGGGATGACCAACGATTACCAATACGGCCGGTCTTGGGTCAAAGACCCGCGCGTGGTGGTGGCCCTGATCGAATCGCTGAAGGATCCGGATCGTGCCGTGCGCGAAGATGCCACCATCGCATTGGGAATGATCGGGGACCCTCGGGCCATTGATGCATTGATGGAGGCGATGAAGGATGGAGCCGTGAAGCGGCACGCCATCATGTCGCTTGGCATGATCGGCGACGTTCGCGCACTACCGCCGGTGCTTGCCGCGCTGAAGGGGAAAGGCATCCGTCAGGATGGCACGCCGATGCCGGGCTGCATCGTCAGTGAGGAAGCTTTCATCAAAGAAGCGGCAGCCACGGCGCTGGGACACTTCCGGGATCCACGCGTGATCCCCGACCTCATCCTGCTCCTGAAAGACGGCGTGCTGCGGGAGCGGGCCGCCAACGCGCTGGTGCTGATCGGCGATGCTGCCATCGAGCCGCTGATCTCGTTCCTCTATGACCCGAAGGCTTCCGAAGTGGAGTCGGAAGGCGAGCGAGTGCTCTCGTTCGCCTCAGCCCGACTCAGCGCGGTCGATGCGCTCCGGCAACTGGTCTTAGAAACGCTCCAGAAACTCGGTTGGGAACCGCCGCAGGAGGAAGAAAAGGTGGACTCGAGCCAAACCGATAACCTCAGGGTTGATCTGCCTCTGGGGGATACGGGGCGCTTCGGTCCGTCCGGAGACCTGGCCAAGGGCGCGATGTAACGCCTGCCGGCTGCTGAAAACACTCTCCAGCTGCGTTCTCAGTCGCCCGTCTCCCTGCGACGTACCCGAAAAAAGTACGTCTCAGTCGCCGCGCTCCCTGCGGCCTTGTTGGCGGCCGTTTTGAGCGGCCTCTAAATTCTTACTATTTTCGGACGGCCAGACCGTGGGTGTCGGCGGTTTCCTTTCCCTCCTTCATGTTGGTGATCTTGGCCACGCCGGCGAATTCCCCGCCCTTTCCACCATCCATGACTTTGATCACACCCACCCCAGGGGTTGAGCCCTTTGCGTTGTTCACGTTCTTGTCATTCCCCGTGAGCGGATTCGGGCCTCGCAAACCCACGAACACATAGGCGCCGTCCGGCGCCATGTCGAGGAGATCCGGCGCCGGATCGTCGCTGATCGAGCCGGCCAGGTTGATGGAGCCCACGCTCATGTTGGACACCGTATCAATGACCTCAATGTTGTTACCAGCTCGGTCCGCGCTCCAGAGATATCGGCCGGCCGCCGTCATGCCATGCGAGTCTGCAACCTTTTCGTCGCGCGACGTGATCAGCTTCGCCGAGACAGACTTAGGGAGATTGGACAGGTCCAGGGCGTAGACGTCATAGGAGAGGGGAGCGACCGGCCAGCCACCCCCCGAGTTGATGTACATCGTGTTGCCCACCTGGATGCCGCCGCAGCCGGCCGGATGAACCTCGGCGTTGGTCAGGGTCGCCACGACCTTCATCGGAGTTACCGTCACGTCCGCGACGAACAGCCCGCCTCCCCGTAGCGTGACAAACGCGTACTTGCTGGACGAATCCGTGATCGGGCATATCGGCGAGTTGTCCGGGCGCTCGCCGCTTTCCAGGGCTCCCAGGTCCATCACGTCCTTCTCCGCATCAAAGCTGAATTTATGGGCCTTGTAGTCGGTCCAGATCCGGATGAACTTCTTCTCAGCGATGTTGGCTGCGAGCACCATCTTCTGGTCAGGTGTCGGCCAGGCCGCATGGACGTTCTTGCCCATATTGAGGCATGCTTCTGGCTTTCTGGTGGCGGCGTCCATGAACAGAACCTGTCCGCTCAGGAACGAGAGCACGACGTGCGACTGGTCTTTGGTGAAAAACAGCATGTGAGGCCGGCGGACCGCCTTCTTGGTCGCGTCTTCACAGAACTTGTTGATCTCGCCGCCGATGTCCATCGTGACCGTGGGCTTCGCTGCAGAAGGATTGGCCGCCAGTTGCGCCCCATCGTAGATGTACAGGAAGCCCCCGCTTTCCTTCGCCGTGTCCGATTGGTCCGTGATCCAGACTTCATACGCGTAGGCGGTGGATGGGAGCGTCGCAGGCAGGCTTACGTCCACAAGCAGTGCGAGAGAAACCGCGAAGCAAAGCCTTACTAGGGTCCCGTTGCGAATGGTTGCTGACCTGCTCATCGGAGTCCTCCTTGCTGAACGGGCGATGTACTGTCTGACAGATGTTGTTGGGGAGGGGATGTTGTCTATACGATGGAACGGCGGATACATACTAAGCACCCCTGCTTCGTCTGTCAACACGAGGAATGAGCTGTCGCGAGAGAACACAGCTTTGGTCGGGACCCTCTAGTTGACCGTCTGAAAAAGCCTGTGTTAAGGTACTCAAACCCAAGTCCAGAGCGGCCAGGAACAGCGGTGAGCAGACGGCCAGCCCTGCTCTCTTTCGTTCAAGTCGGTTTCCTTGCCGCCTGCCTTCCGACCGCCGGCTGATTCCCGAACGGTGGAGTCATAGGAAAACGGCAAGGGACCGGTGACCAATGGCGGACAGCGTTCTTGAACAGATTGCGGCGCTGAAAGACGAGGATTGGGCTATTCGCGAAGAGGCGGCTTCGATGCTGGCCTCGTTCCGTGACGCGCGAGCCGTTGTCCCCCTTGTGGCTCTGCTGAGTGATCCCGACCGAGCTGTGCGCGATGCCGCGATCGCTGCCTTGACGGCGATCGGAGAGGCCTCTGTCTTGCCGGTCAGCACCTGCCTCAAGAATGGGGATCTGACCGTTCAGGAGCTGGCTGCCTCGATACTGGCGACGATCGCCGATAGTCGTGTCCTCGGCCCTCTGATCGAGGCGCTCAAGAGCCAAGACTGGGTTGTTCGGATGCAAGCCGCTAAAGCCTTGGGGCGTATCGGCGATGCGTGCGCGGTCCCGGCCCTCATTCCGCTTCTGCAGGACAAGGTGAAGGCAGTCCGGGTGGATGTAACCAGTGCGCTGGCCCTGATCGGCCAGGCTGCGATTCCCTCGTTGCTGGAGGCGTTGAAGCATGACGAGTGGATCGTCCGACTCCATGCGGTGGAAGCGCTGGGTCAGATGCAATCGCCCGACGCGGTCGAGCCATTGCTCTACGTGTTGTTCAATGATCGGGACGCGGCGGTCCGCGAGGATGCGGCGCGCGCGCTAGGCGAGATCAAGGATCCTCGAGCGGTTGAGTTCCTCCTCACAGCCATGAACGAGGTTGGGGTGCGTCCCCTGGCAGTAGAAGCCCTGGGCAAGATCGGTGACCGGCGAGCAGTCCCGGCGCTGATCGGAATCGTGACCGGATTCAACAAGCCCGCCCACAGCCGGCCCATTGACGGATGTGGCGACCGATGGGATGAGGAGATGCTGGCGATGGGAGCGGCCGTGAAAGCCCTCGGGCAGATTCGAGATGAGGCCGCGATTCCGACGCTCACGACGGCGCTGCAAAACACCGTCGTCCGCGCAGAAGCCGCAGCGGCCCTCGCCGCCTTCGGCTCGAAGGTGATCCCGTTCCTGCTCGAAGTCCTGAGGAAGGAGCGGGATGACAATATCCTGTATCATGTCAAGGAAACACTGACGCAGGTGGGGTGGAGGCCAAATCGAATTTGAAGATCTGGCGATTTGGTGATTTGGCGAATTGATGAAGTTCGCGTTGATCAATCACCAAATCATGCAATCAGCACATCAACAAATTCTTGAGAGATGGCGAAAGAGTCACTAGAAACTCTGATTGCCGAGCTGGTCCATGAGGAGGACTGGCGTCGGATGCGCGCCACAGCGGAGTGCGTGAAGGGCGGCCCCAAAGCAGTGGACGCCTTGATCCATGCCTTGGAAACCGGCAGCCCCCCGCTGAAGATGGAGATTGCTGGTATGTTGGCGCGAATCAAGGACCCTAAAGGCGGTGTCTCCTTGGTGCGCCTGCTCAGGGACGAGGACGATGGAGTCCGCAAAGCCGGCGCCATTGCCTTGGAACAGCTGGCCGGCGTGCTTGATACGGCAGCAGCCTCAGCACTGGTCCAAGCTCTCCATGAGCTGAAGGAGGAGGGACAGCGGAAGCAGGTGATCGCGCTCCTTGGGGTCATCCCCAACGCCATTGAGCCGTTGACCGCCATGCTCCAGAATCCCGATGCGGAGGCTCGAATGACCGCGGCGACAATCTTGGAGCACCTCCTGGATCCTCGCTCGGCCGATGCACTGGTGGATGCGCTTGGAGATCCCGTCGTTCGGGACATTGCGGTTGGTACGCTGAAAAAACTCAGCGCCATCCGCGAGCGGATCGACCAGGCCTTTGATGCGCTCCGTAGCGTCGAAGAGTCGAGTGAGCGAGAGGAAGCGCGCATGGCCATCGTCATCGACCTGCTCGGGATCGGACGTTCGAGCGTGGAGATCCTGATCGAATATCTGCAGGACGACGACTGGCTGGTGCGGGAAGCTGCGGCGGATTTGCTCGGGAAGATCGGGGATGTTCGAGCGGTGGAGCCCCTGATAGAACGGCTTCGGGTTGATAAGGATACCGGAGTCAAGGAGTTGGCGGTCAAAGCCTTGGGCCTGATCGGCGATGCTCGTCCGGTGGAGCTGTTGGTAGAGGTCATCCCGATCCGGCCGCTCCGGACCTTGGCCATGGAAGCGCTGGCGAAGGTCAAGGATGTGGAGGTGCTGCGTCCCCACCTGGAACTCTTTGAGAGGCTGAAGACGGACCGCGATGGGCTGGTCTCCTACAATGCGGGGATCATCGTGGACAAGCTGGCAGCGACCGTGCAGGCAACCGAGGGGGCCGGGCAGGAGGGACAGGGCGACGATGAGTGAGGCTGATCGGCAGACTGACCGGGTGGAACAATTACTTGCGGCCTTACGGGATGACAATGAAGCCTTGCGGGATCATGCTGTCGCCAGTCTCGGGCAGATGGGTGTGGAGGCATTGCCGCGTCTGATCGGCTTGCTGGCTGATGAAGACATGGTGATCCGGGAAGCGGGGACCAGCGCGATCGTCCGGATCGGCCCGGCCGCGGTCTGGCCGCTCATTGAAGCCTTGGACGATGATGAATGGGCCGTGCGCGAGCAAGCAGCCTCGGGGCTCGGGAAGCTCAAAGATCCACGTGCAGTCGAGCCGCTGGTCAAGGCGCTCAAGGATCGAGACGGGGCCGTTCGGACCGCGGCTGTTTGGGCCTTGGAGCGAATCGGAGACTCCCGGGCGGTCCCCGGCCTTGTAGGGGCCCTCTCTGACGGCACGCTCAGGGAGGATGTCGCTCGGGTACTCAAGAAAATCGGCGACGCGCGCGCGGTCGAGGCCCTGATCGACGGCCTGCTCGGGAACAACTGGATGGTGCGCCGCCATGCGGCGGAAGCCTTGGGGAAGATCGGGGATCCGCGCGGCGTCGGTCCGCTCATCGAAGCGCTCAAGGATGAGGACTGGCTGGTCAGGCGAAATGCGGCCGAGTCCTTGGCCCGATTAGGGGACAAACAGGCGGTCGAGCCCCTGTTGCCGTTGCTTGAGGACGAAAACCAGATGGTCCAGGAGACCGTGGAAGGCGCCCTGGCAAGTCTTGGGTGGAAACCAACGCAAACAAACTTATAGAGCGAAAAGGGATCAGCTATGGCAGAGGAAGTACCCAATCAACCGGGCAAGTTGATTCAGATCGGACCCAAGGGTGGAGCGAAGAAAGACGGGTTTAATCTGGTCACGGAGAAAGTCGTCGCGGTCAATCCGGCGTTGAAGCAACTGGAGGTCGAGCTGTTGGCCTACGACGGCAAGACCGTGGTGCTGGACGTTGCGGATGAGGCGCTTGAGGATCTGAATAAGATCAAACCTGGGGACGGCGCGACGATCCGGGTCGTGGAGGAGAACGGCAAGCGCGTCGCCAAAAGCTTGAGGATCCGGTCCCGGGATCCGAATGCAGCCAAGGCGGAAGCCATGCTGCTCGATCTGAAGGATACCCACTGGTTGAATCGGAAGTATGCCGTCGAGTCGCTCGGGGACATGAAGGAAACCAAGGCCGTCGGTCCGCTCGTCGAAGCGCTGACCGATGAAGTCGGCGATGTGAGGCAGCGGGCCTATGACGCGCTCATTAAAATAGGGCCGCTGTCTGTTCCGCAGTTGATCCCGCTCCTGGTGTCCGAGGAAGATGAACTGCGGCAGTCCGCCACTGAGATCATCAGAAAAATCGGGAAGCCTGCCGTCGAGCCCCTGGCTGTGGCCTTGGGCGAGGCCGATGACCGACTCAAGTCGAGAATTATGAAGGTGCTGGATCGGATGGGATACAAACCCAAGGCCTGACGTCTCTGCGTGAAGCGATTTAGGTCGAGGGCTTGCGAGGAGTTCGGCCTACCGAGACATAGTGGAAGCCCAGGGCGGCAATTCGGTCCGGCTCATAGACATTCCTCAAGTCAATGAAGACAGGGCGGCGCAGCGCTGTCTTGATCCGATCAAAATCTAAGTTTCGAAACTGATTCCATTCGGTGACGAGAACCAGTGCATCGGCGTCCCTGGCTGCATCGTACGCGTCTGTACAGGGGATGGCTCCGCGCAAAATCTTCGCGCCTTCCTCAAGAGCTGTGGGGTCATAGACGCGCACTTCAGCGCCTTCCGCCAGCAGGTGCTCGGCAATCGTCACGGCCGGGGCCTCCCGGAGATCGTTGGTGTTCGGCTTGAACGACAGTCCAAGTAAACCGACTGTTTTGCCCCGAAGCCCTCCAAGCGTCTCGCGAATTTTCTTCACCATCAGAAGGCGTTGCCGCTCATTGACACGAGCCGCCGCCCCGGCAATCTCCATCTTGTATCCGGCTCGATCGCCTGTTTCAATCAGAGCGGCGAGATCTTTGGGGAAGCAGGACCCACCGAACCCCGGACCGGCATGCAGAAACTTGGAGCCGATCCGTCCGTCAAGTCCCATCGCTTTGGCGACGACTTGCACGTCAGCTTCCACCAGCTCGCACAGGTTGGCGATCTCGTTGATGAAGGAGACCTTGGTGGCCAGAAAGGCGTTAGAGGCGTATTTGATCATTTCTGCCGTGGGAATGTCGGTGACGACGAAGGGGGTTTCAAGCAGATACAGCGGGCGATAGAGATCTTTCATGATGGCGACCGCCTGCGGGCTGTCCGCCCCAAGGACAACCCGGTTCGGCCGCAGGAAGTCTTCGATGGCTGACCCCTCTCGAAGAAATTCCGGGTTGGACACGATGTCGAACCGATGCGGCTCGGACTGATGCTTGCGGATAACCTCGCGGATCTTCTCGCCGGTGCCCACCGGGACGGTGGATTTGGTGGCGATCACTTTGTAGCCTGTCATGTGTCGAGCGATCCCTCGGCCGACCTCCTCAACGTATGAAAGATCGGCGGATCCATCAGTCCTCGATGGAGTCCCGACCGCGATAAAAATCACCAGGGCCTGCTCGACCGCCTTGGCGATGTCCGTGGTAAATGCCAGACGATTTTCACGCAATCCTTTGGCCACGAGCTCCGTGAGCCCCGGCTCGTAAAACGGGACTTCGCCTTTCTCCAGCTTGGCAATCCGCCTGGCATCCGTATCCATGCAGGTGACGGTCAGGCCGAATTCCGCGAAACAGGCCCCGGTGACCAGCCCGACGTAGCCTGTTCCAATCACGCTGATATACATCTTGAGCCCTCGTAGAATAGCAAGCAGTCGGACGCGTTGTCTTGCGGTTCTTGGAACGACACGCTGCGGGATTGTATCAAGGCTTCTTTGATGAGACAAGCATGCCGGCTATTCCGTGAAAGTTCTCCGTAGCCGCGCGTCAGAGCGATTGACAGCCTCCAGTCGGTTCAGTACAATTTCGCCGGCTTTTGCTGTTGCCAGAGTGGGTTAACTTCATGGTGCTACAAAGCGGCGCAATCCTGCGCCCCCTGGCTGTGATGATGAGCCGCGACATGAGGACGATTGGCCCGGACGCGACGCTCGCGGAAGCAGCCGGCCTCATGCGTGATGCAAGAGTCGGGGCGTTGCTGGTTTCCGGTCAGGGGGCGTATCTGGGAGTGGTGACGGAGACCGACTTGGTTCGGAAAGCAATGGCCGGGGGGCTCGACTTGACTCACGAGCGGGTTCGCAAGGTCATGAGTAGTCCCCTGATTACAATCGAGATCGATCGCTCCGCACATGAGGCCAGCGACCTCATGGCTGAAAAGGGTATCAGGCACCTGGCCATCACGCAGGATGGCCAGGTCGTCGGGGTTATTTCGGTCCGCGACCTGCTCCGCTATTTTAAGAATTGGGGAGCCCTTTGATTTTGCCTCGGGTCCGGGCCTCCTCTTCTCACCACCGTACCATCACCTGCACCATAAGCGCATGACGTCCTTGTCGAACAAGGCAAACTGGTCGCGACTAGGCCTGTTTGCCACCGCGTTCATCAGCGGGGCGGTCGTGATGGCGCTCGAGATTCTGGGGAGCCGTCTCCTGGCTCCGGTGTTTGGCAACTCGCTGTTTGTGTGGGGCGCGCTGATCGGGGTGATCCTGGCTGCGATGAGCAGCGGGTATGCCACCGGGGGCTGGCTTGCCGACCGTCGCAGCAGCGGCATCGTGCTTGCCTGGCTCCTCCTGGGATCGGGCGCTTGGACCTTTCTGTTAGCGGGAGTCGGACAGCCGGTGATGTTCAAGGTCTCGGCGTGGGTAGAGGATCCGCGGTGGGGCCCCTGCTTCGCGGCGAGCATACTCTTGGCGCCTCCGGCGTTCGGGCTGAGCGGGGTACTTCCGGCCCTGCTTCGACTCTCTATCGCCGATCTGGGACATTTGGGTCAACACACAGGGGCGATGATCGCGGTTTCCACGGTAGGAAGCCTGGTTGGCACGTGGGGGACCGCCTTCTACCTGTTGACCTGGCTCGGAAGTGTGATGCTAATTGCGGCGCTTGGGGGAGTTCAGGTCATGTTGGGTCTTCTCTGGTGGTGGCGAACCGTTGTGGTACGGTCCGGTGCTGCAGCCCCTGCCATCGGCGGTCTTCGCCTGATCGCAGTGATGGCTGGAGGCCTCGGGTTGATCTTGCTCGGGTGGCTGGCTCTTCATCCCATTGCAGTGCTCCCCCCCCCTGTTTATCAAGAAGACAGCCCCTATCAGCAGATCCGCGTACGGGACGATGATCTGTTGCGGTATTTAATCCTGGACCGTACCTTCCATGCCGTCATGTGGAAGGTGGACCCGGTGGAGTTGTTCCTGCCTTACAGCCAGATGATGATGGCCGCGCTGGGGCTGCACCCTGATCCAGCAAGGGCACTGGTCCTCGGCCATGGCGGTGGATCTCTGGCCAAGTGGTTAGCCCGTCGGTGGCCTGGTCTCGGACTGGATCTCGTCGAGGTGGACCCCTCCGTGGTCCGGGCGGCGGAACAATATTTCGGGTACCACACGACCAATGCGCATCATGTGTACGTGAAGGATGCCAGAGTATTCTTGCGAACAACGGATACCCGCTATGACATCATCTGGCTGGACGTGTTTGCCAGGCATTTGATCCCCTTCCACTTGACCACCCAGGAGTTTTTCTCCGAGGTTCGCGCGCATTTGAATCCTGATGGGGTGCTGGCCGTGAACCTGTCGTCAACCGGCGATGGAGCAGACCGCCTTCGGTCCTACGCGGTGGTGGAGACGCTCAGAACGGTGTTTCCCCAGATCGAATCCTTTGGGATCAAAGGTCCCTGGCGGGCCGCTTCTCAAAAGGCCGAGCCGGAGAACCTGATCTTTTTCGCCGGCTTCCCGGTTGCCAGGATGCGCCAGCCGGAATTTGCCGCTCGAGTCAGTGAGCTCGTCGCCCAACGTCGGCTGCCGGTCGAAGTGCCGGGATTGCTTGCCACCCGTCGGGAGCAGGAATGGCCGCGGGGAGTTGTTCTCACAGATGATTACGCGCCTTTCGACATTTTGGTGGGAAGCGGGATACCCGAGAGCGGGCCTCTCGCTCTTGGCCTTTTAATGAGCCAGTAACTGGATCTGGCCTTCATCGTTAAGGCCAAACCTCTCGTCACTTTCCTTCAAAAGAACGGCCTTGCATCCTCACAAAGTCCTATGCTATAAGGGGCACCAGGTAACGAGGTTCCTGGGTTCAAAGCCAGAAAGTGCAGATCGTTGCCAAGTTGCTTGGGAGGATTCTTTATCATCACCCTTTTACATTTTGCCGTAAGGAGGGAGGCCATGGCTAGGATGATCTTGTCGATATTTTTGGGCCTTGTCTTTATTGTAGCTGGCGCATCGGTTTCATTCGCCCACCAGGCGGGCGGTGTCGAGGTTGGCGACCTGGAAACGGGGTCCGTTGTCGGTACGCCGTTTAAGGAGTTAGGCGTTGATGGAGAATTGTTTGCCATTGAAATCGGAAACATGAAGGTCTGGTATCCACCAGTCACGGTCGTGGACTTTAAGAGCCGTACCGGGCGTCCGGTTGTACTCAAAGTGACGAATAACTCAACGGCCGAGCACGGCTTCTTCTTGACGGCCGATCAGGGGGAGTTTACCGCGCCCACCGTGTTGAACGTGAAACTAGTGCTGAAGCCAGGAGAAACCAAATACATCGGCATCCCAACCAGTGATCTCTTCTACGCGACCTCGGCAAACACGTTCGTGTACAAGTGCCACTTGCACCCTACCCACGTTGGGGGCAAGTTTGTGGCGTTAGGGCGCTAGCTCAACGAACGAAGCCAAGAGAAGAAACCAAAGGCCCCCCCGCCTTCACCGGGGGTGGGGCCTTTTTTTGTGGGTCGAGGATTAGGAACGAGGTAAGTCCTGGAGAGCTCAAGCTGACTCAGGTTCGCAGTCCACGCTTAAATCGAGCGGAATATTCTGAGCTGCGGCCAGTTTCCCTTCCACGACCAGCAGCAAGAACCTATTTTCAATAGGCTCTTGGCTCGCCCGGTTCATCACGACTGTATTGACATCAACCACCAACTCGTTCTCAGCCTCTCGGTGGGCGTTGTTCACAACCCAAAAATAGCTTTGGGCTGTGGGGAATTGTTTGGCCATGAAGCTCTCAATGACACCGGAAAGGTCGCCGGTGCTGGCTGGTGCTGACACCGAGACCAACACACTCACGAACAGACTTATCAGCAAGGCCAATCTGGTGCGCATGGTTGCTACCTCTTAACTCATCTCAGAAGAAAGAGCATCCAATGGATTCGTTAAAAATATTATAGCACCAAGTCCAGATAAATCCAGGCCTTCGGGTCTTTCCCCGAGCTTCTGACCTGGTGTGTTCTCCGGTCCACAAAAACAGAAGCCCCCTCCTCATGCAGGAGGGGGCTTCTGTCTCTGGGGTAATGGGTTGAAGTACCCTATCCCCTGGGGTGTAGGGTAAAGGCTTGTTAATTCCTGACGCCGCTCCACACCTTCGCGTCGTCAATATGTTTGTCGGGATTGAGCTTCCTGGCTTTCTCCAAGAGAACCTCAGTGGTCTCAGGATAGGCAGGATCGGAGATACAGCAGTTATCTACCGGACAGACAGCAGCGCATTGAGGCTCGTCGAAATGGCCGACGCACTCTGTACACCGATCATGAGTGATGACGTAGATGCTGTCTCCGACGCCCTGACCATCACCCACATGATATCCCTTACCTTCCGCATCGCCCCGAGTCTCGAAAATGGCCTCGTTGGGACATTCCGGTAAGCACGCCCCACAGGAGATACATTCATCGGTGATTAAAAGAGCCATGAGCCTAGCCTCCTTCCGACCAGTATTCAGCTTCCTTCAATATTGCATTGACAAGCGCGAATATGCACTCCCATAGTCGTCTTGCGAACTGTTGTCATTTTAGACTCTGTTCCTTTTCCAAGTCAACAGAGAAAAGGGCGTTCAGAAGGCCTATCTGCTTGATCTGTATGGGTCATTGGGCCTAGATTGAGAGGAGAATTGACCGGAAAAGTTCGAAGGGAGCACCCGTGGGGCAATTCGGACCTTGGAAGTCGTTGCTGAGGCAAAGTCGCGTGTTTGTACTTATTGTGCTCGCGCTCGTTCTGATCGCGGGGAGCCTGTTCCTCACCAATCGGAAAGACTTCGACATCATCGTGGTCACCTTTCCCAACGGAAGAGAGATGGAAGCGGAAGTGGCGGATACGCCGGAAAAGCTTTTGTTCGGTCTGGCGTTCAGAGAGGGATTGCCGCCCAATTCAGGGATGCTGTATATCTTTGAAACCTCCGACCGTTACCGAATGCGCACGAAGGGCTTTAAGATCCCAGTCGATATGATTTGGGTGGACGAGAGCCGGCATGTGGTGCATATGGTAGAAGGTGCAGATCCCTGTTCTCAGGACCCATGTCCGCTCTATGGGCCGCCTCCAGAGAAGGCCAGGTACGTGATCCAGACGCTGGCAGGGTTCATCAAGCTCGAAGGCCTGGTGCCGGGCATGGAGTTAAAGTTCACGCTCCGATTGTGACTTGAATCGTGGCACGGTCCCAGGGAGACCAGCAAAGCGGAAGGGTGAGAGCGCATGGACGGATTTCAACTGGTCGCTCGGAGCGATGAAATCCCGCCCGGTGAATCCAAGATCGTCGTCGTCAACGACAAATCGATCGCCGTCTTCAACGTCGAGGGCACCTTCTATGCGATCTATAATACGTGCCCTCACGAGGGAGGGCCGCTTGGCGAAGGACGGCTCAAGGGCTACGTGGTGTCCTGTCCGTGGCATGATCTGGCCTTCGATGTTCGCAACGGGCAAGGAACCGACGGAGGCGGATACTGTGTCGGAAGCTACGAGGTGCGAGTCGAGGGCCAGGAAGTGTTTGTCGCTGAGCGTCGGAAGGTCTAGGACTCCTGCTGCTGGTGCGGGAGCTTTTCTTTAAACGCCAATCCGGATGACGGGGCGGAAAGCGACCGATGGAGAACACGGCAGTGAGCCAGCAGCCTGGGCATGACGGGGCAAGGGGGGAACAGGATCGTGACGCGAAGACCATTACCGCTACTCTTGGCTCGAGCTTTCAGATCCATCTCTGGGAGGATCGTACGCGCGGGGAACTCTGGGTTCCGTCGTGCGACCACAGGTCGCTCGTCCTGGTCAGCGACGATTTCCTTCGGACAGCCAGCGGCAACGCGGTGGATGCCGGGCGGCGGACGTTCGAGTTCAAAGCGGTTACCCCTGGCACGCATCGGCTGGTGTTTGAGAAACGCATGGGATGGAAATTCACGGCTGAGGACCGACGGGTGTTTCGCGTCCTGGTTGGCGTTTAGACCCACTGTGCCGAGGTGAGATGATGGCAGACATCGGGTTTCTGAACGGCCGGTTCATGCCGCTGGCGGAAGCCATGGTTCCAGTGGAGGATCGTGGGTACCAGTTCGGGGACGGGGTGTACGAGGTGATCCGCACGTATCGCGGCGTGCCGTTTCAGTTGGAAGCGCATGTGGCTCGCCTGGAACGGAGTGCCGTGGCCATAGGTTTGCCGCTGCCATTTCGGGCGGCAGAATGGTCGAGCTACGTGGCTGAAGGCATTCGGTTGGCCGGTTATGCGGAGAGCAAGGTCTATATCCAGCTTACGCGGGGAGTAGCGCCGAGGGATCATCTGTTTCCGGTCGGGACTCCCCCGACAGCCGTGATGACCGTTCGGCAGATGCGTTCACTGGACCCTGTCTTATGCGCGACCGGCGTGCCGGTCATCACGGTGGCGGATCTCCGATGGGGACGGTGCGACATCAAGAGCCTGAACCTGCTTCCCAATGTGATGGCTCGTCAGCAGGCCAAAGACGCCGGCGCCTTTGAGGCCATCTTCGTGCGGGCAGGCGAGGTGTCCGAAGGAGCCGTCAGCAATGTGATGCTGGTTCGCGCCGGTGTCTTGGTCACGGCGCCGGCAGATGAGCGGATTCTCTCCGGTGTCACTCGCGCGGTGGTGCTGGACCTTGCGCGCAAGGAAGGCATTCTGGTGGAGGAACGGGCCATTCGCGTCGAAGAATTGCGCGGGGCCGACGAGATCTTTCTGACAGGCACGACAGTAGAAATTTTGCCGGTGATCGGCGTGGATGGCGTGGTGGTCGGGACGGGAAAGCGGGGAGAGCTGACCCGTTTGCTGAGTCATCGCTTGCGAAGCTTTGTGGAGTAAGTAGCAAGCACGGCTCCTTTCCCATCCAGCGCACCGGGCACCCTCTTGCTTTGGCTGGCACGAAGTGGTATTTTGCACGCACTGGAAGTGGGCTCAAGCCCACTTTTTTGTTTGAGTCCGTGCAGGAAGGGGCCTCGCGAGGAAACGCCCCCGTGAGGCGGGAGTATGGAGCATCCTCAGCAGATCGCTGAGCGTGTGAAGGCGATCGCGGCCCCGATTGTGTGGGCACTGGGACTCGAACTGGTTGAGGTCGCCTGTTCCGGGCAAGGGGGTCGGACGGTGCTCAGGGTGTTTATCGATAAGCCAGGAGGGGTCAGCCTGAACGATTGCGAACAGGTTCATTTGTCGCTCGGGACCGCCCTCGATGTCGAGGACCCGATTCCTCACGCCTATACGCTTGAGGTGTCTTCTCCCGGCCTGGACCGGCCGTTCAGGAAGCGTGAGGATTATTGTCGGTCGGTCGGGAAGCGGGTGTGCGTGAAGCTCAGGCAGCCCCACGAGGGGCAATGGCGTGTGGTGGGGCGGCTCGTTGAGGTGGAAGAACCAGGAGTGACGCTGGCCCTGACGCAGTCGCGTCAGAACCAGACCGTCCGGCTGGATTGGGAGGCGATCGCAGAAGCGCGCCTCGAGGTGGAGTTTGGAGCCGGGCATGCGACCAATATGAGATCGCGATAGCGGGAAGCAGGGGCTATGAACCGAGAACTGATTGCGGTGATTGACCAAATCGGCCGGGAAAAAGGCATCGATAAAGCCAAGGTCATCGGGGCCGTGGAAGCGGCTCTGCAGACGGCGGCCAAAAAGCGATTTGGTCAGGGTGAAAACATCCAGGTTGAGATCGATTCGAAAACAGGCGAGATCAACGTCATCTCGGTGAGGCGGATCGTGGAGTCTGTCACGAACCCCAAGGCCGAAATCTCAATCCTTGAGGCTCGGCGGGTGGATAGTGAAGCGGAGGTGGGTGACGAGATCGGTTCCGTCATCGAAATGGAAGAATTGGGACGAATTGCGGCCCAGACAGCCAAGCAGGTGATCTTTCAAAAAGTTAGAGAAGCGGAGTGGGAAGCGGTCCAGAAAGAATATGCCACGCGTCAAGGTGATCTAATCAACGGGATTATTCTCGGGCAGGAGCGCCGCAACTATCTGGTCGATCTTGGAAAAACCGAAGCGATCCTGCCGATACAGGAGCAGATTCCCCGCGAATCCTACAGGAGAGGGGATCGGGTGAAGGCCTACCTGCTCGAGGTGCGGCGCACGCCGAAGGACGTGCAGGTGATTCTGTCACGGACGCACCCTCAGTTCGTGAGCAAGCTGTTTGAGCTGGAAGTTCCGGAGGTGGCTGAAAAGATCGTGGAAATCAAGGGTGTCGTCCGAGAGCCGGGCGACCGGACCAAGATCGCGGTGGCATCGCGGGAAAAGGCTGTGGATCCGGTTGGGGCCTGTGTCGGGATTAAGGGCTCGCGCGTCCAGGCTGTCGTCCGCGAGCTACGAGGGGAAAAGATCGACATCATCGCATGGACCTCCGATCCACGAGTGTTTATCGCGGAGGCGTTGAACCCCGCGACCATCGAGAAGGTCGGCATCGATGAGGAGAAGAAGTCTGCGCTGGTCGTCGTGGCTGATTCGCAGCTCTCGCTTGCGATCGGAAAAAACGGCCAGAACGTGCGCCTCGCCGCGAAACTGACCGGGTGGAAGATCGATATTATCAGCGCGACGGAATATGAGAAGGAGAAAGTCGAACGGGACAAGGAAATTAAGGCGGCCCTGGCGGAAGAAGCGGAGGCTCAGCGGGAGGAGGAGGCCGCACGGGTGCAGCGCGAAGTGGAAGCCAGCCTGACGAGCGATGAAGCGGCAGAACAACCTGATGGACTGACTGCTGGCTGAGCCGAAACGGGATTGTGTGACATGAGAGTGCATGAGCTAGCCAAGAAGCTTGGGATGGAGAATCGGGATTTGATTCCCGAGCTCAAGCAAATGGGTATTGCCGTGGCGTCGCACAGCAGCACATTGGACGAGGCGGCTGTGCAGAAAGCCCTCGACAAGCTCTCGCCCAAAGCCACGTCGACGCACAAGGGGGGGGCCGGCCTGGAACAGGCCGGAACCGAGCCGGTCAAGCGGGACGAGGGGAAGAAGACGTCAAAGCTTGAGAAGGGAACGGGTGCTGTCCGCGACTCCGCCCACTCGGACCGAAAGGCCGTCCACGAGACTGCCAAGCGCGCCGGCCAGAAATCCGCGTCAGTCATCGTCGAAGAACCGCCGAAATCAGATAAACGGCGGATCCTGATCAAGCGACGAAAGACCGAAGAGGAGCTGGAAGCCGAAGCAGGAGGACCTGCCCCTGCCCCGTCCAGGCCGCTGACCTCGCCAGCCCTGACGCCCCATGAGGTCGTTCAGACCTCAACCACTCCATCGGCTCATCAGCTGGGCAGCGCTCCTCCTCTTCCGGAAGCTCCGGTTAGTGGGGCTCCATCTGTTTTCCCCTCCGTCGAGCGGCCGGCGGCGCCGAGGGAGGCCTCGCTGCGCGAAGCCGTCCCAAAGGGTTCACCTGATCTGCTGTCACCTGCCGCTCCTGCGCCCTCGGTGCTTCCCCCGCCGGCGAAGGAGTCAGAGGAGCGTCGTGCAGAAAAAAAGAAAGGCGGCCCGCTCGAATTCTCTGCGGGTGAGGTTGCCGGACTTCGGGACAAGCTCAAGAAGATCAGGAAGCCTGGTCGGACCCGCGATGATGAGGAGATCAGATTCCGGGAAGATGCTGCACGCTGGCAGGACCTTCGGGCCATTCCCGTGCATCGGCGCGAGGATCGTTCTCGCCACCTCCAGCCTTCCTCCGTCGCTGAGATCACCAAACCTCGGAAAAAGGTGATTAAGCTCACCGCTGGACTCACCGTGAAGGAATTCGCGGAACTGGTCGGCCAGCGTCCTGCCGAGATTATCCGGAAATTGATGGAGACCGGGCAGATGCTGACCCTGAACCAGCCGATCAACCCTGATGCCGCCTTGCTGATTGCGGAAGGGCTGGGGCTCAAGGCCGAAGTCTCGACTGAAAAAGAGAGCGAAGCGTTGTTGGAAGAGGCTGCCGAGTGGGCCGAGGAAGAGCATTTGGAACCCCGGCCACCGGTGGTCACGATCATGGGGCACGTCGATCACGGTAAGACGTCACTGCTGGACGCCATCAGGCAGACCAAGGTCACTGAACAGGAAGCGGGCGGTATCACTCAGCATATCGGCGCCTATACCGTGGAGGTCCACGGCAAGCAGGTCACGTTTTTGGATACCCCCGGCCACGAGGCATTCACCGCCATGCGGGCCAGGGGCGCCAAGATCACGGACATCGTCGTGCTCGTGGTGGCGGCGGACGACGGTGTCATGCCGCAGACCGTGGAGGCGATCAACCACGCCGTCGCGGCCAACGTCCCCATTATTGTCGCCATCAACAAGATCGATAAGTCAGGGGCGAATCCCGAGCGAGTCAGGCACACGCTCACGGAGCACAACCTGATTCCGGAGGCCTGGGGCGGACAAACAATCTTCGTGGAAGTCTCGGCGAAGCAGAAACTGGGCCTCGATTCCTTGCTGGAGATGATTCTGCTCCAGGCCGAAGTGCTGGAGCTGAAAGCGGATCCCCATCGCTTGGCCAAGGGAGCTGTCGTAGAGGCAAAACTCGACCGAGGTCGCGGTCCGGTCGCAACCGTTCTTGTACAAAGCGGCACGCTCCGGCTTGGCGATGTCTTTGTCGTGGGGACCTTCAGCGGGCGTGTGCGAGCCCTCATCACACATACAGGGAGCAAAGTGTCTGAAGCAGGCCCGTCAATGCCGGTGGAGGTGATCGGGCTCCTCGGCGTGCCTGCCGCCGGCGAACCGTTCGTGGTGGTCAACGATGAACGCGTCGCACGAGACATTGCCCAGGCTCGCCTGAGTAAGCAGCGCATCGCGGAACTGGCAGCAGGCACGACGCGCGTGACCCTCGATGACCTGTATGCGCGGATCAAAGAAGGTGAGGTCAAAGAACTGGCCCTTATCATCAAGTCTGATGTGCAGGGATCGGCCGAAGCCGTGTCGGAAGCGGTCGAGAAGTTGTCCACCGCAACCGTGAAGCTCCGGGTCATCCACAGTGGAGTGGGCGGCATCACGGAAACCGACGTGCTGTTGGCCTCAGCCTCCGGAGCGATTATCATCGGGTTTAACATCAGACCGGAGCCGAAGGCCGCGGCCTTGGCGGAGCACGAAGGCGTGGACATTCGTCTCTACACCATCATCTATGACGCGATCGCCGACATCAAAGCCGCCATGGAAGGCCTGTTGGAGCCGACGCTGAAGGAGCGGGCGCTGGGCCGGGCTGAGGTGCGCAAGGTCTTTACCATTCCAAAGGCCGGCGTGATCGCCGGTTCCTATGTCCTCGACGGAACGATTTCCAGGGCCAGTGCGGGGGTCCGCGTGGTCAGAGATCACGTGATCGTTTATGAAGGCAGGCTCGGCTCGCTCCGCCGGTTCAAGGACGACGTACGTGAGGTCCAGCAGGGGTACGAGTGCGGGATCGGCGTCGAGAACTTCAACGACCTGAAAACTGGCGATATCCTCGAAGTGTACGTGTTCGACAAGGTGGCGACTAAGCTGTGACGCGGTTCTCCTGGCTGGTCCGGCCACGCGGCTGCAGGTATGGTCGTAGGGCTCTGCACGGTTGAACTGTATATCCCGAACGGCCACTCCCTGAAGGCGAAACGGCAAGTTCTCTTGAGCCTGAAGGATCGCCTCCGCGACAAGTTCAACGTGTCGATCGCCGAAGTGGGCGAGCAGGACCTCTGGCAAAAGGCGGTACTCGGGATCGCGTGCGTGGCCAACGAGGGTGCGTATGTGAACCAGGTACTGGACCAGGCGATCAATGTAATTCGGTCCGTTCCGACGATCGAATTGGTCCAGTTCCGCATCGAACTGCTTTAGCATTGTGAGGTTCGTTTGGTCTGTTTGATCGGTTTCGTCCGTGAACGGACTGAACGGATTCAACAGAGCGAACGTCTGAGACGATGGCCAAGGCGACATACAAGCGGGCCACGCGCGTGGCAGATCAGATTCGCATGGAAGTGGCCGATATCCTCATGCGTAAAGCGAAGGACCCGCGGGTGAGTTCCGTGACGGTCACGGATGTGGAACTGACCAATGATCTTCGGTTGGCAAGGATTTATGTCACCACGTTGCAAGAAGATGATGGTGAGGCGGGCG
>Ga0209376_1001002_pt1 | contig 29954 bp, 34 predicted proteins | sample GraSoiAngelo_134_FD_185891 | JGI IMG/M metagenome (GOLD analysis project Ga0209376, IMG submission 185891) | Grasslands soil microbial communities from the Angelo Coastal Reserve, California, USA - 14_0929_05_30cm (SPAdes) (version 2) | ecosystem: Environmental > Terrestrial > Soil > Grasslands ... | reverse complement strand
TTCTGCTGATCATGGATCTCGGCCGCCCCCGCCTCTTCCTCAACATGCTGCGCGTTTTTAAACATCGATCGGCCATGTCGATGGGTGCCTGGATTCTCAGTCTATTCGGCGCCTGTGCGGTGCCGGGTTTGATCGCACTCGAACTGCACGCCCATCAAACTTTCACCGGTCCACTCGATCAACTCCTGCGCCTCGCGGCCGGCCTCTTCATTTTTGGCTCGGCCATCTTCGGAACTTTGCTCGCGACCTATACTGGCGTCCTGATTGGGGCAACCGCCATTCCCGCGTGGTTCTCGCATCGCACGCTGCTACCGATTCATTTCGGGACCGCAGGATTGGGATCGGCAGCGGGATTATTGGAATTGCTCGGGCATCGAATCGCCGCGCTCAACTTCCTCGGATACTACGCGGCCGGGGTTGAGTCGGCGCTGCTCATCTGGCTCAGCCTCGATAAACAGGGCGCGGCCAATCGAGCGATACACGAGCACGGCTCAGGCTGGCTCATTCGGATCGGCGAAGTTTTGAACGGCCCGCTCGCAATCGTTCTCCGGCTGTTCGGCCTCATTCCATTCGCGGCGCTTTCATTTTTAATCGGCGCACTCGTTAGCCGCTTCGGCTGGATTTGGGTGGGCAAAATTTCCGGCTCTGATCCGGAAGCAGTCTTCGCTTCGCAGCACTGACTTTCACTGCGGTTTCGCCAGGACTCTCTTGTCGCCGATGCGGCGAGTAACGCCGTCGCGATCGAGACGCTCGAGAAACGGAATGATCACGCGACGGCTCGTGCCGAGGAGCTCGCGTAATTCGGAGGCGCCGGCGGAATTGTTTTTGCGCAGAAAGGCGACGACCGCCTCGCGCATTTTTACAAACTGCTCTGTCGCGAGAACAACATCCGTACTCAGTTCTACAAGTTCGCCGCAATCGCGGAGAAAACGGAGCGCCTGCTGCGATGTCGCTTCGGGAGCGAGCTCAGCGCGTGAAGGCGGATCGACTTTCTTTGCCGCGAGGACGGCGCAAATTCTGGCCGCGGCATTTTGGAGTTGCGGCGGCAAAGTCGGACGGTGCGTGGCGCGCGCGATCGCTTCGCCGGTTCGCACGAAACCGATGCCGCACAATTCAGAAGCGAGCACGTCGAAAATTTCCGGGAGCGGTAACTCACGTGCCAACGCCTGCCGAAGCTCTGAGAGCGCGATACCCGCGTGATTCGGATGCGCCTTATGTTCGACGTCAATTATCGCTTCGGCCTGTCGCAAAACTTCATTCCACCACTTTGCATCAACCACGAGGTCCCCGCGCTCAATCACATTCGCCCTCTTAATGGACTGAGCGATTTCGTCTGCACCGAACGATGATTTTGCGAGCAGCGCATTGCGCTTCACCGCGCGATCGCGCCCGATCTCCGTCGCAGTAAAGACTCCTGCGTCATGCGGCGCCTGCGCACGCTCGGCCAGAAATTCGCGCTGAGCTGCGCTCCGAAAATTTCGCACGCTCGCATCCGGATCCAAGACAACGCCGCCGGCGAGCGTGTTCTGCTCGGAGGCATCGCGAATCACAAAACGATCGCCTGCAAACATGAACGCCGGGGCTTCAAGACGGATTTGCGCAACGGCATTTTCGCCCGCGCGCAGCTCTTCGCTGCTTTGGAAAAAAACACGCGCACCGAAGTTGGCGCTGCCATGGTGCACGCGCACGGCGGCGCCATTTTTGATCGGTCGCGTCTTCGGGGGGAGGCGCGGAGAGCGACACAGCATCACGTCTGCAACCGCACTCGCTTCGCCGAATTCACTGAGCGTGATAACATCGCCGCGCCAAACACCGGGAGTGTTCTTCTCTCGCGCTACGGCCACATCCGGCACACTCAGCGCCGTGCGCGCGCCGGGGCCGATCTCTTCAACTTCGCGATTGTGATTTTGAATCGTGCGAATCCGCGCCGGAATCTTCGCCGGTTGAACGACCACAGCTTGTCCGCGCCTCAGCGTTCCGCCCGCAAGCGTGCCGGTCACGATAGTTCCAATGCCGCGCAAGATGAACGCGCGATCGACCGCGAGTCGCGGTTTGCCGATATCACGCTGCGGAACGAGCGCGCTGAATTCGCGCGCGAGCTGCGCTTTCAATTCCTCGATACCGCTCTCAGTTGTGATCGATGTCCGAACGATTGCCGCATCCCCGAAGGGCGTATCGCGGAGTTCGGCGCGGACCTTTTTCTCGGCCGCATCCGCCGATTCAACGAGGTCAATTTTCGTGAGGGCAACGACCATTTGCCGCACCCCGAGATAAATCAAAATCTGCAAATGTTCTTCCGTCTGCGGCATCCAGCCGTCATCAGCTGCGACAACGAGCAGCGCGAGATCGATCGAACCGACGCCTGCGACCATGTTCTTGACGAAATCCTCGTGCCCCGGCACGTCCACGATCCCGACGCTGAGCAGCGCATTCGGCGTATGCAGCTCAAGTTGCGCAAAACCGAGCTGAATTGTGATGCCGCGTAGCTTTTCTTCGGGGAGGCGATCCGGATCGGTGCCAGTGAGTGCACGCACCAGCGCGCTCTTGCCGTGATCAACATGCCCGGCCGTCGCGAGGATGAACCGTTTCAATTCCATTGTGCCGCTGAGCGCAGTGCGCTCACAACCTGCGCGTCCTGTCGCGGAAAAATTGTGCGCAGATCGAGTTTGAATTTTCCACCTGCGACGTAGCCGACGATCGGAGGCGAGCCGCGCCGGAGCGTGGCTGCAAAATCCTCAACCGAGACTTTGTCCGGTAGCAGATCAAGCGCGACAGACGAAATGACAGCGCGCGGCAAACTACCACCGCCAACTTGTGCCTTGCCTTCGCCGATCGAACTGCGCAGGGGCAGATCGCGAATTTGCGCGAGCAATGCTTCCGCGCGGACGCGCAGCTGGTCGGCAGTGACTTCGAGCATCGCAAGCGCCGGCAATTCCCTGCTCTTATCCGCGAGGTAGAGATCAACTGTCGCTTGTAGCGCGCTCAGAATGAGTTTGTCACAGCGTAGCGCGCGGAAAAACGGCTCACGCTTGAGCGCCGCGATGTGGCGCCGTTTTCCAGCGATGATTCCGGCTTGTGGACCGCCGAACAATTTGTCGGCGCTGAAGCAAACGAGATCGACCCCACTTCTTAACGTCTCGTTAGGCGTGGGTTCGTGTTCCATTGCGCCGACCTTTTCTGTCGCGACAAGCGCGCCGCTGCCGAGATCTTCGACAAATGGAATCCGTTTTGTGCGGGCAAGTTTGGCCAGTGTTTCCGTGCTCGGAGATTCAACAAATCCGCCCATGAAAAAATTGCTGCGATGCACCTTTAGGATCAGGGCGGTATCGGGCCCTAGCGCGCGGGCGTAATCTTTAATCGAAGTTTTGTTCGTGGTGCCGATTTCGCGGAGTTTGGCACCGCTGGCTTCGAGAATTTCTGGGATGCGGAAACCGCCACCAATCTGAATTAGCTCGCCGCGCGAGATGACCACTTCCTTTTTCTTCGCGGTGAAATGCCGCAGGATGAGGATGAGCGCAGCGGCGCAATTGTTCACAACGGTCGTTGCCTCGGCGCCGCAGACCAGCGCGAGATTGTGCTCGAGGTAAGTCGCTCGATGGCCGCGTTCGCCGCTCGCCAGATCGTATTCAAGGTTGGTGTAATTAGCGGCGATCGCGGTGAGCGATTCGATCACCGCAGGAGCAAGGGGCGCGCGGCCGAAATTTGTGTGAATGACGATACCGGTGCCGTTGATCACTGGTTGAATTTTCGCGAGCTGCAACGGGTCTATGACCGCGCGAATGCGGCTCATAACACCGCTGAAGTTGGGGATATTCTTCTCTGCCCGCAACAACCCGAGTTCGTGTCGAACGACGTCAACGACAACGCGGCGCGGCAGATCGCAGCCGCCGATTTCACCGACCACTTTGTCAACGGAAGGAATTTTCCGCAGCGACGCCGTTGCAATGGCTGGTTTCATAAGAAGTATTAGCCGCCGACCGATTGCGCAGCCCTCATCCTAACCTTCTCCGCCGGGGACAAGGGAACCACCTCGCCCTTGTGGGTGTTTAGCGCTCTCTTTCGGCACCGGAGCGCGCTGAAACGGTTTCCTTTCCTCCTCGATCGAGGAGAGGGCGAGGGTGAGGAGTCGAAACAGGTGATCCCATCCCTGGAATGAGCCGACCCTCGAAGAAGAAATCCCTCACCTTCATCCTCTCCCTTTGGCAAAGGGAGAGGCAAAAGCATCCCGCGGGGGTGAGGGCGCGAGAATGTCGCAACCGCTTTTAATCGATCATGCATATGCGCGTTCTGCTGGAGCGAATGACTTGGCCGATAATCGCCGCGCAGGCGGTGCGGTTCTTTTTCAAAACAGCTTCCACTTTTCGCAATCGTGTCGGCGGAACACAGAGCAGCAAGCCGCCACTCGTCTGTGCGTCGGCAAGCAGGAGGCGCAGCGACTCGGGCGTGTTGCTCCATTCCACAATGGCATTTGCTGTTTCGAGATTTTGCCGTGTCCCGCCCGGAACACAGTCTTGCGCGATGAGCGCGAGAACTTCCCGGCTAATCAACGGTACTTTCGCGGCAACAATTTCTGCACCGACGCCACTGGCGCGGCACATCGATGCGAGATGTCCGAGCAAACCAAAGCCGGTCACATCAACAGCCGCGCCAATCAAGCCAAGCTCAGCCAACTCCGCTCCAACGATGTTCAGCTGGCACATGAGCGTGATGGATTTCTTCGTTAGCGTAGCACTCGTTAGTCCGCGTTTGATCCCAGTCGTTGCGATCCCGGTTCCGAGAGGCTTCGTCAGAAGAAGCAGATCGCCGGCGCGGGCGCGCGAATTCGTCAGCATGCGTTTTGGCGAGACGATTCCAGTGACGGAGAGTCCATAAATCGGCTCGGGATTGCGAATGGTGTGCCCGCCGATTATTGCGCGCGTCGGCGAGACGATTCCGGTGACGGCGAGTCCATAAATCGGCTCGGGATTGCGAATGGTGTGCCCGCCGATTATTGCGCAGCCTGACTCTTTTGCCTTCGCCGTGCCGCCGCGAAGGATCTCCGTAATCACCTCGTTCGGGACGAGATCAGTCGGGATTCCCATGATGTTCAACGCCGTGAGCGGACGGCCGCCCATTGCGTAAATGTCGGAGATCGCATTGGTGGCGGCGATTTGACCGTAGTAAAACGGGTCGTCCACGATGGGAGTGAAGAAGTCCACCGTTTGCACCAGTGCGCGATCTCTCGTTAGGCGATAGACGCCGGCGTCGTCCGCGCTGACGGAACCGACGAGCACGTTCGGATCGCGCACTTTTGGTAGCTGCCGCAAAACTTGCGACAGGGCCTTTTGGCTCAACTTCGATGCTCACCCGGCGCAGGATGAGAGCGACGTGAGCTTGCGAATTTGCTCGCGCGACATGCGATCACCTCCTTTCCACTCGTTAGGCAACAGATAAAAGGTGGGCGGAGAGGATAGGAATCGAACCTACCCCGATCCGGCAGCTGCCGGACCGACAACGGTTTTGAAGACCGCGAGGGCCACCAGGCACCCTTCACTCTCCGGCAGAAGAAAAACGTCCAACGCCCAAGGCCCAACTTCGAACGTTCAAATGAAGAAGAAGCGAAAGCGCTACGGAGATTACTTATGCGCTCTGATCTGCGCGGCAATCGCGTCGAAATCGGGCCACTCGCCGGTCTCGAGTTTGGAGTAGATGAGTTCACCGTTGACGCGAATTTCGAAGGCACCGCCGCCGGACGCGATCAACCTGGGAGTCACGCCCGCCGTTTTACGAATGCGAGCCGCCAAACTGGCGGCTTTAGGTTCGTAATTTCAGACCGTGCAGTATTCGATCGTTACTTCCGATTTCACGCGCGCCTCCTTTATCTTCTCTACGCTATGCGTCCGCGACTGCACTGTCGAGCGCTGAGCCTCTTTGCTCCAAAAGGGGGAGTCGCGGTATGCCCTTTAGCGGCATCGGAAAATCCTCCGGATGCCTCGTAGAAACCGATTAGACGCAGGACGAACGTTTCTTATGAAAACGAACAAATCTCTCGCGATAGCGATGATCGCATTGTCGATCTTCGCTTCCAACGCGTTCGCGGTGCTCCGATCACCCTACCCGAGCAAACCTTCTCCGCCCGATCGCATCATTACGATCATCATCGGTCAGGATAGGCATGACTGGGTGGGGACAACGCATCGCGAATCGAAATGAACATCCTAGTTACTTACCGAATAATGGCGTTCATGGCGGTGATTGAGCAGGCTGGCCTTCCGGCATTACGCGTCGCCTTCACTATCGCCGTAATCGTTTTTCTGTTTGGCGGCTATGTGATTTTCCGCAAGCGACACCAGCTCTTCGATCGCGAGTGATTTTCCGCAAGCGACACCAGCTCTTCGATTGCGATTCAAACGTCGAGAACGATTTCGCTGTAACCAGACACAATCGTCTGGAGGGAATCCTATTTGTTTGGGGCGGACTGACGCTCGTCCTGATCAGCATCCTCTACCAGGTGTGGACCGAATGAAGTGAACAATTTCAAATCCAAAACACAAACTCACATCCCTCAGGAGCAATAATTATGAGCGCATTCACTCGTCGAAGTTTCATCGGAAAAACCGCGGTCGCGATTGGCAGTTTTGCAGCGTTGCAAAAAATCGCAGCCGCAGACAGAAGCGGGAGCGATCCTGGGCCGGCCAATACGGTACTCGATGGCCAGAACCCGGATTCCATCTGGCCACCCGGCACGGACTCCAAAAGCCTGGTCCAAAATTTCAAGTATCCATTTTCCTTTGCGAACAAGCGCACTTACGAAGGCGGATGGTCACGTGAGGTGACTGTCCGAGAATTACCCGTCTCCAAGACGCTAGCGGGTGTAAACATGAGACTGACCGCTGGAGGCGTCCGGGAGCTGCATTGGCACACCGCCGGCGAATGGGCCATCATGCTTTACGGGAGAGCGCGGATTACGGCGATCGACGCAGATGGCAAGAGTTTTGTCGCCGACGTGAAAAAAAACGATCTTTGGTTTTTTCCGAGCGGGATCCCACACTCGATTCAAGGCCTCAACCCCGACGGTTGCGAATTCATGCTCGTGTTCGATGACGGTGAATTTTCCGAGTCGGAGACGGTGCTGCTGAGCGACGCGATGGCACATTTGCCGCCTGAAGTGTTGGCAAAAAATTTCGCTGTCGGCCAAGAGGCATTCAAGAATGTCCCGAGAGAAGAGTTGTTCATCTTCCAAACGGATGTTCCAGGGGGACTAGAGGCCGATCAGAAAGCAGCGGCAGGAGTACGTGGAAAGTCGCCCAAGAATTTTGCTTTTCGCACGATGGAAATGCCGCCGACAAGGCGGACGAAGGGGGGTGAGGTGCGCGTCGTTGATTCGAGCAATTTCAAAGTCTCCACCACAGCGATGGCCATGGTGACTGTTCACCCGGGCGGGCTACGGGAACTGCATTGGCACCCGAACGCAGACGAGTGGCAGTATTTTATCAGTGGGAAGGGACGAATGACGGTGGTGGCTACAGGCAACAAAGCTCGGACAATGGACTTTCAGGAGGGAGATGTCGGATACGTGCAGAAGAGCTTGCTGCACTACATCGAGAATACAGGCGACACCGATTTGGTGTTCCTGGAGATGTTCAAGGCCGATCGCTTTCAAGACTTTTCCTTCTCGGAATGGCTGGCTCACACGCCGCCGGAATTGGTCATGGCGCATTTGCATACCGACAAAGCGACCCTCGATGCAATACCAAGAGAGGCGACGGTGGTAATGCCGGTATGACGAATCCATGCGCCATCACTCCCGCGATCACCCCCAAGGGCTCCGCTATAACATCTATCTCGAACGAGGTAATCAGGATGTTTCCGTAAGTAGCACGACAAAATCCCGCGGACGCGCCGTAGCGGTGATGTGATGGCTTGCCATAGCGTAAGTTATGAAAAGAAGGAGCTATCATCACCGGGCCAGAATATTCAACACGCCTCTCCTTAAGCCGCCGGCCGAAGATCGTTCGTCTAATTCGTTTCGCGTTCTTTCTCTTGGCCGGCAGCCTGGCACGCGGGCGAAAAGAATTTTCATCATTAAGCAGGCGATACACCTGCCACCGACAAATTCTGCCGAGGGCAGGAACATGCAGCACATTCTGATTTTTGATGATCACCCCGAGAGCCTTCGCCTCGTGTTTGGCAGCACTACCCCCCCTGAAGTCGGTCTCCCCCGACCGCCCCACGCAAGCTCACGGCACCTCGTCAGTTTGTCGATATGGATCATGACATTGGTGACCGCAATTTTGTGGGCGCTCTGTTGATGCTTTCGGGGGGCTGAGCGGGGAAACAAAGGCTGGAGCCAGGTCCGAGGCCGCGTCTCCCCAAAGAGGGAGCGAGCATCACTCGAACGTGGTACCCAAAAATCCCACCGACGCGCAATAGTCGCGAAAGGGGAGAGTCACGATCTTGAGACATGAAAAGATTAACATTCCTTAGTCTAGTAGGCATCATCTCGATCGCCTTAGCTCACACTGGCTGGGCAGCTGGTCACCAAGGGGGTGCAGGCGTATTCGGCAGTGCTGGTGGTTTTGGCGGCGGACACGAAGGAGGCGGAGGTGGGGGTGGACCGGGAGGCGGAGTGAGTAGCCGCGGAGGTGGAGTCGGCTTTGGCAGACCCAGCGTTAGTGGTCGGTCTGCTTACTATTATAGCAGAGGCATGCATTATACGAACCCGCGCCCCGGCCAGGTGCGTTCTCCGGTTCCGCGATCGCCTTCTGTGACCAGACCGGATCTCCGCGGGAATAATGCAACGGCTCGGCAAGATCGAACATCTCGCCAGTCGGCGTTCAACGGCCATATCGCTGAACGTCACGATCAAAATTGGCACGGCGATTGGGACCGGCGTCATGCGCACTTCTTCCACAATCGCTTCTTTGTTTTCATCGATGGCTTCTGGTGTGGATTGGATGACGGGTTCTTCCCGTGGGACTACTACCCGTACTACACCTACGACTATTACCCGTACGACTACTATCCGGGCTATTACGCCGACGTTGAGCCGTACTATTATAATGAGAACGTATACAGTAATACGCCGATGGTTGATCCGACGGTCACCGCGGTTCAGAAGCAGCTTGCGCAACTGGGCTATTATAGCGGTCCAATCGACGGGATTTATGGCCCGCTCGTGCGCGATGCAGTGGCAAAGTATCAAATCGCCATGCATCAGGATGTAACCGGGAGTCTATCACCGGAGACCTTGCACTCCTTCGGATTGACGCAGCCGGTGGCAAGCTGAATCCCAACATCGGATTGCGATGAAACGACGGCTTGTTCTTCTCTACCCGCGCGAGCGCCGTCGCCTACGCGAATGGCGCTCGCATTTGCTTCAACCAGTTGCTGTCGGCCGCGCTGCTCGTTAAACGCGAACTCAGAGCCCGATCAGCTTCTGATCTCTGCCGAACGAAATCGGGAATCTGAAGTCTAAATGGAAAGGGAACTGAACTCAAAAGATCGAGATGAAAACAAAGCAGCTCAGTACCTCTGACTTGTTCATCACGACTACTCGGTTCGGCGCCTCGGCCTGGGAGCAATCTCTCGCTCCGATTCATCGCGCGCTCGAGCTCCTCGGGCGCATCTCGCCGACCGCCGCGATGGTGCTGGCCGTAGTCCTCGTGGCGGTGATCGCCTGGTTCGATTACGTGACGGGCGACTTCTCGCTGGCGTTGTTCTACCTCGTGCCGGTGGTCCTGGCTACCTGGTATGCAGGCCGTCTGAGCGGGTGGTTAATCGGGGTGTTGAGCGCCGCCGCATGGCTCGTCGGCGACCCGGTGCTGAGCCACTCCTACGGCCACCCGCTTATGCCTTACTGGAACGCTGCGATGCTAGCGTTGATCTACGGCATCGTCGCGCACCTTTTGTCAACGCTCCACCGGCTCCAGATCGAACTGCAAGAGCGGGTCGAGCGACGCACTGCTTCGCTCGCCGAAGTGCACCACAGGGTCAAGAATAACCTCCAGATCATCTCCAGCCTCCTGATGCTCCAGGCGGAGAAGCTCAGCAACGCTGCAGACAAGACTGTGTTCGATGAATGTCGCGACCGCATCTACTCCATGGCTCGGCTGCACGAACGGCTCTACTCCAGCGGCGAATTTTCCGATTTGGACTTCGCAGCACACCTTCGGGAGATGGCCGAGATGCTCGTCCGCTCCCACACGCCTCAAGGCTGCACTTTGGTGCTCGACGTCCGGGCCGATCCCGTCGCCGTCGACCTGGACACGGCGGTGACGTTGGGTCTCATCGCCAACGAACTCCTGCTTAATGCGCTTAAGCATGGGTTTAGCGGACGCCCTGCGGGTGAGCTCACGGTGGAACTCTGCGGCGGTAACCGCAATCAAATGACCGTGCGCGACGATGGTTGCGGGTTGCCGCCGGGATTCGCCGCCAGAAAGAATGCAGGGCTCGGCCTCGAACTCGTCCTCGGAATGACGAGGCAGATTCGCGGCGAAGCAAAAATTGAAAATGACCCAGGGGGCGGCACGCGCACCACGATTTTCTTCCCTTCTCTCCTATCTTCGGAAACAGCGAAAACAGAACCCCCAATCCAAACCGACTTACCATGACTAACGCCCGCATCCTTATCGTCGAAGACGAAGCCATCACCGTGTCAGCCCTTAAACGCGAACTCGTTTCACTTGGCTACAAGGTCGCAGCTACCGCTAGCACCGCTGATGAAGCGCTTAGGACCGTTGAATTACACAAGCCGGATCTGGTTCTTATGGACATCACCCTCGCTGGAACTGTCAATGGCATCGTTGGCGCAGTCGCTATCCGCGGTAACTTCGATGTGCCGGTCGTCTTTCTCACCGCGCATGCTGATGACGGAACGATGGAGCGCGCAGTGGCTGCCGGCGCCTTTGGGTATGTGCTCAAGCCATTTAGCGGAGCGGGACTGAAAGCCGCCATCGAAACGGCGCTCCACAAGCACCAAACCGAAATAGAAAGCCAGCGACATGGAACACAGGCTTAAAAGCCTGTGCGCCGCACAGGTCTCCAGACCTGTGTTCCTTGCGGAACGAGATTTCTGCCTCGAAAGCATTTGGGTGCAATAGCTTTTCAGCACAGCCAAAAAAGAAACGACGCTATGAATTTGCAATTGGATGGAAAGAAAGCCTTGGTCACAGGATCGACGGCCGGAATCGGGTTCGCGATTGCCTACTCGCTGGCGCGGGAAGGAGCATCGGTCGTCATCACTGGCCGCACTCAGGAGCGAGTCGATAACGCGACTGAAGATATCGGGAAGGAAATTCGCGACGCAAAAATCAGCGGCATTGCCGTAGATCTGGCGACGGCAGACGGGATTTCAAAATGTATTCAGGCTGCGCCGGCCGTCGATATTCTTGTCAATAACCTTGGCGTATACGAGCCGAAGCCAGTCGAACAAATCGCCGATGATGACTGGCGCGAGATTATCGAGGTAAACTTTATGAGCGGGGTGCGCCTGTCGCGCCATTATCTGCCGCGGATGAAAGCGGCAAATTGGGGTCGCATCATTTTCATTTCCAGCGAGTCCGCCATCAACATCCCGGTAGAGATGATCCATTACGGAGTTACCAAGACGATGCAGGTGGCGCTCGGGCGAGGATTGGCCGAGACGACGTCGGGCACGGCCGTCACGGTGAATTCGGTGCTTGCCGGTCCCACTCGTTCGGAAGGCGTTGAGAAATTTCTTATCGACATGGCGCGAACGAAAAACGTCGCCCCCGAAAAAATAGAGAAGGAATTCTTTCGCACCGCGCGGCCTAGCTCACTTTTGCAGCGTTTCGCCACGACCGATGAAGTCGCCGCGTTGGTCACGTTCCTTGGCAGCCCGCTCTCGTCGGCAACCAACGGCGCCGCGCTGCGGGTCGAAGGCGGCGTCGTGCGCTCTATTTTTTAATCGGAGCGAACAATCATAATGCAGGGGCCGGTTGACCTGTTTGAGTTGGTGTTGATTGAATCTGTGTCTCGGCGCTTTCACGCAATGAGCCGGTGGGAGCGGTTCGCAGTCGGATGTTAATCTCCGATTTTAGGGTGCGATGGACTGGGCATTTGGCCGCGATCTCCATCAGTTTCGCGCGCTGTTCCGGCGTCAAGGCACCGCTCAATCCGATCTCGACATCGATCCGGTCGAGCATCCCTTCTTTCGTCTCGCACTCGGCGCAATCTTTCGCATGGATGCGCGAGTGGCTTAGTGAAACGCTTATATTTTCCAACGGCCACTTTTTGCTGCGTGCGTACAAACCGACTGTCATCGATGTGCAAGCCCCCAGTCCGGCGAGTAGGTAATCGTACGGGCCGGGCGCGGCATCACCGCCACCGACATCGACCGGCTCGTCCGCACGCAACTGATGTGCGCCGCTGACGATCTCCTGGAGAAACCCGCTTGCGTTGCCGCGCACAACCACATCGGGCGGTTTCGCCCCAGTCCCTTCAGTTGTAGCTGTTGTTGAAGTGCTCATAATCGGAATGCCGCGTGTGCGGGCAAATTTCGTTCAATTCCTGCGACCGCTTCTATAGTTCTATTCATAATGCCTCCGTTTCGTTGTCCGGAGTAACGAGCTGGAAGTGAGCGCCGCGCCGCCATGGAGGCGCCCACCTCCATTCCTCCCTCACTCTCCTCCAAACCTCATACAGATCGTCATCGGCTAATTCCGGATTTGTTTTCAGTGGTAAAACAAGAGAAGTCCGAGAAAGCCGACCAGAATCCCGAGAACAGGACTGAGAACAGCGAACCAGAATGGGATGTCCCAGCCTGCGCTGGTGACGGCATCAGGTTTTGTCTTGGTCATACTCCTGGTCTCCTTGTTAGTTACTTGCCAATCGTGGCAATCCCAGAGCGCGCAGCGTGTCCGCATTAAGATTCCCAGTCATCCCCAACCCATGGTCACTCTGATAACGCACGACAGCGCGACGGGTTTCCGCGCCGAAGATGCCGTCGATTTCTCCCCGGTAATAACCTTGCCGCGCTAACTGCTCCTGGACGGGCGCAACCGTGGAATCCGCATATTGCTCCGATGAGGGGTAGGCGTCCTGGCCGTAGTAATTGACACCGCTGTCTTCATACACGCCGGGATCGTAGCCATAGGAATAGTAGTCGGATGCGTAGTAGCCGTAGCCGTACGGATACCAATAATCGTAAGGATAGAATCCCGTGTCATAGATGAACCAGAAGCCGTTGACGAATTGGCAACGATGCCCATGCCACCAATGATCATGGCGCCGGTCCCAATCGCGATGCCAATCGGCTGAGCGTCGCGCAAAGACATGCTCCCGTCCGACGTTGGAGCCGCGGTTTTCGAAGCGATTCCTGGAATCATTTCCGTTTCGTGTGAGACGGGTTTCTCGACCATTAACTGTTCGAGGTCCCTCGAAGCGACGGGTCGCCGTTCCAGTTGGAAACTGGCGACTAAACGTGCGATCAGAATCAGCAAAACGCTGTTGACGAAATGCCGTCGGCGCTTGGTACGATGAGAAACGCGTTACGGGCGCCATGTAGCGTCTGCCGCCAAAATTACCGCGTGGAGCGGAGTGGAATTCTGGAGCCGCAGCGTGTGCTGGAGCTGGACGCGCCATGGCAAAGCCTGCGCCCCCTCCACCTCCGTGATGACCGCCCGCTTTCGCTTGGGCAATCATGGCCGCGCTCGCGAGGAGCGCGACCCAGTAGAATTTAGTTTTCATGATTTTGATTTCCTTTGTGTTGTTGTTTTGAATTCATTGTCTGGGCTTAACGAAGGCCGCCCGCGGCACGAAGCGTTTCGCCGGTGATCCACGCGGAGTCGGACGAAGCGAGAAAGACCGCAACAGGAGCAATGTCCTCGGGTTGGCCGATGCGACCGAGCGGCGTCTGTGCTTCAATGCTCTTGCGAAGATCGCCATGGTCGAAGCCGGCTGCGTGCACTCCTTCCGTTTCTACCATACCGGGATTGATGGCGTTGACGCGGATTTTGCGCGGACCGAGCTCCTTGGCCAGCGTTCTGGTGATGGCGTCAACCGCACCCTTTGTCCCGGTGTAAACCGACGAACTCGGCGGCGTCAATGACGTGACGGCCGAGCTAATGTTTATAATGTTGCCGCCAGTGGAGTCGAAATGCTTGACCGCTTCCTGCGTGGCGAGGAGCAGGCCGAGGACATTCACGTTAAAGTGTTTGTGGAATTGCTCCTCGGTGATCTCTTCAAGTGGCGACCAGTCGTAAACTCCAGCGTTGTTGACCAGGATGTCGATCTTGCCGAACGCCTTCTTCGCTGCGGAAAAGAGTCGTTCGATTTCCGCCTTCTTGGCGACGTTCGCCTGCACGGCAATCGCTTTGCCGCCGCGCTTTGCGATTTCGTCAACGACGCGATCGGCGTCTTCTTTTGAGGAGGCGTAATTGACGACGACGGCTGCGCCTTCAGCCGCGAATTGTTTTGCGATGTCGGCGCCGATTCCTTTCGACGCACCGGTTACGACTGCGATTTTTCCTGCAAGTTTTCCATTTTTCATTGTGTGCCTTTCATTTGGTTGTCTCAAAGTGGTACTGTATTGTTTAGCAACTCGCATAAGCCGGAATGAGCTGATGGTTTTGGTCTTCCGAGAAGCGGGCCGGGGCCGGCACTCGGTCGCCTCTGATGTCTGCCGGTCGCAACCCGAGCTGGGTGATGTGCTCTTCCACCAGATCGGGCAGAAACAAATGCGGGAAAGCTAATTCCCACGCCTTTGCTTCTTCCTCGTCGAGGACGATTCGAACGAGGTCTCCCAAGTCTGGGTAGGCTCGCTCGTACTCTTGCTGCAACCGGTTTTTTAACTTTGAAACCGCATTACTTAGGATCTGGGGGAAAACGGCTGCCGGGTCAGGGTATTGGTCAGTTTTCATGGGTTTATTCTCGGGTTTTTCAGGGTCGTTATATTTGACTAGTCGTCTATACATTTGGCAAAAAAAGAGATGGTCATGACGATGCCGTAGCGGCTGGCTTGGCGCCCAGCACATCCATCGCGATTTCTTTAAAGTTCCGGAGCAGTTCGAGATCGTTTTGAATGCGGGCCTGGGCGAGCGTGCCGTGGTAACAAGCAAAGAGCGTCTTCGCTTTCGCTTGGGGGTCTGGCGCGTCAATCAAGCCTTGCGCATGAGCGTCCCGAATCGCCGACTCAAAATACTTTATCTTCCGATCAAAAATGCGGTCAACGGTATCGCGCACGACCTTGTCCTGCGTGCTCACCTCGCTCCCAATACTTAAGAGAGGGCATCCGAGGATGGACCCGCACTCTCGTTGAAGCTCGGCCAGGCGGTCGTGGACATGATCGAAGTAGCGATCGAACCGCTCGAGAGGGGGGATCGTGGGCGAAAAAAGGGCGTCCATGTTCACCTTGTTTTTATTCCACTCCGCTTCCAGTGCAGCTGCCGTGAGCTCGGACTTTGATTTGAAGAAATAATAAAAGCTTCCCTTTTTTGCACCGGCCCGCTCGCAAATTGCGTCCACCGAAGTGGTGCCGTAGCTGTTTTCCCACATCAAATCCAACGCCGCGTCGGTCAGGCGTTTCTTCATGTCACTTACTCGAGGCATACCACACCTCTACCCGTCTAGACTAATCAGTCAACTATTTTTTTGCACTTTTTTCGGTGGCCCGTTGTTCGGACATCGGCTGCGGACCGGAACACAGGCTTGCAGTCTATGCGCCCAACCGGCTTTTAGCCCGGTAATGTCTAGCATTGCCATGTTATATCCATTTCATTAACACCTCGCTTCAGCGAGGTACGTGGCCTTTACTTGTTCACTGACAAAAAACCGCTGAAGCGGTTGAGGCTCGCTCGGGCGTCGTTAACACCCAGCTAAAGCAGGATGTTAATGAGAGGGTCAGTCGACGGTTAGCCTGTTGTCTTCCTGGGAAAACAGAGAGCAATGCCTGTTAAAGTTGAGTGTTGATCGTTGAGGGTTGAGAGTCGGAGCAATGGCGCAGGATCTAAACGCGATGGCGTTCCCAACGCTGACGGAGGAGCAAATAACGCAGCTCGCTCGTTACGCCGGCGCGCCAACGAAAACGTTTCGCGCAGGAGAGGCGCTGTTTCGCGCGGGCGATCGCGATCCGAAATTCTATGTCATTAAGTCTGGTGAACTCGAAATCATCGATGTCACCGGCGATCAGCCCAAGACGATCAGGATGCAAGGCCCCGGAGATTTCACCGGCGATGTTGGCCATTTGACTGGCAGTCCGAAAGTAGTCAGCGCGATCGCGCGATCGGATTGCGAGGTTTATGAAATGTCGGAGGCGGACCTGCGGAAGGTATTGAATCAGGATCCGCAGATAAGCGATCTTATTTTGCAAGCGTTCATCGCGCGGCGGCAATTAATGCGTGAGTCGCCAGAGTTCACCGGATTGCGCGTGATCGGTTCGCGATACTCGCGCCACACCTTTCGGATCCGTGATTTTTTGGCGAAGAATCGAGTGCTCTTTACCTGGCTGGATCTGGAAGGCGATCCGGCGGTGAATCAATTGCTCCAGCAATTCGGAGTGACGGAAGCTGACACGCCCATCGTTGCCTGCGCGCATTGTCTGGTCTTGCGCAATCCATCGAATCGCGAACTGGCTGAAAAGATCGGTATTCGCCGTCCGGTCGAGCACGACGTTTATGATCTGGCCATCGTTGGTTCGGGGCCGGCGGGATTGGCCGCGGCGGTTTATGGCGCGTCCGAAGGATTAAACACGATTGTGCTCGAACACACCGCGCCCGGAGGTCAGGCCGGGAGCAGCATGCGGATCGAAAATTATTTGGGATTTCCGACCGGCATCACTGGAAGCGAGCTGGCCGATCGCGCGGTTCTTCAGGCCGACAAGTTCGGCGCGCGGATATCGGTTCCCACGCCGGTAACTAAACTAACCTTCGACAAGACGTATTCCGTTCTTGAATTGGAAGGCGGAGAAAATGTTGTCGCCAAATGTTTGCTCATCGCCACCGGCGCGGAGTATCGCCGTCTCGAGGTTGAGCATTGTAGTCGTTTTGAAGCCGCTGGCGTTTATTATGCCGCCACACCTAACGAGGCGCAGATGTGCCGCGGCTCGGATGTCGTGCTGGTGGGCGGCGGTAACTCCGCCGGCCAGGCGGCGGTTTATCTTTCGCAGAACGCGCGCAAGGTCTTCCTGCTCATCCGCGGCGATGATCTTTGCAAGAGCATGTCGAGTTATCTGGCCCATCGGATCATCAACACCGACAACATCGAGATACTTCGCTGCACCGAAGTCATTCACATGAATGGCGATGGTCATTTGAATTCGGTTGAAATTTTGAATAAGACCACCGGCGAGAAAAAAACGCTGACCACCGCGGCCCTTTTCAGTTTCATCGGCGCCAACCCGCGGACTGATTGGTTACCGCCTGAAATCGAGAAGGACGAGAAGCATTTTGTGCGCACGGGAATCGAGTTGGGCGACTCGCGACAATGGACCCTGAAGCGACAGCCATTTCTGTTGGAAACGAGCCGGCCGGGTGTGTTCGCCGCCGGAGACGTGCGGTCCGGCTCAGTCAAACGCGTCGCTTCCGCCGTTGGCGAAGGGTCAATGGCAGTTCAGTTTGTTCACGAATATTTGAAAACGATGTGAAGTATGTCTGATGGAAGTTGCACACATCTTTCTGCTATCACCACGATCAAACATCCAACTCGCGGTGAGTGCGCCGAGTGCGTGAAGATCGGGGCCCGGTGGGTGCACTTGAGAACATGTCAGGAATGCGGGCAGACGTTGTGTTGCGACAGCTCGCCTCATCAACACGCCAGCAAACATGCCCGGGCGAGCGGACATCCAGTGATCGCGTCAGCGCAGCCGGGCGAGCGCTGGCTCTATTGCTATCCCGATGACGCGTTTGCTGAGTATTGACATTCGGCGAAAGCGACATTTGTAGGGCGTCTGTGCCAGACATCATCTTGTATGTCTCCGGCGTCTCACAGAAACGCCCTACAATTCATTAGGCGCTTTTTGAAACCAGTTTAAACGTTACATGGATGCGCATTAGCGACATGAATTGGATGATGGTGGAGGAATATCTCAAGCGGGACGATCGCTGTGTCTTACCGCTTGGAAGCACTGAGCAGCATGCCTATTTAAGTTTAAGTGTTGATACCATTCTCGCTGAGCGAATCGCAGTGGAAGCGGCGGAGCCTTTGGCTGTGCCAGTTTTCCCAGTCGTAGCTTATGGAATCACGCCATACTTTCGTGCGTTTCCCGGCTCGATTACGTTGCGTGTTGATACTTACTTGCACGTGGTGGGCGACATTCTTAACGCGATGGCAGAGCAGGGATTCAAGCGCATCCTGATTGTCAACGGACATGGCGGAAATACGCCCGCACAATCACTTGTTGGTGAGTGGATGGCCGATCACCCGGGTTTGCGGATCAAATTTCACAATTGGTGGAATGCGCCAAAAACATGGGCACAAGTTTTGGCGATCGATCCTGTCGCGTCACACGCCTCCTGGATTGAGAACTTTCCGTGGACGCGACTGGCGAACGTAACCGTGCCCGCTAAGCAGAAGCCGATGAGCGACTTCGACTATTTGCGTCAGCTGGACCCGCGGTCACTGCGTGATTACTTGAAGGACGGTAATTACGGCGGCCATTATCAGCGCGATGATGAGGAGATGATGAACATCTGGCGGATTGGTGTGGAAGAAACGTGCCAACTACTGGAAGACTTCTAAGAAAGTCGAACCACTTCTTATTTACTCGGCGGAACGAGAACATGGAGGGCCGAGCTCTGCGAGCCCTCCGTGTAGCACAGCCATCTTGGCTGTGGGGCCAACGGGAATCTTGCCCATTGATTATTTGTGATATGACTTAGGGAACTGGGAAAATAAAATCCTTCGACTTCGCTGCGCTTCGCTCAGGATGACAAGGCGACTCCCTGAAGCCCAAGCCGCTCGGCGTCCGATTTCAAGGCGGTGATAACTTCCGCGATCACATTGTCGAGCGGCATACCCAGCTCCTCAGTGCCGCGTACGATGTCATCGCGATTCACTGCGCGGGCAAATGCCTTGTCTTTCATCTTCTTTTTTACTGCCGCGACCTCCACCTCATGAATACTTTTCGAAGGGCGCACCCGCGCGACGGCAATGACGAATCCGCTCAGTTCATCAACCGCATAGAGAGTTTTCTCGAGCAGCGTCTCGCGTGAGAGGCCTGAGTAATCGGCGTGCGAAAGAATCGCCCGGCAGATTTCTTCACTCCAGCCCTGATCCCGCAACCACGTTACGCCGACGAACGGGTGCCCTTCGGTCGAACTTCGCTCCAGATTCGGGTGACGCTCGTAGTCCATATCGTGCAATAACCCGACCGCTTCCCAGACATCCATATCCTCACCACGCAACGCCGCGAAATGCTTCATCGAATCAGCAACCGCGTAACAATGTTTTCGCAGGCTTTCTGATTGCACCCATTCGTGAAGAATGATGAGAGCGTCAGATGAAAGCGACATAAGAGATGGTTGATGGTTCACATTTGATGGTTGTTTGCAAGAAAGTCAGTAATCAGTATTGAAGACCTGGTGGCAGAGGCATGAAGCGATGGAGCTTATAATCTGTGACCAGCTTTTGACAAAGCGATTAGCTTGCGCAGGCGATCTTGCTGTGTTTGCGGGCGCTTGGCGCTAACCACCCGCCAGATCGCGGTCTGCCGATAAGATGCGGGTTGGCTTTGAAAAAATTCCCAGGCTGCGCTCTCGGTCCGGAAAAGCTTCAATGCCGCGTCATTTAACGTCGCTGATTTTCGATTTTCATAACTGTAAATGCCCGATCTTTCCGGCATCCGTTTCTGAAAAGCCTTTATCCCGGCAGGTCGAACGCGCCCCTCGCGCATAAGCTCTTTCATCCGGCGAATGTTGATTGCGCTCCAGTTGCTGGTCGGCCGACGTGGCGTAAAACGAATTTTGTAGCTCTCGGCATCGATGGTCTTGCGCAAACCGTCGATCCAACCAAAGCAAAGTGCTTCATCCACCGCTTCGGGCCACGTAATGCTGGGGCGTCCGGATGCTTTCCGATGAAAGCCGACCCACTGCTCGCGTTTTATCTGATGACAAACCGTCGATCCAACCAAAGCAAAGTGCTTCATCCACCGCTTCGGGCCACGTAATGCTGGGGCGTCCGGATGCTTTCCGATGAAAGCCGACCCACTGCTCGCGTTTTATCTGATGATGTTTCTCCAGCCACGCGCGAAAAGCGGCCGGTTTCGCGAAAAAAATTGAAGAATCTTCCGCTGACGTCATCTCACTCAAAATCGGGACGCCCCGGTGAATTTTCCAATTGCGTGGCAGATATCATGCGATCGAAACGCCAATTATTTTGACGAAAACGGCCAATCTCGCCGCAAAAAGCGAAACATATTCGGCAGGGAGTGCTTTGTCCCGCGTCCGTGACAAAGATATATTGATTGTGCCGCGACGTTCCTTGGACAGCGATGAGAGATTCGTGCGAATCAACTTCTAGAAAGGATTGAAATATGCAACGCGTAATTCACTTCGAAATTTATACGGAGGATCCGGAAGCAGTGCAGCCGTTTTACCGGGATGTTTTCGGCTGGAAGTTCAAAAAGTTCGAGGGTGGGCCAATTGAGTACTGGCTCGTCACGACAGGCGACGATAAGGACCCGGGAATCAATGGCGGTCTGGCCCGTCCCCGCCAGGGACAGAGTCCCGGCACGATAAATACGATCGCGGTGCCGTCACTCGATCAGTCGATAAAGAAGATTGAAGAACGCGGCGGAAAGATTTGTGTGCCAAAGATGGAGATCCCCGGTGTTGGCTGGCTAGCCTATGCCGAAGATCCGGCCGGCAACGTCTTTGGAGTCATAGAACCACACCCGAAAGCAAAATAGGTCGGGCGACAAAGGATTATGCCATCGGTGAACAGAATTTGCACAATCGAATAAACTGAAGGAGCTGTTTCTGTAGCAGAAATAAACTAAAACAATGGAGGAAATATGAGTACGGAAGACGTTGCGATGAGATTGGTGGAGCTTTGCAAGGGAAGCGAATGGAAGAAGGCGGTCGATGATCTTTATGCGAAAGATATCGTTAGCGTCGAACCGCGCCAGGTGGCAAACATGCCGGCGGAGATGCGAGGGATCGATCAAGTCCGCGGCAAAAACGATTGGTGGGAAAATAACATGGAGGTGCATGACTCCAAAGTAAGCGGGCCATTCGTAGCGGGCGATACGTTCGTGGTTCGATTCGATATTGACGCTACCGACAAGAATTCGAAAAAACGAATGCAGATGTCCGAGGTAGGCATTTACACCGTCAAAAACGACAAGATTGCGCACGAAAGATTCCTGCCCCTAGCTGAGGAGTAGCGTGCGCATTTAACGCGCATACCGACACGTCCCGTGGCGGTTCTCTTTCCTCGCAAGCCGACAGAATATCTGTTTGGCGGCCGCTGCAGGATGATTTTGCCTCTCCCTTTCCAAAAGGGAGAGGCAAGGTGAGGGATTTTCTTCTTCATAGGTTGGTCCGTTCGTTCGAATAAAAGCATCCGATCTTCGACTCCTCACCTTAGTCCTCTCCTCGATCGAGGAAGAGAGGAGACGCTCGCAGCAAGCGTCGCTAAACACACACCGACAGAATGTCGGCTGATGCGCGCGCTACCCTCTATTCTTCCACAGGCTTGTGCCTTCAATACCACTGACTGAAGTGGGGTCGAGAATTCTTCGATTCGAAGGTCGGTTGTGGAGAGCGGAGTCCCGCGACGTCATGACGACACCCGGGGGCTCGCAGGAACTCGCCCCTCATGTAGTGCGAGATTGCGGCACGGCAGTCGCGTCGCTAGTTTGTTTGCCATGAACTCGAGATTCCTCGCTTTTGTTTCCCTACTCATTGCCTCATTTCTTCTTGCCCCCTCGTTACGCGCACAGGATACGGACAAGGAAGTGGACGATTCCATTCAGCAGGCGACCGAAGTCGCCAAAAAAATGGGTGTGAAGATGCCTGACGTGAAAAAGCAACTCGAGGAAGTTAATAAGGAAGAGGCGAAGGAGAAGGCTGCGCTACAAAAGCAGCTCGAAACGCCAGGGCCGCTCGCGCTTCCAGATTGGACTCCAAAGGTACCGCAGTTCGAGCCGACCGGACCAGTTTCGAGGAAGATTGTGAGTGACGAAGTAAATATCATCCAAACCGCAACTTCACCCCTAACGCCCGCTGAGCTTGGAGAGATAGCTGGGAAGAAGCAGCGAAAGGTGAATAAGTTAAACAGCAGTCGCACTAACGGGAGCTATAACGATATCAAGGTAGTCACGATTTATCTATCCACGCGTCAGGAGCCTGTCCATGACTAAACAACCTAGCGGGATGTGGACGATTAAGGTTTCGATCCCGCCTGGAACTTATGGTTGCAAATTTCTAGTTGACGAAAAGGATTGGGTCTTTGATCCGAACAATCCGGGACCCTTTCATTGATTAAACTCGGCCATCAGCTCAGCCGTTCGTTGCGTTCGGTTTTTTGACGCGAAATTCCCGCTCGTTTGCCAGCAATAAGCAACCAACCCCAGGAAGAGAGGGACGATAATCCGATTCGGTAACATCGCGACCGCTTAAGCGCGGCAGCGCAGAATCAAAGTTGTTCGACGCGATAACCACGCTCGCGCAGAAGAGCAGGCACGCCGTTGGGTCCGCCCATATGCGCCGCACCCGCAACAACGAAGTACGTCTTACCGCTGTGCAAATATCCTTCGATTTTGGGAATCCATTTGCGGTTCCGATTTGTCAGGAGCCGATCAGCAAGTGACGGGAAATCGCGGAAACCATCCATGAAAATTCGGGTATCGGTGTCGGCGTCTCCGCGCCGCCAGGCATCAGCCAAGGCATCCCCGGCACTGCTGCCGCCGCGTTGCTCCGGGATGAACATGATCAGCAACATCGCTTCACTTTGTCGATCAGTCAGGCCGAGGAAGATGTCAGCATGTTCGCGAGCGGACTCCAAGCCCAATACTGGTTTGGCATTGGCGTGTGCGCGCCGTATTAGGAATTCTTCCACGCCAAGCGTCTCTGACATGCCGTGTAACGACGGTGCTTGCAGCATTAAGGAAAGAAACCAGGGGCGATAGCGCGCAAACTTGTTTTCCGGGACTTCCATCAGTTTAAACAGGCGGCGCAAATAATCGTAAGTTCGCGGATCAACATGATTTTTCAGGCTATCGCCCTTCGGATATTCCCCAGCCTTGATTAAGCCCCTGCTCGATTGGACTAATGCCTTGGGATCTACTTCGCAAACGAGCCGTTCGGAGACATCGAAAGCACGATTGTAAGCTGACGGCAAAGGATAATCGGTGCTTTGCAGCGCATGAATGGAACCAGCAAGGTAAAGAACATTTCCAGCCGCGCTGGTAACCTTCCAAACACAAGCGGCTCTGCTATAGCTGGTGACCGAAAGCAGGACCGCCGCAATCACCAATCGCCAGCAGACAGAGAGCATTGACTACCCTTCTAGCAGTCTTTAAAGGGCGGACAAGTTGCAAACACATTTCTACTTGGAACTCACCCGAAAATTTGATATAAAAGGGGAGGATGACGCTGTTTACTTCGCTCTGGCGGAACATTACTGCGGTGCTTGTATTTGCCCTGCTCGCGACAACCGGTGCCCTGGCACAGGATGCTTCGATTGATCGCCTGTTGAATAAGTTGCCGCCGCCGGCAAAACTGGTCAAGCCACCGGTACAGCGGGCAATTGAGCAGCCCGATCCGGCCTTCAAAGATCCGATAAGAAAGCAGATTTGCGGGCAATTGAGCAGCCCGATCCGGCCTTCAAAGATCCGATAAGAAAGCAGATTTTTCAAGCCGTTGTGACAGACAATTTCCCGCAAGCGCTTTACCTGAATCGCAAACTTACCCAGCGTTATCCGCGGAGTGTCGGCGCGCAGTATCTGCGCGGCGTGCTGGCGTGGACCATGCGCGGATACGGCGAAGCGTCATCCTCCTTTCGTGCCGCAACGAATATTCAACCGCGATTTGCGCCCGCGCACTTCGGCCTGGCCGCAGTAGAAGGCGAGCAAGGCCATTTCGCAGCCGCAATCCCACATCTTCAGCGGGTTGTTGAGCTCGAACCTGAATTCTATTTCGCTTATTTTGCCCTTAGCGACTGTGCCTGGCATCTTGGTCGCAAAGAACAAAGTGTTCAATACGCGAAAAAGGCGACGACACTTGCGCCGTCTGTCGTGGATACGTGGATTGAGCTCGCGCGTGCAGAGAAATCGCTCGGGCATACAGAAGCTACTTTGGATGCGATAAGCAAAGCCGCCGAAGTAGCACCCGATAGCGCTTCTATGCTCGCGGTGGTGGGCTATAGCTACATCGACCTGAACCGGCTCCCGGAAGCAATTGCTCCGCTGCAGCGCGCCGCGCGTCTGGCGCCGCGAGATTACCTAATTCAATCGCAGTTGGGCTATTGTTTGGCGACCACCGGACAGCTTGATGCGGGAATTTCCTATCTCCGAAGAGGCGCAAGTCTGGCGCCGAACTATGGGCCAGTTTGGGAACACCTCGGATTAGCTTATCAAAAGAAAGGAAATCATCGCGACGCGGTGAAAGCCTTTGAAAGAGCGACGCAACTCGCGCCGAACCGCCGGTTGCCCTGGCAACATTTGTCTGAGGAATATCGCGCGGTCGGGCGTCTGCAAGACGCGGAGCGCGCCGCCGCCCGGGCACAATCGCTTCCCGCAGCCAAACGAAATGCGGGAGCCAAAAGGGTGTGAGTGGAAGGCGTCTGGCCCAGACGCCCTACAATTGTCAAACGACTTTCGAACCTCATTCCACTTTTAAGCGCTTTCGTTTGGCTTAATTGCTGCTCGAAAGAAAGCAACGTCGCGCGATTGACAAGGGGCAGTAGCCTCTCTAAAGTGCGCGACTCTCGAATTTTATGCGTCCTATTTGGAAAGGCAGCATCAGTTTCGGTTTAGTCTACATCCCGATAGCCGTTTACCCCGCCACTCGCGAGGAGAAATTAAGTTTCCGCCAACTGCGCGCGACTGACCTTAGCCCTATCCGATATAAGAAGGTGGCCGAGGCCGATCTGAAAGAAGTCTCCGCCGATCAGATCGTCAAAGGCTTCGAATACGAGCGCGGACGCTATATCGTTTTGAAAGATGAAGATTTTGCAAAAGTACGGATTGAATCCACCCATTCCATTGATATCACCGACTTTGTCGAGTTGGAGCAGGTCGATCCGAAATTTTTTTATAAGCCTTATTTCTTGGAGCCACAAAAGGGTGGCGAGAAGGCTTACGCTTTGTTGCACAAGGCCCTGAGCGGTACCGGCAAGATCGGCGTGGCCAAGGTCGTTATCAGTAATCGGGAGTACCTGGCCGCAGTCAAACCGGATGGACTTTTCCTCATTCTCGAGCTTATGCATTTCGCCAGCGAAGTGCTCACGCCGGAGGAATTGAATCGGCCCAAGACCGAATTGAACGATAAGGAACTGAAAATGGCGCATGCCCTTATTGAAAGCATGTCCAGCGCTTGGGAGCCGCAGAAATATCGCGACGAATATCGGGATGCGGTGATGGAGCTGATCGAACAAAAAGCTAACAAGAAAGAGGTCGCGCCCAGGGTCGAGGTAAAGGCTCGGGCTACTAATGTGGTCGATCTGGTCAAGGTTTTACAGGAAAGCCTGAACCGAAATCAATCTCTAAAGGTAAAACGCAGCTCCAGCCGCGACGGCCGCTCATCCGCTGCGCTGGTTAAGCAAAAGCGACGCGCCGTCGCCTGATCTTCTTCTGTAGCGGCGGGCTACCTGTCGCGCCGTAGTGGCACGAAGGCGGATGACCGAGGGTTTTCATAACATCACGTTCCCAAACTCTGTTTGGGGACGCCTTAGTTGTTGAAACTCCGTTTCCTCTTGGACTTGCCGTAGTGATACGATCTGGGTTCGGTTGAGCTGACCAAAATCGCAGATGAAACAGAATTTAAGAAGACGGATTAGGTTCCCAAACGGAGTATGGGAACCAGAAGGTGAACCGGACCAGCGCTAGTTACTTCGGCGGTCATAGATCGCCGCTAGAGCAACTCCATCATCTGACTCGCTAACTTCGGCCCAATTCCGGCTTCTTCGTGCTTGAAGTAAACGAACACATCCGACCATTTGCCGACCTGTTCTTTGATTACGTCTGCCCATCGCTTCACGTCATCCGTTTGGTAATCTTCACGCCGTAAACGCAGGTAACCCCAATCGGAGGTCACGACCTTTGGCGTCTCCAGCTTTTCGGTATCGGCAATGCACAAGCAAAGATTTCGCCTTCGCAGCAGCGCGAATATTTCCTCATCCAACCATGATTCATGGCGAAACTCAAAAGCCGCCCGCATACTTGCCGGCAACGATTCTGTGAAATGCTCGAGCAAAACCGCGTCCTTCTTTAGATTTGGTGGAAGTTGAAATAAGACCGGGCCAAGCCGCGAATCCAGGCCGCTTACTACGTCATAAAAGTAGTCAACCGTGTCGCCGCAATTGCGGAGTCTAGCGAAATGCGTGACTTTTTGCGGCGCCTTTAAGGTAAATCGAAATGTTTCCGGGGTAAGCTGACACCAGTTGGCGATTGTTTTCGGCGCCGGAATTCGGTGGAAGGTGTAATTGACCTCGGTGGTATTGAATCGTTCGGCGTAAAACGGAAGCATTTTCGCGGCCGGCAAATCTTCTGGATAAAAGCTTCCCTTCCATTCCGCGTACTGGAATCCGGAAGTGCCAATCCACTTGTTCATCAGGCTGCGAACGGTTTCATAAACCTCGAGTATCCGCCTCAGGCGTCGCGCCTCTCAACCTGCCCGCTCCTCCGAGAAGAGAGGATGAAGGTAAGGGCCGAATCGGCGCTAAATGATAGAAATGGCATTACGTTATCGGGACGGGTTAGCTGCGCACTCCTATAGTCACCCGAACAAGCTCGGCGATGACTTGTTCGATCCGTTTCGCAACCTTGGTATCGGTCAGCTTGTCGCCGTCAAAAGAATTACCGGTAGCATAAACAAATCGCGGAATGATGAGACAGCGGAAATCGAGCATGAGACTGTTAGCAAAGCTCATGACCGACATATAACTGCCCATTCCACCAGCCGCGCAAAGAAAACCGACGACTTTGTCTTCCCAAGCACTTCCAGTTAGTTCAACCATGTTCTTGGCCGCAGCGGCTACATCGTAGTTGTAAACTGGCGTCGCGACAATGATTCCGTCGGCGTTTTCGACTGCGGCAGTTAAATTTTGCGCAGCCGGATGATTGTAGCAGGCGTCAGCGTCGCACAAAGGAAGATCGAGCTTGCTAATGTCGAGCCATTCGCAATTCAGCTTTGCTTTCTTTAGCCAGTCAAAGGCGATTTGCGCCATCCGTCGGCTATTGCTGTCGGGATTTCCACTCGTACTGAGAACGAGATAGTTCGGCATACGTCCAGCAGTTTAGCTGAAATCTACGACACGCAAACCAATCAGAATCGTTCCCATCATAACGCGCGACTTATCCCTGCCACACCTCGAGGCCATGAATGCAGTTGCGGACATCCTTTGAGAGATTAACGCTGTTAATCCGCCTTCCTGTGGCGAGGCTGTAGGCAGAAACGGTGGATGGGGATGAACCCCCGATAATCACATCATCGCCGTACAAACAGAGGCCGCGGGCAAATCCCTGGCGAGCGTGATCGTTTGGCAAATGCGCGTTCGATAACGTCGATGGTTCGTATTCAGGAACAGCGAAACACTGCTTAATTCGATTCTTTCTATCTGCAATAACCAGCCTATTGGAAGCGGTATCGTTATAGATTATTCCATCTTTGTAGATTGCGGCATTGTGAGTTTTTCGTGGTAGCGGTGCATACTCTCGCAACGTATCTTGTTTCAATTCGAGCAAGCTTTCGATTGTCGTCCCAGCAATTGTGATCAAGCCGTCGTGGTGGCTAACGTTATTAATATGAAGGCTACTGCTATTTGGGCCTACTCTTGGTCCTCTGCTATCATTGGGGTCAAAAAAGGTAAGATGGAACGCGGCCGGCGCGGGATTGGCAATGCGCTTAAGAAAGCCGCGCATAAGCTTCGCGGTGCGCCTGATGATATAACCGCGAGAAAAGGAATTCGTGTTGAGGTCAAACTCGAGAACACTGTTTAAATCGGTCGAGGTAAGATACAGCGTATTTTCATACCTGCTGATTTCGTGACACCGTCTTAGGTATTGATTTCGGTAAGAATCGAGACGGTTGAAAGCAGTGTCGTAAACGAAAATCTCGTCGCTGGCGGCGAGGAAAAGTCGATTGTTATGGAATGCAATCCCCCGGAGACCACGGTCGCCGCCGCGACCTTCCCAGCTAATACTGTCGTCATTCCAATCGATTACTTGATCGAACCGGCCGGAGTTTAGGTCAATCAGGTAGACGCCTCCGTGACTCTCACCCTGATGCGCGGAGCGAACTACCGAGGTAGCAATTACTCTGGGCAGCTTGTCCATAAAGATGCGGTATCGTAGCTCTTCAGCGCTAAAGCTTCAAGGTATCCCCAGTGGTTTGCTGCCAGGAAAGAATGTCGCTTGTCGCCTGTTCGATAACCAATCGATAATCAGCCTGGTAGTAGAGGTTACGCGCTTCAATTGGATCAGCCTGCAAGTTGTAGAATTCATTCAAGTCCCGGTCTCTCAGGCAAAGTTTCCAGCCTTCGGGGGAGATTACAGCGCGGGTAGATTCATTCATTGCGCGTTTAATCGTCCGGCGCGGCGCGAGCTTTGTCCCTTTCATCACCTTGACCCGATTGGGGGACCATTCCATAAAAATGTTTTCCGGTGGCATGGTTTCGCCGCGCAGCAGTGGAGCCAGGCTTTTGCCGGCGCATTGATTTGGTTTGGGCTCACCCAGGAGATCGAGCAAAGTCGGAAGGAAGTCGATATGACTCACCGGTTGAACAACCCTCAGGCCCTGGCGTTGGCTGGGCAATCGAACAAGATAGGGAACGCGCACCGCTTCTTCGAACATGACTTCTTTTCCAAACAGATGATGCGCCCCAAGCATATCTCCGTGATCGCTGGTGTGGACAACAATGGTTTCATCCAATAATTCAGCCTGTTCGAGACACGACAAAATTCCGCCAATGCTTTGATCAACCATCGTGACCAGGCCAAGATACCGTTGTCTCATCGCGCGATACTCGTCTGGAGTAACTCCGAAGAAATAGAGATTGGGTAATCGCTTCCGATCCAGGATCGCCTCGGCCTGCTGCCATTCCCGTATTAGTTTGTAGCGCAGTGGAATATTGTCGTTGACTGGCGCGACCGCGGTTGCATCAAGTTCCACATCTTCGAGCGCGTGCTCAAGGTTTAGAGGGCCGTTGTAGGGTGAATGGGGCTCAACAAACGAAACGAATAGAACAAACGGATCGCGGCGATGCATCTCGATAAACTCGCAGGCATGCTCTTCCAGAAATCTGGGTTTCGAAATCGCCAGCGGCAGTTGGCTGACCAGACGTTCGGAAAAAGATCCGTCCGGCCTGTCCGGAGTGTAGCCTCGCAAGTCTAGGAATCGGCTGTAATCACCGACGCCTTCGGTGGAAATCCAATCGCCAAATCCACGCTGTCGCTTCGCTTCATCCCCCAACTGCCACTTTCCCATGTAGGCGGGATGGTAACTGTCGTCGCCAATTAGCTCGGCAAAGGTTCGAATTCGGGGATCAAGTGAAATACCATTCTTCGTACAGCCAGTTTGATGCGGCCACATTCCAGTGAGTAGTGACGCTCGCGAAGGCACGCACAGAGGTTGGGTAACATAGGCGTGGTCAAAAATGACCGATTCTGAAGCAAGCTTGCACAGGTTCGGTGCATAAACTTTTCTGCTGCCATCGCAGGCAATAGTATCGGCGCGCTGCTGGTCCGTCAGAAACACGATGAGATTTGGCTTGCGCATCGATTTAGTTAGTCGGGAAACTCGAGAGGTAGAGCGCGCTAAGCCGTCTCATAAATAGGGGCCATGTAGATGCGGCATCGT
>Ga0209376_1001000_pt1 | contig 30093 bp, 27 predicted proteins | sample GraSoiAngelo_134_FD_185891 | JGI IMG/M metagenome (GOLD analysis project Ga0209376, IMG submission 185891) | Grasslands soil microbial communities from the Angelo Coastal Reserve, California, USA - 14_0929_05_30cm (SPAdes) (version 2) | ecosystem: Environmental > Terrestrial > Soil > Grasslands ... | reverse complement strand
AGGTGGCGATTCAGCCATGGACGCGGCTCGGCAGGGATTCGACCATGCAGTCTGCTGCAGCGAGACCATTCAAGGACCGGAGGGCGAAACCATCCTGTATCGGCCGGACAACGTCCGCATCATGGCTCCCCTCCCCAATCCGCCATCCTTGCGCGACTTTATCGCGTTCGAAGAACACATCGCCGCCACCTCCAAGAAACGCGGACAGCCCATTCCGCCCGAGTGGTACAAGGCTCCGGCCTATTACAAGGGCAACCACCGGACGATTATCGGACCGGACGAAGACCTGCCTTGGCCACTGGAAACAACCAAACTGGACTATGAGCTGGAGTTGGCCTGTATCATCGGCCGCAAGGGCCGGGACATTTCCGAACGTGACGCGCCCGCCTATATTGCGGGCTATACGATCATGAACGATTTCAGCGCCCGTGACATCCAGTTTCAAGAGATGGCCTGCCGGCTTGGACCGGCGAAAGGGAAAGACTTTGCGACGGTGATTGGCCCATGCCTCGTGACCCCGGATGAGATCCCTGACCTGAACGCACTCAAGATGATCGCGCGGGTGAACGGTGACGTGTGGTCGGAGGGACGCTTCGGAACCATTCACTGGTCCTTCGCTCAAATGATCGCGCACGTCTCGCGCGGCGAAACGATCTATCCAGGCGACCTGTTCGGCTCAGGGACGGTGGGGGGCGGGTGCGGCCTTGAAATGGACCGATATTTGCATCCCGGGGACGTGGTGGAGCTGGAGATCCAGCCTATCGGCCTGTTGAAAAATCGAGTCATCAACCAGGAGAGTAAGCAATGACTGTGCGCGTGCAGGACAATCAGGCCGTGACGGAACTGAGCCGACGGCATAGAACCCTCTACGACGGTCCAGCGGTTGAGCCAAAACTGAAGAGCATCATTCGCGATGCCCCGCAATCCAAGCTTTCTGACTGGGATGTCCACCGGATCCTCCGGTCATCCCAGTCGGTCTTCTTCGACACACACGTTGAGGTCGTCTCAGGCCATCATACAGGGACCTATCTCCGATTCGAATCCATCGCGCGCTTTTCCCAACTGATCACCTTGATCGCGCGTGATATGGCCGACTGGCTTCGCCAGACCTATGAGAAGGACCCTGTCGTCGGCCTCGTGGCCACCGCCTCCGACGCCCAGCTCCTGGCCGAGCGCGTGGCAGACCTGCTCCGCGAAAAGATGCGGCTGCGGGTGGTCCTGACTCCATTTAACGGAGAGACCGGAACAATCGGCACCGAGGTGGTGGCTGGCGCGATCCGAGTCGGTGAACGGTTCGTCGTGGTGAATGACGTGACCACGCGCGGGAACTGCGTCAGCAAGTTGGGGAAGGTCGTCGCCGACCATGGAGGCGTCCTGGCCGGGATGATGGTCTTTGCCCGCCGTGACAGCGGGCAGTTCCCTTTAATGGACGAACTGACCTCGAAGTTTCCGTTCTACTACACGGCCGATCTGAATATGCCGCAATGGGAACCGGCTGCTTGTCCGCTCTGCAAAGCCAAGAAACCGTTGCTTTCGTGGAAGGACATGCCGGACCTTTAACGGTGATGGCCGAGTCACGCTGAACGGCAGAGAAGGGAAAAGGGTGCTGGTATAGAGGAGGGCGCTCATGGACGCTCCGGTCGTTGCGAAGGACATCAAACGAACCGATCTGCTTCAGATGTACTACTATTTGCGTCTGACCAGAACCCTGGAGGACCGGATCACAGCCCTCTATCGGCAGGGGAAGATCGTGGGCGGAGTCTATACCAGCAATGGCATGGAGGCGATCTCGGTCGGCTATGCCTCTGCCCTGGAACGAGACGACATCATCGCTCCCTTTCACCGAGACATGGGAGCCTTCCTCATCCGAGGGATCACGCCCGGCGAAGTGATTGCCCAATATCTCGGCAAGCGCACCGGACCCACCAAGGGGAAGGACGGCAACGTGCATATCGGGGATCTGAAGCGCGGCGTCATCGGGTTCGTGAGCCACCTGGCTGACAATCTGCCAGTTGCCACCGGTGCGGCCCTGGCCTTTAAGCTCCGCGGAGAGTCCCGCGTGGTGATAACCAACACGGGTGACGGGGGAACCAGCCGGGGCGACTTTCATGAAGCGATGAACTTCGCGGCGGTCCGCAAACTGCCGGTCGTGTTTTTCTGCAACAACAACCAGTATGCCTATTCGACTCCCCTGCAGCTGCAGATGGCGATCCGTGACGTCGCCGACCGGGCCAAAGCCTATGGCATGCCGAGTGAGATTGTGGATGGCAATGACGTCGCGGCCGTCTATCTCTCCGCGCAGCGAGCGATCCGGAAAGCGCGGGCCGGCGACGGGCCGACCTTCATCGAATGCAAAACGATGCGGATGCACGGCCACTCGGAGCACGACTCGGCCAAATATGTTCCGCGCGAACTGTTGGAGGAGTGGAAGAAGAAGGACCCGATCGTCAAGGCGGAACTCACACTCACCCAGCTCGGCTATGCCAACGAGGCGACGTTCCGTGAGATCGAGGAACGCGCCAAGAAAGAGGTCGAGGCCGGCGTGGAGTTCGCTGAACAGAGCCCCTTGCCGGAAGGCCCGGAGGCCTTAGAAGGCGTCTTTGCTGATGAACACGAGGTGAAACCATGACGACGACCGCAGTGGGACGCGAAGTCACCTACCTCGAGGCGATCTCAGAAGCCCTGGACGAGGAGATGAGCCGCGACGAGCGGGTCTTCCTCATGGGCGAGGACATCGGCCCGTATGGCGGAGCCTTCCGGATCACAGAGGGCTTCCAGAAGAAGTACGGCGAGTGGCGGGTATTGGATACACCTTTGGCCGAGTCCGGCTTTGTGGGAGCTGCGATCGGAGCGGCGATGATGGGGATGCGGCCAGTCGTGGAGATGCAGTTTGCGGACTTCATTTCCTGCGCCTTTGATCAGATCACCGAGGTGGCAGCGAAAAACCACTATCGCTGGGGCGCAGCCGTCCCGATGGTGATCCGGGCTCCGTTCGGCGGCGGCGTACATGGCGGACCGTTCCATTCGGAATGCCCGGAAGGTTGGTTCTTTCATTCGCCCGGCCTCAAGCTCGTCGCTCCCTCGACGCCATATGATGCCAAGGGCCTCCTGAAGGCCGCCATTCGCGATCCGAACCCGGTCATATATTTCGAGCACAAATTTCTCTACCGTCGCATCAAGGCGGTGTTGCCGACCGAGGACTACATCGTTCCGATCGGCAAGGCTGAGGTCAAGCGAGGCGGCACCGACATCTCGGTGATTACCTATGGTGCGATGGTCCACTTGGCGCTGGAGGCCGCCGAGGCACTGATGAAAGAGGGCATTAGCCTGGAAGTCGTGGATCTTCGGACGCTCATGCCCTTGGACAAAGAGACGGTCTTCGAGTCTGTCCGGAAGACCAGCAAAGCGATCATGCTCCACGAGGACAACAAGACCGGCGGGATCGGAGCCGAGATCGCAGCGCAGCTGGCTGAAGAATGTTTTGATTCCCTGGACGGGCCGATCCTGCGCATCGCCGCGCCCGACACGCCGGTTCCTTTCAGCACGCCGCTGGAGGAATATTTTCTCCCGAAGGTCAGCGATATCGTCAACGCGGCGAGGAAGCTGGCCGCATATTAATCCGACGTTCATCGTGAACCGTTGATCGCGCAGATTCAGAGACATACGTGACGCATTGAGTACGCACCTCCCACGATTCACGAATAACGCCTAACGAATAACGAGGCCACGTGCCGACCGACGTCATCATGCCTCAGCTCGGAGAGAGCATTGCCGAGGGGACAATCGTCAAATGGCTGATTCCCTCTGGTGGCCGCGTCGAAAAGGACCAACCGCTCTTGGAGGTTGAAACCGACAAGGTTTCCCTGGAGATCCCCTCCCCCACGGCCGGTTTTCTAACTGAGGTGCTTGTCCAGGCCGGCCAGACCGTACCGGTCGGAACCGTCATCGCGCGACTCGAAGGGCAGCCGGCAACCGGCGTCGTGAACAGGGTCGGCGGAATGGTGGTCCGCCCGATGGAGCCTTCTCCCACAGGTGAAGACCATTATTCCCCCGCTGTCCGACAGCTTGCCAAAGAACAGGGCGCGGATCTTTCCCAGGTGACAGGGACCGGTGCCGGCGGCCGGGTGACGAAGAAGGATGTCCTGGATTTCATCGCAAAGCGCAAACCGTCAGGCGTCAGGCGTGAGGCGTTAGGCGAAGCCCGGTCTCCTGACGCCTTATCCCGCACACCTCACGAGGGGATCTTGCCATTCACACCGATGCGGAAGACCATCGCTGATCGGATGGTCAAGAGCAGGCAGACGTCTGCCCACGTCGTCACCTTCTTCGAGGCTGATTTCACCGGGATCGGGAAGATCCGTGAAGCGCGCGGCTTGACCTACCTCCCGTTCGTCATCAACGCCGTCACCCGAGCGATCAAGGACGTGCCTGTCCTGAACTCGTCCTGGGGGGAGCAAGGAATCATCATCAAAAAAGACATCCACATCGGTATCGCGGTGGCGCTGGAGGACGGCTTGCTGGTGCCGGTTGTGCGAAGCGCCGACCGGAAGAGTCTGACCCAGTTGGCCAAGGAAGTCGCTGATCTGGCCGAGCGCGCACGGACCAAACGGCTGAATCCGGATGAAGTCCAGGACGGCACCTTCACAATCACCAATCATGGCGGCTTCGGCAGCCTCTTCAGCACACCCATCATCAGCCAGCCCCAGATCGCCATTCTGGGTGTCGGTGCGGTCCAGAAGCGAGCCGTGGTGGTCAATGACGCGATTGCAATCCGGCCGATGGGCTACCTCAGCCTCTCGTTCGACCATCGCGTGATCGACGGCGCCACAGCCGATCGGTTCATGGGCAAAGTGAAGCAATACATGGAACAGAGTAGCTGGGAGACATTCCTGTGACCACCAAGGATGAAAGTAGGGCTCGCCGTGGAATCGCAAGTCTCTGCATCGGCGGCGGCGAGGCCCTGGCAGTCGTCGTCGAAAGACCGTAGCCGAGAGGCTATAGGCGATGGGCTATAGGCAGGTCAGACGACGCTATTCAATTATTGGTAGTTTCCCATTGCCGATCGCCTATTGCCTGTCTTATGAAGATTGACGACGTCAAGCAGATCGGGGTCGTCGGCGCAGGCCAGATGGGTCGAGGCATCAGCCAGGTCTTGGCGACAGCGGGATGGCCGGTCTTGCTCGTAGATGTCGCCGAGCCTCCGCTACGCGAAGCGCTCAAGAAAATCCGCGAAGGGGTGGACCGGGCCGTTGAAAAAGGGGCCCTGCGTGCGGATCAAGTCGACGCGGTCATGACCTCCATTCACCCGATGGTCGAGCTGGAAGGATTGCGAGACACTCAGCTTGTCATTGAAGCCATCCCCGAGGACCCGGCATTGAAACGGGAACTCTTTGGTCGGTTGGGGAAGGTCTGCCACCGGCAGACGGTGCTGGCCAGCAATACTTCCTCCATCTCGATTGCGAAATTGGGTGCTGCCTCGGGCCGGCCTGACCGAGTAGTAGGGATCCACTTCATGAATCCGGTTCCGGCCATGAAGCTGGTCGAAATCGTCCAGGGAATGGAGACCTCCGACAGCACAATGACCCTGGCATTGGATCTGGCCAAACGCATGGGCAAAACCCCTGTTGTGTGCAAGGATGTCCCGGGGTTTATCATCAACCGGATCCTGATCCCCATGATCAATGAAGCGGTCTTTGCGTTAGACGAGGGAGTCGGCACGGTCGAGGCGATTGATCTGGCCATGACCACGGGCGCCAACCACCCGGTGGGCCCACTCGCCCTGGCCGATCGGATCGGGCTTGATACAGTTCTGGCGATCTGCGAGGTCCTCTACCAGGATTTGGGCGATCCCAAGTTCCGCCCTTGCCCGCTCCTGCGCAAATATGTGGAGGCAGGGTGGTTGGGGCGCAAGACCGGTCGAGGGTTCTATACTTACTAGCTAGTGCCGTTCCAACTGCTTCGAGCTCTCTGTGGCGTAGTGGATAGGCCACGGTCTTGGACGCGGTTCATCGGTCGTCAGTATGCCCATCACGTTGGAACGGCACTAGCAGCAAATAGCGAATAGCTTGCATTCTGCGCTGTTGGCTATTAGCTGTCAGCTAAGGAGGCTAAGGGATGAACCAACGGAAACGCCGATTTTCCTCTTTGTCCGGTCTGGACATCGAGCAGGTCTATACGGCTGACCATGTCAAGGGATGGTCTCCTGACGCCGATCTCGGAGCGCCCGGCGAGTTCCCTTACACCCGCGGCGTCTATCCTACGATGTATCGAGGCCGGCTCTGGACGATGCGCCAGTTCGCCGGGTTTGGGACAGCTGAGGACACCAACCAGAGATTCAAGTATCTCCTACAGCATGGGCAGACCGGCTTGAGCGTGGCCTTCGATATGCCGACGTTGATGGGGCTGGACTCGGACGATCCTCAGGCTCGTGGGGAGGTCGGTTACTGCGGTGTGGCGGTCTCCTCACTGGCCGACATGGAGCGTCTCTTCGACGGCATCCCGCTCGATCAGGTCACCACCTCAATGACGATCAACGGCCCTGCCGCAGTCCTCTTTGCCATGTACTTAGCGGTGGCGGAGCAACGGGGAATTTCTCTCGAGCGCCTTGGCGGGACACTTCAGAACGATATCCTGAAAGAGTACATCGCGCAGAAGGAGTGGCTGTTTCCACCGGAGCCACATCTCCGGCTGATCGTGGACACGATCGCCTATTGCGCCAAGTCCGTGCCGAAGTGGCACCCCATCAGCATCAGCGGGTATCACATCCGCGAGGCCGGGTCGACTGCGGTGCAGGAACTGGCCTTTACGCTCTATGACGGGCTCACCTACGTTGAGTCAGCAGTCAAGGCCGGGCTGGCCGTGGATTCCTTCGCGCCTCAGCTTTCCTTCTTCTTCAACGTGCACAATGACCTGTTCGAGGAAATCGCCAAATTCCGGGCCGCTCGGCGATTGTGGGCGCGCGAGATGGAGCGACGATACCATCCGAAAGACCCGCGCTCGCTCCAGCTCCGGTGCCATGCGCAGACGGCCGGCTGTTCCCTGATGGCGCAGCAGCCAATGAATAACGTGGTCCGCACGACCCTTCAGGCGCTTGCGGCGGTGTTGGGCGGAGCTCAGTCGTTGCACACCAACTCGATGGACGAAACCTTGTCGCTTCCGACGGAAGAGGCGGTCAAGCTGGCCCTGCGCACTCAGCAGATCATCGCGCAGGAAAGCGAGGTGACGAACACGGTGGACCCGCTCGGCGGGTCCTACTATGTCGAGTCGCTGACCAACCGATTGGAAGAAGGTACGCGGGATTACTTCCGGAAGCTGGATAAGATGGGTGGGATGGTGAAGGCGATCGAAGGAGGGTTCCCGCAACGGGAGATCCTGGAGGCCTCGCAACGGTACCTGCGTGAGGTGGAAGGGAAAGAGCGGGTCATCGTCGGCGTCAACGACTACGTGGAGCCGGAGTCGCGTCAGGTCCCGATCCTGAAGATCAGTCCGAAGGTGGAGAAGGCTCAAGTGGACGGGCTGGCCGCGCTGCGGGCTCAGCGGGATTCCTACCGAATGGCCGGCAGCCTGCAGGCCTTGCAAGAGGCCGCCGCGACTGAAGAGAATCTGATGCCCTATCTGATTGACGCGGTGAAGGCCCAGGCCACGTTAGGCGAGATCTGCGCCGCGCTGAAAGAAGTGTTTGGGACGTATCGGGAGCCAGTGGTGCTGTGATGATCCGCTGGGGTGGTGGAGACCGCTTTGGTGCGTACCCGCCTAGCTGCTGTAGCTACCGGAAGCACAACTGCGGCTCCCCCCATCCCCCACATCAGAACGTGGGGGTTCTCCGATCTGTTCATGCCTGTTGCTGCAGCCATGAACAGTCGGGCCTCGCTCGTGCTTCATCACCCGTTGCATTCGGGGGAGCAACGGGTCCCCGGCACATCAGCACGGCAGGTCTGCAATGCCGCTCCCTCCACCATCCCAGCGGATCATTTTATTTTGGAGTGTGGTAGATGAATTGGATGGGCGCAGCTGGAGGCATCCCCGTCGCCGCCGCTTGGGGAGGATGGATAATTACGGGGAAAGCTCGGCTGGCGAAGGGCGGAGAGGGCGGCCTGGTTAATCCCCTGTGCTCGCAGAGTGCGCACGCTCAGAAGGTGCTTCCTCGATGCGCGCAGTTGGGGATCAACCACGCCGCCCTTGTTAACTTGAACTGACAACCAAACCTCCGTGCCCATCCCGTCAATCTGGGAGGTAATGGAGTACAGCAGGAGAACATGAAACTCGGAGCGTTTGAAATTTTCCCTGTCACGGATGGACGATTCCGGTTGGACGGCGGGGCCATGTTTGGGGTGGTGCCGCGGGTGCTGTGGGAGAAGTGCTGTCCGGCTGATGAGAAGAACCGCATCCAGTTGGCGCTCAATTGCCTGCTGATTCGGGCGCATGGGAAGAACATCCTGGTGGACACCGGCCTGGGCAATAAGTTGGACGCTAAGTCCCAGAACATGTTTGCGGTGGATCGGACCCCGCCGCTGTATGACTCGTTGAAGGAACACGGATTAGCTGCTAAAGATATCCACATGATCATCAACACGCACCTGCACTTCGACCATGCCGGCGGCAACACGGTCCAAGATAATGGCAGCGGAGTTGTCCCCGCATTTCGAAAGGCCAAGTATTTTGTGCAGCGAGGCGAGTACGAGGATGCGCTGCTCGCCAACGAGCGCACCAGAGCCAGCTATCGCCAAGAGAACTTCGCGCCCATCGCGCAGGGGTACCGGTGGGAATTTCTGGAAGGAGACAGGGAAGTGCTTCCGGGCCTATCGGTCATGGTGACCCATGGGCATACCGCCCATCACCAGGCGGTAAAGATCGAATCGGAGGGCAAGGTGGCGCTCTACCTGGGGGATCTGATTCCGACGATCTCGCACCTGCCGCTCCCCTACATCATGGGTTATGACCTCTATCCCCTGCAGACGTTGGAAACGAAACGGAAGGTGCTGGATCGAGCCTTTCAGGAGAAGTGGCTGCTCATGTTCGAGCATGATCCCCGCGTGCAGATGGGGTATGTCAAAAAAGACATCGAAGGAAAGTACTACTTGGAAGAGGTACGAGCATGACAGTCTCGACAAAACCAATCAGGGTGCTGGTGGGCAAGGTTGGGTTGGACGGGCATGACCGGGGTATCAAACTGGTCGCGCGGGCGCTCCGCGACGCCGGTATGGAAGTGATCTACACTGGCCTGCACCAGACGCCTGAGCAGGTCGTGAATACGGCGATCCAGGAAGACGTGAAGGCCATCGGCCTGAGCGTGCTCTCCGGCGCGCACAATTACCTGTTCCCGCGCGTGCTGGAGTTGCTCAAGGCGCAAGGGGCTGAGGACGTCGTCGTCTTCGGCGGCGGCATCATCCCGGATGAAGATATTCCGCGGCTGAAGGCAGCCGGCGTACGGGCACTGTTCACACCGGGCAAGCCTATGAACGAGATTGTGGACTTCGTGAGGGGACTCAGGCCATGAGACCGGTTTACATGATCAGCGGCGGAATCACCAAGTTCGCCAAGGCCCATCCGGACAAAGACTTCCGGTTCATGGTCAAGGAGGCCTACGATTACACCCTGCGCGATGTGCCGCGTTTTTCCAAGGACATGATTGACGGAGCGGTCGGATCCTATTTCTCGGACCACTTCACGCGGCAACTGAAGGCCGCGAGCATGGCGCAGGATTATCTGGGGCTCTGTCCCAAACCGTCCAAGCGCATCGAAGGTGGAGGGGCAACCGGTGGGCTTTGCTTTCAATCCGCCTGGGAAGCAGTCGCATCAGGCCGGATGAACTCCTGCGTGGCCTTCGGCTTCGAGACCATGTCGCGCGTCAATACATGGAAGGGGAACGAGTTTATCGCGTTGGCGTCTGATACCAACTTCGATTTTCCCGTCGGCGGATTCTACTCCGGCTACTACGCCATGATGGTCCAGCGCCACATGCACGAGTTCGGGACCACCGTCGAGCAGATGGCGATGGTGTCGGTCAAGAATCACATCAACGCTTTGTACAATCCCTATTCCCAGAAAGCGAAGCGGCTCACAATCAAGCAGGTGCGGGAGTCCCCCATGGTGGCCACGCCCTTGACGATGGAGGACATCTGCACCATGTCGGACGGGGCAGCCGTCTGCCTGCTGGCCTCCGAGGAAGTGGCGGCAAAGGCCTGCGAGCGACCGGTGAAGATCATCGGTGTCGGCTCCGGCTCGGACGCGATGCGGATGGCCGATCGTCCGCACGGCAAGGTCATCCTGCTCCCTCACGAACAGGAATCAGACTATGCGCATCTCAAGTATCCTGGCGTGCACTCATTCCGAGGCGGTCGCATGGCGGCCAAGCTGGCCTATCAGATGGCCGGGATCCACAATCCGATGGAGGAGCTGAGCTTCGTCGAGCTGCACGATGCTTACACTTCATCTGAGATCCAGACGTACGAAGACCTGGGTCTTTGCAAATACGGCGAGGGGGGACGGTTCGTGGAGCGCGGTACCCCCTTTATGCCGGGGATTGACTATGGCATGAGCCTGCCCAAGCAAGAACGCTTGCCGGTCAATCCATCTGGGGGACTCTTGGCCTGCGGGCATCCGGTTGGCGCCACTGGCCTGATGCAGGCGGTCTTTGCCTTCTGGCAACTGCAGGGGACCATGAGCAAACACCTGGGCAATCCCACCCTTCAGCTCAAGAACCCCCGGCGCGGCCTCATCCACAGTCATGCTGGGACAGGCACCTATATCACGGTTTCAATTCTTGAAGCGATCTGAAGCAGTGAAGTGTTGAGTTATGAGTTATGAGTTCTCAGTTGGAAGATCTGAAGCGTCAACTCAAGACTAAACACTCACAACTGAAAACTCGCAGTTGACCATTGGCCAGAAGACAAGATTAACAGGGAGATACGTGATGGGAGAGAAAGGAACGATCGTCTATGGCGTGGACCCGCTCATCGTCCACGATCACTATGAAATCGACTACCGACACAGCTATGCGGAGGACTCCCCCTTCTTCGTCGGACTCAGCAAGGGGAAGCTCCTGGGGTCGCGTTGCACCGGTTGTCGCTACACCTACGCCACGCCCAGGTCTCACTGCATGGAGTGCGGGGCGCCGACCGCCTGGCACGAGGTGCCTCTGTCCGGCCGCATTCACACCTTCACCATCTGCCATTACGGCGGAGAGGCGTTCCTCAAAGAGACTCCCTTCACGTTGATCCTCGTCGAATTCGAAGGGGCCGACACTCTGTTTCTGTCCCGCCTCAAGGGCGTCAAGTCCGAGGCCGTGCGAATTGGGATGCCGGTGCGCGCCTGCTTTTCCAAGACGCCTGCTTTTAAGGTGACGGATGTCTGGTTTGAACCTGCAGACCGGGAGTAATCTGATGGACCCACTCGCCCTGGCAGAACGAGTGAAGCGCGGCGAGGTGCGTGCGGTGTCTCGTCTCATCACGTTGCTGGAGAATCAAGACCCGGCCGGCATGGCAACGCTCCAGCAGCTTGAGGCTTCTTCCAGACGTGCCGCCGTGATCGGGATCACCGGCTACCCAGGGGCTGGCAAGAGCACGCTGCTTGACCAACTGGTGACCACGTACCGGCGGCAGGGCAAGAAGGTCGGCATCCTGGCCGTGGATACCAGTAGTCCTGTGACCGGCGGCGCAATCCTGGGCGACCGCATCAGGATGCAGGACCATACGAGTGATGCGGGAATCTTTATCCGCAGCATGGCTACGCGAGGCCACCACGGGGGCCTGGCTGGTTCGACCCGTGATGCGGTCGCGGTGCTCCAGGCAGCAGGCTATGACGTCATCTTGATTGAAACCGTCGGCGTGGGGCAGGACGAGGTGGATGTCGCCAAGGTGGTCCAGACCCTTGTAGCAGTCGTTGCCCCGGGGCTGGGCGACGAAATCCAAGCGATGAAAGCAGGCCTCTTTGAGGTGGCGCACATCGTCGCGGTCAACAAAGGCGATCGGGAGGGGGCAGACATGACCCTGCATGACCTGAAGGAATGGGTTCCCCGCGTGATCCGCACCGTCGCCGTGAAGGGCGAAGGGATTCCAGAGTTACTCGAAGCCATTGCCGAGCATCAACGAATCGTCGATCTTCAAGACAACAGCTCCCCCCCGCCCCGCTAGTTCCGCCTTTCAACTCCCACTGGCCCTTGGCTCCTCCAGTTCAATCTCATCAGTCTCCTCTACCTTCTGACCCAGCCCGATAGCCCCCTTTCCCCCCTCTTTTACGGGGGTTCCTTCCTACGGAAGAGGCATTTACTGCCTTCCTCAGTCAGAGCAAGATTGAAGGAGGGGTAAGCCTCTGCTTCGTGCGAAACAGGAGTGCACCGCATGATCCGCACCAGAAGGTTGCACAGGGCCATCCTCCCCAGACCATTTCTCTTCCTGACTCTACTGGCCTGTATAGGAGGGTTCCTTTCCAACCTGGTCACCATACCTTCAGCCGTCGCCGTTGAGGCAGAGGGAGAGGCGATCGTGGCGGCGGGGTTCGGCGTGCAAGCGGAGGGTGTCGCGAGCTTCCTGATCCGGACCTACGATGCCAAGACAGGGGATCTTCTCTGGCAGGATCAGTTCCCCCTCGCCGTGGTTGAGGAAGACGAGGCCTCTGCCAATGACCCGGAAGGAGGACGGGTCTTCGCCGGTGGCTTTGGCGTGAGCACCGGCAGCATCGCGCATTTCCCCATCCGCGCCTATGACCTCAAGACTGGGGCTTTTCTCTGGGAGGGGCAGCTCAAGCTGGTCAAGCGATCCGGTGAGACTGCCTCTGTGGTCGCGACGAGGGGAAGGCAGGGCCCTGTCGCAGAGCGCACCCAAGACCAGAGGCTCCCCTTGGCCTCCACTCACTTCCTCCTCAGGGCCTACGATAACCGCACAGGAAAACTCCTGTGGCAGGATCAGTTCAACCCGATAGAGAGCGTGGATGAAGAGAGTGACGACGCGAACCAGATCCGGACCTTCCCCGTGAGACGCTTCACAGGCTCCGGCGGCCAACTCGATTTCCTGGTCCGAACCTTCGACCCCACGACTGGGCAGCTTCTCTGGCAGGACCGGTTCATCCCCTTGTGGAGAGAGAATGGGGCTTCGGGCGACGAGACAGCCTGGAGGAACCGGCTTCTCTAGCGTGCTCGTTCGCTCAGCGATGACGCACTGACCGATAGCTGGACCATCGCACGGCGGCAGTCTTAGGATATCGGTGGGCCAGGCTCTTCCTGATGCTGGAACTCCTCGCGATAGATTTGCAGAGCCGTGATGAGCAGTCCCACCAAGATCGGACCGAGAAAGAGTCCGATCAACCCGTAGGCCGCCAGCCCGCCAAGGACACTGAAAAACAGAAACACAAACGGGATCTGAGCTCCCTTGCCAATGAGGATCGGCCTGAGGACATGATCCACCGTTGAGACGATGCCCGCACCCCAGACCAGCATGGCCAGTGCCTTCCAGAGAGGCCCGACCCAATAGAGGTACAATACGACCGGACCCCACACGAGGGCTGTTCCTCCAATCGGCAGTGGGGCGAGCAGCATCGTGAGCGCGGTCAGGAATACTGGGAACGGGACGCCGAGCACAACATAGGCCGCCCCGGCCAGCAGCCCTTGCACGATGGCAGTGATGATCAGGCCCTTGACCACCGCCCGGAGCGTTTGATCCAAGCGTGAAACGATCCGCTGTTTATGGGACTCTTCCAGCGGAATGAGCTGATAGAGAGTCGCATAGAGCCGCATGCCGTCTTTGAAGAAGAAGAACAGTGAAAAGATCATGACCAAAAAATCCGCCGCCAGGAGCACGGTGTTCTTGACGAGACCCGTCACTTCGCGCACGAGGAATTCGCTGACGGTTTTGGAACTCTCCAAAAGCACACGCTTGAGATTTCCCTGCTCGACGACGACCCGGCTTAGCAATTCCTCGACCCTTCCAGAGCCGAAGGGCAGTTTCACGATCTCCTCCCGCAACCGCTCGACGCCGCCCGATTGAATCCAGTTCGTGATGGCGATGTGGGCGGACCCAGCCTCCCGGACGAGCAAGAAGCTCAGCATGATGACCGGGAGAACCCCGAGAGCCATGATTCCTACGGTTAATACAGAAGCCGACAGCGTCTCACGCCCATGGAAGATGGTCGTCAGCCGGGCATGCAGGGGGAAAGTCAGGTGGGCCAGGACCATCGCCCACAGGACAGGAAACAGAAAGGGACTGAACACCAGCGCGACCTGGTACAGCAAGAGGAGGACAACGGCGAAGAAGCAGAGGGTAAAGACCTGGTGTCGCGTCATGCGGGAGGCCGGGCGCTAGTACCGTTCCAACTTGTTCCGTTCCCATACCTGGAACGGGACTTGTTGAAATTAGTGCTTTTCGCTCGTGGGGCGAGAATAAGTGCCATACAGCAAAGATACCCCATCATGGTGTAATAAGTTGGAACGGCACTAGTGGTCTGTGAACTTAGGTGGGCGTTTTTCCAAAAAAGCGGTCGTACCTTCCTTTTTGTCAGCTGTCTCGCACAGCTCCCCGAACAGCTCCGCTTCCAGCGCAAGGCCGTCCGCCATCGGACTGTCGAGGCTGGTGCGAATCGCGCGCAACGCAGCCTGGGTGGCCAGGCGGCCTTTGGCCGTGACCATGGCGGCCATCGCCTTGGCGTGTTGTAGCACCTCTTGGACAGGCACAACCCGATTGACCAACCCCAGGGCAAGGGCCTGCTCCGACGTGATGATTTCCCCCGTCAGGATCAACTCGGCTGCCTTTGACGGTCCAATGATACGGGGAAGCCGCTGAGTCCCGCCGAACCCCGGGATGATCCCCAGCTTGATCTCCGGCAGGCCGAGAGGAATTTCTGCTGCCGCCGGTTTGTCGAATCGCTCGATCCGGTTGAGCAGTGCCTGCCCGCGGGCGGACAATTCGGCACCCTGGTGCACCGTGCTGATTGCTGCCAACTCTTTTATATCGGCGCCGGCACAAAAGGGACGGCCGGAAGCCGTCAGGATGACGACCCGAACCGCAGGGTCAGCCTCCAGCTCACCAAAGATGTGGTCCAGCTCTTTGAGGACCGTCTGGTTGAGGAGATTCGCCGGCGGGTTGTTCAAGGTGACCGTCGCAATGCGCTCGGCAATGGCAACGGTCACGAACTGGTATGGCATCGGCGTCCCTCCTCGCTCGTCATCTGCGGCGGGCATGCAGAGGCGTCGTGCATCTTAACAGAGTCCTGGTCTTCCCGCCACGGTGGATGTGGTAAAATCACTGATGATAGGGAGGGAGCACCTCCGTGATCGCCGACCGCCTCGCTGAGTACAATCGGTTTCTGTCCTACAGTCGTCTCCCTGCCCTCGTTGTCCATGAAGTCAAACGCCGCATCCTGGACAGCATGGGCTGCGCCTTGGGTGCCTGGAACGCGCCACCCTGCCGGATTGCTCGTCGCCTGGCCCAGTCGGTCAAGGTTGCACAGGGCGCGACCCTGTGGGGCACCGGCCACAAGACTCTGTCGGACTTGGCCGCCTTCGCCAACGGAGCGTTGATCCGGTATCTGGATTTTAACGATACCTACCTGTCGAAGGAGCCGGCGCATCCGTCAGATAACCTTGCGGCGGTACTCGCCGCCGGAGAGGCCGCTCACGCCTCCGGCAAGCGGGTCATTGAAGCGCTGGCCCTCGCCTACGAAGTCCAGTGTCGTCTCTGTGACGCCGCGGCGCTCCGACCTCGCGGCTGGGACCATGTCACCTATGGCCCCTTTTCGTCCGCCCTGGCCTCGGCCAAGGTGTTAAATCTGTCGAAAGCGCAAACCGTCCAGGCACTCAATCTGGCCGGCGTTGCCAATGTCGCGCTTCGACAAACGAGGGTCGGCGACCTCTCCATGTGGAAGGCCTGCGCCTTTTCGAATGCCACGCGAAACGGTCTGTTCGCCGCACTGCTCGCACAGCAGGGCATGACCGGACCGTCACCGATTTTCGAGGGAGAGAAGGGCTTCATGAAACTAGTATCCGGACCGCTGGATCTCCCCCTGTTTGGTGGCGAGAAAGGCGGTCACTTCATGATCCTGGACACCTACATCAAACATTACCCAGTGGAGTATCACGCCCAGACGGCGGTGGAAGCGGCGCTTGTCGTCCGGGATGAGCTGATGAAGGCGGAGGGACTTCAGGGCCTCGCCGGCATCTCCGAGGTGGAGATCGGCAGCTATAATGTGGCGATTGAGATCATCGGGCGCGACCCTGAAAAATGGCGTCCGCAAACGAGAGAAACCGCGGACCACAGTTTTCCCTATTGCGTGGCCGTGGCCCTGTTGGACGGGTCGGTGACCCTCCAATCATTCGGGCTGAAACAGCTGAATGATCCGGCCCTCCGGGCCCTGATGCAAAAGGTCCGCGTGGTGGAGCAAGAGGAATTCAAAGACTGGTACCCGCAGGCCATGCCCACGCGAGTCTCGGTCCGGACGGCCGCGGGCAAGGAGTACGTCAAACAAGTAGACTTTCCGCTTGGCCATCCACGGAACCCCATGTCCGATCGGGAAGTCGAAGAGAAGTTCCGCTCTCTCGCGGCGGGGACGCTCGACCGTGCTCGGGCCGGAAAGGTGATCGACCTCGTGTGGAAGCTGGACAGACTGAAAGATATCGGATCCTTGATGCCGTTCTTGAGATTGGCAAGAAGGGGATGAATTGCACATGAATCAAACGGAGAAACAGGGGCCGACCAAGGCGCGCCGGCTGCGGGAATTGATCGCGCGGCGCGTGGTGATGTTGCCCGGTGCGTTTAACGCGCTGACGGCGATGCAGATCGAACGAGCCGGTTTTGACGCGGCCTACGTATCGGGCGCTAGCCTCGCAGCGGCGCGGGGGCTCCCTGATATCGGCCTGCTCTCGATGGCCGAGGTCGTGTCCGACGCAAAAACTATTGCCAGCGCCGTGGCCATCCCGGCCCTCGCCGATGCCGACACAGGCTATGGGGCTCCCCTCACGGTGGCGCGGACGGTCCGCGAGTTTGAACGAGCCGGGCTGGCTGGGGTCCACCTGGAAGATCAGAAGGATCCCAAGAAGTGCGGGCACCTGTCGGGAAAGAGCTTGGTGCCGATGACCGAGATGGCGCGAAAGATCGGCGCAGCCGTGGAGGCTCGACGCGACCCGGACTTTCTGATCGTAGCCAGGACGGACGCGCGAGCGCTCGAAGGGATGGAGGGAGCCATCCGGCGGGCTCGAGCCTATGCGCGAGCGGGTGCTGATGCCATCTTCCCCGAAGCCCTGGAGTCGGTCGAAGAGTTCCGGACTTTTGCAGAGCGACTCGCAAAGGAAGGGATCAAGGTCCCGCTGGTCGCCAACATGACGGAATTCGGCAAGACGCCCTACTTGAGCGCGAGAGAGTTTGAGGAGCTGGGCTATCGGATCATCCTCTTCCCGGTCACAGCGCTGCGGATGGCCGCGAAGGCCGTCGACGAGATGCTGCTCAAGTTGCGGTCGCTGGGGACGCAGCGGGAATTGCTGGGGCAGATGCAGACCCGCCAGCAGCTCTACGATCTGCTGCGGTACGAGGACTACGAGAAACGGGACAAGGACTGGTATGAGCGATACGGGCGGGAACCCAAAGACTGAGTACAGCCCCGGACTCGAAGGAGTGCTCGCGGGCGAGTCGGCCCTCTGCCAAGTGGACGAGGGGGAGTCCGGACTTCGGTACCGAGGCTACGCCGTCGCCGACCTGGCAGAACAGGCTTCGTTCGAAGAAGTCGCCTATCTTCTCCTGCTCGGCAGGCTCCCAACACGCAAGGAACTCGACGACTTTTCCTCCCAATTGCGTACGCAATGGGTCTTGCCCGGGCCGGTGGAGGCCTTCATCGGCGTCGTGCCCCCGGACGCCCACCCCATGGACATCTTACGGACCGGCGTGTCCCTGCTGGGCATGACCGATCCTGACGCAACCGACGGCTCCCATGCAGCCAATGTCCGCAAGTCAATTCGGTTGCTGGCTCAGATCCCCGTCCTCATCACCGCCGCGTACCGCCTCGCCCATGCCAAGCGGCAGGTCCAACCGAGTCCTGACCTGAGCTTTACGGAAAACCTGCTGTATCTGCTGACCGACCGGCAGGGTGACGAGACTGCAAAAGCGATGGCGCGTGTGTTGGACGTCTCGCTGATCCTCTATGCCGAGCACGAGTTCAACGCCTCCACCTTTGCGGCGCGGGTGGCGGCTTCGACACTGACGGATCTGCATGCCGCGATCACCGCCGCCATCGGAACCCTTAAGGGGCCGCTCCACGGAGGCGCCAACGAGGCAGTGGCGTCCATGTTGCTGGAGATTAAGAGCCGAGACCGGACGGAGCGCTGGGTTCGCGACGCCCTGGCGTCAAAGCGCCGGGTGATGGGATTCGGCCATCGGGTGCTGAAGAAAGGCGACGCCCGCTCGGCGATCATTCAACGCCACGCCGAAACCTTGAGCCGGACCTGCGGCGACAGCCGCTGGTACGAGATTGCCACGATCCTGGATCGGACCATGCAGCAGGAGAAGGGCCTGTTTCCCAACCTGGATTTCTACACGGCCGTGACCTATCTCTTGATGGACATCCCCCGCGACCTCTACACGCCGGTCTTCGTCTGTGCGCGCATCGCCGGCTGGTGCGCGCACGTGATCGAGCAGCAGGACCATAACCGGCTGATCCGGCCCCGCGCGCTCTACACCGGACCGCCGCCGCAAACCTATGTCCCTCTCGCACAACGAACCTGATCATCAGAGAGAGATTCTCTGGCGTCCGACGCCGGAGTATGTGCAGCGGAGCCGACTGCGTCGCTTCATGCAGCGGCATGGGATCGCTGACTATCCTTCGCTCTACGAGCGGTCGATCGGTGATATGGACTGGTTCTGGGAAGCAGCCCTCGAGGAGATGCAGATTGAGTGGATGCATCCGTATACGCTGGTACTGGACCTGAGCAAAGGGATCCAGTGGCCCCACTGGTTTGTGGGTGGCCGTCTGAATTTGGTGCATAACTGCGTAGACAAGTACCGCAGTGGCCCACGGGCCGATCAGCTGGCGATCCGTTGGGAAGGCGAGGACGGATCACAGCGGTCTTTCACCTACCGGCAACTGGATACCGAGGTCCGCCGTGCAGCAGTGATGCTCCGGCGATTGGGCGTGCGCCGAGCCGACCGGGTGGCAATCTTTCTCCCCATGATTCCCGAAGTCGCGATTATCACGCTGGCCTGCTCCAAGATTGGCGCGATCTACACGCCCATCTTCTCAGGCTATGGAGCGGAGGCCGTGGCCACGCGGATGCAGGACTGTGAGGCAAGGCTGCTGGTAACAGCCGACGGCTTCTCCCGTCGCGGTGGGTTGGTGACGATGAAGCAGGTTGCGGATGAGGCGGCAGCTCGTTGCCCAACGGTGGACCATCTGCTGGTCGTGCGGCGGGCCGGGTGCCCAGTCTCTTGGAAGGTTGGGCGCGACGTGTGGTGGCATGAATTGACGTCTGGTGCTTCGACTGAGCTCAGCACAGGCGAGGCCGAAGGGCCTCAAACGGACGTGCGGACAGAGGAGATGGAGGCCGAGGAGCCCTTCATGATCCTCTACACGTCTGGTACCACCGGGCGTCCCAAAGGCACCGTGCACGTCCATAGCGGCTTTCCACTCAAGGCTGCCCAAGACCTGGCGTTTCATTTCGATCTTCAGCCGGAGGACACGCTGTTCTGGTTCACCGATATGGGCTGGATGATGGGGCCGTGGGAGATCATGGGAGCGCTCACGTTGGGAGCGACGTGCCTGTTGTACGAAGGTGTCCCGGACTGGCCGCAGGCGGGACGGCTCTGGGAGCTTCTGGAACGGCACCGAGTGACGATCCTGGGACTGTCTCCCACTGCGATCCGAGCCCTCATGCGGTATGGCGAAGCGCCGGTGCAGCAGCATGATCTCAGCTCCCTGCGCGTGCTTGGCTCAACCGGTGAGCCTTGGACACCGGATGCCTATCTCTGGTACTTCCAGCAGGTCGGCCAAGGGCGCTGCCCGATCATCAACTATTCAGGAGGGACCGAGGTGTCCGGCGGAATTGTGGGGGGCACGGTCCTGCAGCCCTGTAAGCCTTGTGCCTTCACTGGCCCCTGCCTTGGGATAGCCGCCGAAATTCTTGACGCCAATGGCCAACCGGTGCGGGGAAAAGTGGGGGAACTGGCGGTCACGAAACCGTGGCCTGGGATGACGCATGGATTCTGGCGCGATCCACAACGCTATCTGGACACCTACTGGTCGCGGTGGCCACAGGTCTGGGTGCATGGCGACTGGGCAGCGACCGACATGGAAGGGTTCTGGTACATCCTGGGCCGGTCAGACGACACCATCAAGGTGGCCGGCAAGCGGCTGGGGCCTGCCGAAGTCGAAGCGATCCTGACTGGCCATCGGGCGGTGAGCGAGGCAGCCGCCATCGGCGTCCCTCATCCGGTGAAAGGCGAGGCACTGGTGTGCTTCGTCGTTCTTCGCCAAGGGTGGATCGCGAGTGAGGCACTTGCCAGTGAGCTGAGGAGCCGCGTAGGTGAACAGCTTGGAAAGCCCCTTCGGCCAGCAGCGGTGCATGTTGTGGCGGATCTTCCCAAGACCCGGAATGCCAAGATTCTTCGGCGAGTCATCCGGGCAGTGTTTCTTGGTCAGGACCCCGGCGATCTTTCGAGTCTCGAGAACCCACAAGCCGTTGCGGCCATCAAGCAACTCTGCTCCCCTCTAGAAACCGATTAGCCGACGTGTTGAGAGCGCAGTAGCGCGGTCACCGCTTTACCAGATTCCCGCCGTCCAGCTTGGCACGATACAGGGCCTTATAGGCCCCCTTGATGACCTGTTCGGGCGTTGTCTTGCGATCGTCGCGCTCAGCGACACCGACACTGATCGTCATAGACAATTCTTCACCGGTTGAACTGTCTCCACTCGGCTGTTCCGGTTGCTCTCGGACATGGCCGCGACCTGGCTGGACCAAGCGTGATGCCTCAACTGTTTTTCTGAGAGTCTCCAAATGGGCGAGAGTCTCACCCGCCGACTTGCCCGGGAAGAGCACGGCGAATTCTTCGCCACTATACCGAAAGGTCTTTCCGCCGCCTGACACGCTGGCAATCTTGCTGGCGACCATCTGCAGGACCTGGTCGCCCACAGCGTGCCCGCAGATTTCGTTGACGTCCGTGAGGTGATCGATGTCTACGATGGCCACCGCATATCGATGGCCCAACCCGTGCAGGGCTTGGTCCAGAGCGAGCCGTCCTGGCACTCCGGTCAACTCGTCGTGATAGGTCATTTTGTAGGACGACTCAAGGAGCGCAAGAAAGAGGATCAACCCGGCCGTGGCAAAGTAATTTGTCGGGCTCCACCCGAAACGGCTGCCGTGGAGGGCGATGAAGGAGGCGACCAGCGCCCACATAAAGCCGCTCTCGACGGCGTTCTTATAGACCAGGAAGCGGGACAGTTGGAGCACCAAGGTGACGACGAACGCCAAGAGCGCCGGCTGTGCAATGGGAGTCCATGCGGTCAAGCGCGGGTTGACGTACGCGATCTCCAGCGACGCGGCCACCTCCGCCAATTCGGGGCGGCAGACCCATCCCACGAGGAACCATTGCAAGAGAGCGGCGCTCAGCCACACTATCCCGCTCCGAGCCAGCGCGCCGCGCTCGGTCATCAAGGAGAGCGCCATGAGATTCAGCGGCAGCAGAAATGCGACCGCGTTGAAGACAATGCGGCCGATACCCTGCGTTGCAGCATCCCCGGCTCCAAAGAACTGCAAGGCTCCGTCGGCCACGGCCAGGGTCAGCATGGCGAGGACCATTCGACTGCGATCGAAATACCAGCCGGACAGGAGTCCGACCACCAAGACGATGTAGGGATACACGGCGACAATCGGCTGCATCCAGCCGGGCAAGCCCCGCGGGCGCAGGAATCCCAGGCCGGCGAGCAGCAGCAGGCCGCCAGGCACGAGGAATGAGTACAGCCATTTCCAAGCGGGAGAGCTTATGACCACACCCTCTCCTCCGACCATGATTCTGCCAGAAGGGACGCAGGATCACTAATTTTTTCTGCATTTGTGCCCAGGCATTTCCACCACACTTTCGTGTTCGGGGAACTCACTGAGAAGAAGCAGGCACGGCGGGCGCTCTGGCACCGGCAGGCAGATGAAGCCCAAGAGGACATGCCGGTATTGAAGGATCTCAAGGGCTTGAGTGGGAGTCATGCAACTCGACACTGTTCATTCTGTTGCCAGATGTAGGAGATCCACTACAGAGGGCGATGGGCTTGCAAATCAATGAACTACGTGTGTCGACGCCAGGAGGATGAATCCATTTCCCTGCGGCTTGTTAGCGCAGCCATCGCATGCGGCAGCCCAATGAGTCAAGGATCGCGCAAAATTCATAGCTTAGACCATGCCGGGGCCCCTCCTGTTTCAGGCATCTCATTTGCTCACTCTGGACAGGCGGGTTGATTTCCTAACCGTGGCGTACGAGGGTACCCTGATGGACAGTCATGCTCTTCATCGGATCCTTTCCTCCTGCTTGGCAAGAGGGAAGAAGACCGTCAAAACAGAAGAAGAGAGTGAATCTCCGCGCGAGTGCCTCATCGCATCCGCTCCGCCACGTCGGCAACCTAGACTGGAAGAGCGTCGTATACTATGGCACGCTTGCTACTATGAATTGATCAAGGGGCTTGATGAGGACTCCATCATCATCCATCGAGGGAGGGCGTTCGCGCTCAACATTAGCTCTGAGGGCATCCTGGTCCTGATGGATCAGGCCCCGCAAGTGCAACAGTTGCTCGAAATTCACACGCCGAGCTCAAAAAGGAACCATATCTTAATGCTGTTTGAAGTGTGCTGGAGCCGTCAGATTCAAGTGGGAGTGCATGACTGTAAGTATTTGGCTGGGTGCCGGTTGACCTTCGGTCCCTCTGCATACCTCCTCTTCAAAAGAAAGGGAGTTGAGCACAGCGTCGCACAGTCTCTGTGTTGAGGAGCCCATACCTTCCTGCAAAGCCCTAGCTCCTGCCGATCAACCCCACCAACCTCGATGTCGGCGCTGGGACAGGCGAGACGTAATGCCTGGTCTCACCTTCGACGTCCGCTTCTAACGACCGACAAGGAGGTCTTTCCTCCTTTCTCAAGTCGTGCCAGAACAATCGAGAACCTTTCTATATAAGCGCCAGCTGGTGAAATCGGTCTGACAAAACAAAGAGGAAGAAATTGACCGAGGTCGAAAAGGCTGGCATTATTGTGTACGGGTAAGGACGCAATCTAGAGAGAAAGCCCATGGCCAAAATGTGGGGGTGGCTTGTCCAGTACGGGAGTGGAATTGTCTTAGCTCTGCTGCTCGGCGCCATCATGGGAAGTATCCCTCTGTTCAAAGAGACCTCATTGGGCGACACGAAGCTCACAGCATCCCGGATCGTGCAATTCATGGGGTATGGCAGCGCGCTTCTCTTACTCTGGCTGCTTGGCCAGCGGGTGGCCTTGGAGCTTCCCGCGGAAGGCAAAGGCCTGTCCTTTCTACGTCAGGTGATCGTCCCTCTGGTCACAGTCGTCGTCGTGTCGGCAGGATACAACGTGCTCTGGTTGCTGGTCGGGCCATTCCTCGGACCGACCGGAAAGACCATCTACAACTGGATGTTCGTCGTGGGGATCATGGGCTCGGCCTTGTGGCTGGCTGTGGTCTGGTTCCGTCACTCGCCTTTGCTGTTTGAGTCCTTGCAGGAGCTGGGACAAGTGGGGAAACGCGGCATGGGCCGCCATGGTCTCACCTGTCCTGAATGCGGTGTCCCAGTCGCGGCTGGCATGGAGTACTGCGGTAAGTGCGGGAAGAGGATCTTCATCGCGTGAGACAGCCACCCCTCCCCTGAGTAACGTTACAGTCCCAGGCTCCGCTTGATCCGGTCCCAGAACCCCCCACCATGGAGCGCGCAGTAGTCGGTTGGTTCGGTCCCCTCGCTGAAGACTTCAGACACAACTTCCGGGCATTGCGACGTCGCCAGTTGCCCTGTCTGCGGATCCACGTCGCGGGTCACGACTCCGGTGGGCACAGGGAAATCCGGTGAATTGGACGGGATGACTTGACGGGCAAAGTCGGTCCAGATGGGGAGCGCTGCCTGCGCCCCGGTGAGACGGAGGTCAGCCCCGTCATCAAACCCGACCCACACGCCGATCACGAGGTCGGGGGTATAGCCGACGAACCAGGCATCCCGATATTCATCCGTCGTTCCGGTCTTTCCCGCCACGATGCCTTGCAACCCCATGTCCTTGGCCCTGGAGGCTGTGCCTCTCTGCACCACTCCTTTCAAGAGCGACGTCACGAGATACGCAGACTGGGGAGAGGCTGCCTGGTGTCTTTCGATGATGGCGAACCACAGGGGCTCTCCAGTCGGCGCGACCACGGATCGGATGGAGGTTGGCGAGACGACCAGCCCCCCTTGCGCTAGAGCGCCGAAGGCAGCGGTCACCTCAAGCAGGGACACTTCCGAGGTTCCCAGCGCAATGGAGAGATTTTCCTCCATCGGGCTGCGGATCCCCAGATCACGCACGAGCTGGGTGATCCGGTGAGTGCCGACCGACTGGGCGATTCGCACGGCCGGGACATTGAGGGACTGCTCCAGAGCGGTCCGGACCGTCACGGTCCCACGAAACTGGCGGTCATAATTTTGGGGGGACCAGGAGCCATTCTCCGTCGCGAAGCTCACAGGGGCGTCGAGAATGAGGCTGGCAGGCGTGACGACGGTCTCAACCGCTGACTCACGGCTGGCCTCAAACGCGGCCAGGTACACCAACGGTTTAAACAGTGAGCCTGGTTGCCGTCTCGCCTGCACCGCCCGGTTGAATTGGCTGAGGCGGTAGTTCCTCCCCCCAGCCATGGCCAGGATGCCGCCTGTCTTTGGATCCAGAGCGACCAACGCTCCCTGGAGGGGTCCCCCCGCTCGTTTCAAGGACCGGTAACTCGATTCAAGACGCTTCAGCCCTGCCTGCAACGAATCTTCCGCGATCCGCTGCATCACGGGATCCAAGGTCGTCATGACCTTCGCGCCGGGTGGGAGGGCGCCTCCAGTGGATTCTTCGGTTTGACGGAGGAGGTAGTCCACAAAGTAGGGGGCATCCGTGAGGCTTTCTTGACTCAGGGCGATCTGCACCGAACTGCCGACCGCTTCGTTCCATTCTTGTTCGGACAGGAACCCCTCTCCTCGAAGGCGCCGTAGGACCACATCTCTCCGTTGTTTGGCCAAAGCGGGAGCCTTGACTGGTGAGTAGGTATTGGGCCCCTTGATCATGCCGACCAAAAGGGCTGTATCCGCAATCGTGAGCTCTTGCAACGGTTTCCCAAAATACCGAGAGGCGGCTTCGCCGATCCCATAGATCGAGACGGCTCCCGTCTGGCCAAGATAAATTTCGTTGAGATAGGACTCCAGGATTTCGTTCTTCCCATATTTCAACTCTAAGATGAGGGCGGCCATGGACTCCTTGAGCTTCCGCACGAAGGTTCGGTGAGGGGAATAGTAGAGGTTCTTAGCCAGTTGCTGGGTGATTGTGCTCCCACCTTGCACCACCTCCCCGCTCTTGAGGTTTGTCCAAGCGGCCCTGGCCATCGCAAACGGGTCAATGCCGGGGTGATTATAAAAGCGATGGTCCTCGATCGCCAGGACCGCGTCGATCACCGGCCGTGGAATGGAGGCGATCGGAACCCATTCTCGGACCTGGCGGGACTTGCCCAGCACGCCGCTCAGCAGCGGCGGCTCGAGAGAGATCGGGAACACCTCCTCGTTCTGTGACAGGGAGAGAACCTGTCCGATTCTCCCTTCTTCGAGAATGATTCGAAGGGGGAACGCCTGCATATGCCCGTCTGGATAGTCGTGTAGATAAATGTCCACATGCTCGGGAGTCATTCGATAGTCGCCGGAGGACTTGATTTCCTCGGTAACCTGATGATAGCCGAGGCGATCAAGGCGTTCCTTGAGACGAGCTTCCTCGATGTGCAGGCCTGGTTGGAGAAGAAATGGCGTCCCATAAATCAGAAGAGGTGGATGCTCTTCACTGCGCGGGAGGGTCAGAGTCGCTAAGAGGTAGAGGCCGTAGAGACCCAGGCAGCAGAGGATGGCACCACCGCTCCACGCAAGTGCAGGGCGGCCGTTCCGCCCCCAGTGAGAGATTCCAGTCACCACTGCCCTCCTTTTTAGGTAAGCTATTGGAATCTTACGCCAAAACCTTCGACAAAGCGATCAGCGATCAATTGAAGTGGCTGATTTTTCATGCGATTCCACCTATACTGCGGCCAGTCACGTCGTGGTCATGTGACCATAGGCAGCAACTAGCGTACCACTTTTCTCGGAGAGCACGAACAATGGGCGTCTTGCAAGCGTCTGTCTTGTTGGTTTGCTTGGCTCTCTTCGTTGGAGGCTGCGCGAGCAGCCCCCAACCGGGCGTCGCCGGGCCCTATCAAACCTGGGATGACGTGATCACCCGATGGATCGGCGCGAAGAAGCAGGACCTGTATTATGAGCTCGGGCCTCCGAACCTGCACCCGAAAGAATCACCAGATGGCATGACTGAGATGGTGTGGGACATGACGATCGACCGGATGCCCGGGCAGGCGGACTATTACCGTACGCTGCCGCCGTCCTTCTATGGCGGCCTCACAAATTGCCAGCTTGTCTTTTTTGCCGGTCCGGATGGAGTCATCGTATCCGGACGACGCATCGGGTGTGACTGACACAGGACCAATTGACTTCCTCGCCGTAACCGGAGCACACTGAAGAGCCTCGGCCACGCCAGAAACCCGGCTGGTGATCGTTGACGGCCGAATGCTCCACTCGCAGCACATCAAGCCGGACCAGTTCCAAGACCACGACCGGATCAACCAGGTTCTCTACTTCAGAGGCCACGACTAACCAATCATCCTATCCGTCTCCGTGCGAGCTCGGCGACAGCCAGAAACCGCGAACCGTTCTGCCTGACGCACGTCCCCCAATGGATGAGGAGATCTCTATGAGCCAGAAACCCATGTTGAGCCGACGGACCTTCTTGACCGCCGCTTCGCTGGCGGGACTCGCCGCAGCCCAGGCCATGCTGCAGCCGCTCCAAGCTCAAACTGCTGACGCTCCGACTGTGCCGGAAGATCCCACCAAGGTGCCCGGTGCGCCGCCCAGCGCCTACGGGCAACGGTCATCGTTTGAGCAGGCGCAGCGGTTGGCCGGATCATCCAGCTCGCTCACCCCGCTGCAGGATCTCCACGGAATCGTCACGCCAGCCTCTTTGCACTTCGAACGACACCACAATGGGGTCCCTCTGATCGATCCGGCCCGGCACCGCCTGCTGATCCACGGCCTGGTCGAGCGGCCCATGATCTTTACGATGGACGAGCTCAAACGATTTCCGGCCGTCTCCCGCTTGGCCTTCATCGAGTGTTCAGGAAATTCGGCAGGGGAATGGCACGAACCCGGAGGACAAACTGCTCAACAGACACAGGGATTGATCAGCTCCAGCGAATGGACCGGCGTCCTGCTGGCGATAGTCCTGCGTGAGGTCGGAATGAAACCCGACGCGACCTGGATGCTGGCGGAGGGAGCCGATGCAGCCGCTATGACCCGCAGTATTCCTCTTGCACCAGCGCTGGAAGAGGCTCTGCTCTGCTACGCCCAAAACGGCGAAGCCCTGCGGCCGGAACAGGGCTATCCGCTGCGGCTCCTGATCCCAGGCTGGGAGGGCAACGTCTGCATCAAATGGTTGCGGCGCCTGAAACCGGGCGCGGCGCCCTTCATGACGAGGGAGGAGACGTCACACTACACTGACCTCATGCCGAACGGCACCGCCAGACAATTCACCCTCGTGATGGAAGCCAAGTCCGTGATCACCAGTCCGTCAGGCGGACAGCAGATTCGGCCCGGCTTTGTGGAGATCCGCGGACTGGCCTGGAGCGGGCGAGGACGGGTGACGCAAGTCGAAGTCAGCACCGACGGAGGGGAGACCTGGCGGAAGGCTCAGCTCCAGAAGCCGGTGCTGGCCAAGTGTCACACGCGCTTCCGGTTCCCCTGGCGCTGGAATGGACAAGAAGCCATCCTCCAAAGCCGATGCGCCGATGAGACCGGCTACGTGCAGCCCAGCCGACAGGCCTTGGTCGCAGTTCGCGGGTTGCATTCCATCTATCACAATAATGCGATCCAAAGTTGGAAAGTCTCGCGCGACGGGGCGGTGCACAATGTTCACGTCTGAGCAATCTGGTGATGTGGTAATCTGGCGATGTGCGAATTCTCTGAGGAACGGATTGCGAACATCGATCGTAGTCCTCGGCCTCGCTGGCATGGCATCAGCGACTCCTGCGATGGCGCAGGAGAAATCAGGCAACCACGGCCTCGGACGGACGGCGACAGACGTGGAGATCCGCGCATGGAACATTGACATCGCACCGACCGGCGAAGGTCTGCCACCAGGCCGCGGGACGGTGCAAGAGGGCAGGCAGGTGTTCGCGCAGAAATGTGCCAAGTGCCACGGCCAGACCGGAGTGGAAGGACCAATGGACCGGTTGGTCGGCGGGCACGGTACATTGAAAACGGACCGGCCGATCAAGACGCTGGGGAGCTACTGGCCCTATGCCACCACGCTCTATGACTATATTCGCCGCGCGATGCCCTTCACGACGCCGCAATCCTTGACGCCAGACGAAGTCTATTCCGTCGTCGCCTGGTTGCTCTACCAGAATAAGATCATTCCCGAAGATGCCGTCATGGACGCCACCACCCTGCCCGCCGTGCAAATGCCGAATCGCCACGGCTTCGTTCCGGATCCCCGGCCAGATGTCCCGAAGCGATAACTCTCCAGAGCGAGAACCTTGAATGAAAGACATTGCCTCGTGAACCGGCCAATCGTCTGAGAGCAACGGATGAGAGCTCTCCCTCTGGCGCGCGTCGAAGGGATCACTGATGGCAAGCGCACTCCTGTATGACCGCCTCCAATTTGCTACGACGGCGACGTTTCATTATCTCTTTCCGCAATTGACCATGGGCCTGGCCCTGTTGCTCCTTTATTTGAGAAGCCGGGCTCTCTGGACAGGTGACGAGCACTATCAGCAAGTTGCCCGGTTCTGGACAAAAATCTTTGCCCTCAGCTTCGCCTTTGGCGTCGTCACTGGCATTCCCTTGGAGTTTCAGTTCGGCACCAATTGGGCCAAGTTCTCCAACTTTGCCGGCGGGGTCATCGGCCAGACACTGGCAATGGAAGGCATGTTCGCGTTCTTTCTGGAGTCGTCGTTCCTAGGACTACTGCTCTTCGGCGAGCGACGGTTTGGCCCGAGGGTCCAGTGGTTCGCCGCCCTGATGCTGTTCCTCGGCTCGTGGCTGTCAGGGTATTTCATCCTGGCGACGAATGCTTGGATGCAGCATCCAGTGGCCTACACCGTCGCCGACGACGGGCGTCTGTTCGTGAATAGTCTTTCGGGCTTGCTCACCAATCCCTGGCTCTTCTGGCAATACGCGCACAACATGACGGCTGCCGTCGTCACCGCGTCGTTCGCGATGGCCGCCCTCGGGGCGCTCTATTTGCTATCGGACCAGCACGTAGCCCATGCCAAGACCTGTCTCCGCACCGGCGTGGTGGCCGGCACCATCGCGTGCGCGCTCATGATTTTTCCCACAGGCCATGGCAATGCCAAGCAGGTGTTCGAATACCAGCCAGTAAAAGGCGCCGCGTTCGAGGGACTCTTTCGGACTGAGCGCGGTGCCGGCCTGATTCTGGTTGGCCAGCCGAACATGGAAACCATGACGGTGGACAATCCGCTGGTCGTGCCCAGGGCATTGAGCATCCTCGTCTACGAACAGCTTTGGGCCAAAGTGAAGGGGCTCGATGCGTTCCCGAGAAAAGACTGGCCGGATAATTTGCCCCTGCTCTACTACGCGTATCACATCATGGCTGGCCTGGGGACCATCCTCGTGGCCGTCATGGCGCTTGCACTGCTCCTGCTCCGGCGAGGACGCCTGTTCACCACCAAGCCGGTGCTGTGGCTCCTCATGTTGTGTGCGCCGTTTCCCTACATCGCCACGACAGCCGGCTGGATGACCACTGAGCTCGGACGCCAGCCCTGGCTTGTGTATGGCTTGCTGCGTACGTCCGAGGGTGCCTCGCCGCTCGTGCATTCCGGG
>Ga0209376_1000999_pt1 | contig 30095 bp, 30 predicted proteins | sample GraSoiAngelo_134_FD_185891 | JGI IMG/M metagenome (GOLD analysis project Ga0209376, IMG submission 185891) | Grasslands soil microbial communities from the Angelo Coastal Reserve, California, USA - 14_0929_05_30cm (SPAdes) (version 2) | ecosystem: Environmental > Terrestrial > Soil > Grasslands ... | reverse complement strand
CCAAGCCGGAGCTGACACAGGCCTTGGAGGGGACGGGTCATATGGCCATCAAAGACGGCAAGCTGAAAGGGGTCAATCTGATGCAGGAGGCCTTGACCCTGCTGAAGGAGATCGGGATCACCCAGGACAACGTGAAGGCCACAGCGTTTTCGACGATCGAAGGAGACATCGCGATCAAGCACGGCGTCATCAACCTGCAGCGATTGCTGATAGACAGCCACGACTTTCAAGCGATCGCGCTGGGCACGATTGGGTTTGATCAGACCCTCAACCTGAGGGCCAGTCTCACCCTGTCCGAAGCGCTGAGCACTCAGATCGCCAGCAAAACCCCGGCCGCCAAGCTGGTCCTCACAGGAAGACGAATCGCCGTACCTCTGGTCATTACCGGCAGCGCGCAGGCGCCCTCCTACTCGCTTGATACCAAGGCCATCGGCGGCAAGTTGCAAGAACAAGTTAAGGAGCAGGTCAAAGAGAAAGTGGGCGAGATCCTGAAAAGCAAGAGCGGCGAGGAGGCCCTGCAGAAGGGTCAGGAGGCGCTGAAGCAATTATTCGGGCGATAGGAGGGGCAAGCCATGTCGGTGAAAGATCTCACTTTCGATCTGGTCATCCGATACGGATTTCAGGTTCTGGGCGCGGTCGTTATTCTCGCGGTCGGCTTTGTTCTCGCCCGATGGGCTGGCAATCTCGCCCAGCAGTGGCTGGTACGCCAGGATATGGAGCCGCCGGTTCGGACGCTGATTGTCCGGGTGATCAAGATTCTGGTCTTAGCCTTCACGCTCCTGATCGTGCTGGACAAGCTTGGCGTACAGATTACTCCGCTGATTGCGGGCATCGGCGTCGCCGGGCTTGGTGTCAGCTTTGCCCTCCAGGGCGTACTCAGTAACGTGATGGCCGGACTCACGATTATTTTCACCAAACCCTATCGAGTTGGCGAGTATATCGATATCGTGGGTGAGCAGGGCCACGTCAGCACGATCGACATTTTCTCAACCATCCTTGAGCATCCGGATCAGTCTCGCGTCGTCATTCCGAACCGCAAGATCGTCGGCGAGATCCTCCACAACTACGGCACGATTCGTCAGCTCAGCCTCACTGTGGGCGTCGCCTACAACACGGATTTGAGCAAGGCGCTGGCTCTCGTGCTGAAAGACCCCGCTCCAGGCGTGGGCATCAAGACGCTGGCAGATTCCGCCATCGTGCTTTCGATGAGCCCGTGGGTCAAAGTGCTGGATTACGGCGCGGCTCAGGGTGAGCTCTACCAGGCCATCCTGGAGCAATTCCGTGCCGCCAATATTGACATTCCTTTCCCGCAGCTAGAAGTGCGGATGCTTACAGGGTCTTGATCAGGAACTCACAGTTCACTCTTTGATTAAGAAAGGAGCGTGTGATGACTCACTTTCAACGTGCCTCCATTTGGATACTCGCGGCAGTCTTTTTCCCACTGGGGCTCATGAGTCTTGGGCTAGGCAGCGGACGGGCCCAGGGTCAGTCAAGCCTACCAAGCGAGCCTCTAAAACAGCAGCGCGAAGGATTGAAGCAACAGCGTGAGGCCTTGAAGGAGCAACGCGAAGCCCTCAAAGAAAAACGCAAAGCGCTCAAAGAAGAAGGCAAGGCTCGCATGAAAGAACTGAAAAAGAGCGGCCAGGTAGACCCTGAGGCCATGAAGAAGGTCCGCGAAGAGATGAAGGCCAAACGTGAGGCGCTCAAGCAGGAGCGACAGGCTTTACAAGAAAAGGCGCGCGAGTTGAAACAACAACGCGAGTCCCTGAAGCAAGAAAGGGAAACGATGAAAAAGGAAGGCGAGGCTATGAAAGGCGACGTCAAGGACCTGATGAACAATCCCCCTGGCCCAACCCCATAAGTCGGATCTCGTCACGGCGCAGCCGTGAGCTGTCTGGCCATCCTCTAGTGGTGTGTGGTGTAATGTCCTTCAGCCAGAGGCAGAGAACCTGGCCATCAGAATCGGCAGAGGCTCTCGTCCCTGTTACCGGCCACCGCGTCGCCCGGCACCGTGGCCAGAATCTGATAATGTCCCAGGCCGAGTTCCTTGCCGTAGGCCTGGCCGACCAGCACATCCTGCACATGCTGATGGTCCCAGGCTCTGAAGTACGACCGCCCCTCCTTGAGGCCGTCAAAGTCATGCCCCTCCAAAGCCTTGAGCACGGCCATAGTCTCGGTCGTGCCGGCCCGCCGCACTGCCTCCAGGATCTGCATCATGGCCGCATAGCCAAGGTAACAGCGTGATGTGGGGGTGTGGTTGTATTTGTCGATGACTCCTTGGATGAACTGCTTGGAACTCTCGGTGTTGATCTTGGGATCCCAGATCAGCCCCCAGATGCCGGCGTTGTTCGCATACCCCAGCGGCCGGCCAATTTGCTCCCCTCCGATCAACCCCCCTACCCCGATCTTCTCCTTGGCCAGTTCTAGCTTCGCGTAAGCTTTCAATGCGTTGACCAAGTCCCACCCGTAGAGATTGAGAATGATCACGCCGGGCTTCGCATTCTTCGTGTCAGTGAAGACAGCGGTGAAGTCGGTGGACCCGAACGGTGTCACCGCCGCGCCGACCACTTCACCATTCAGGGCCTTGAGCGCATCCATCATCGCCTGCAGCGCAGCCTTGCCGTCTACCGTATCGGCCGTGATCATGTACCAACGATTCCCGTAGGCCTTGACGATATATGGCGCGACGGCCTGGGCCATCATACGGGCGTTCGGCATGAACACGAAGGTGTGCGAGTTACAGCGGGCTCCGGTCAGGTCCATGATGTGAGGACAGGTGGCCATGAACAGCTTGTTCTCTTGCTTCGCCACTTCGGCCACGGCAAGTGCCACGTCCCCGTTGAAGGTACCCATCAGGAAGTCGACTCGATCGTCCTTGATCAGTTTGTTCGCCATTTTGATCGCGGTCTGGACATTCGAGGCGTCGTCCGCCTCGATGATGCTGACCGGACGACCCAGCACCCCGCCGCGTTTGTTGTACATTTCCAGGGCCACTGTGGCCCCGTGCACGTCATGGATGGAGGAGGTCTTGTACGGACTGGATAGCGGATCAATGATGCCGACTTTGATAGGCTCGGCCGCATAGGCCCGATTTGACCCTCCCGTCAACCCAAGCACGTAATCGGCCAAGTTCCCAAAGGCCAGCGAGCCGCTGGTCATGGCTGACAATTGAAGAAATCGTCTGCGGGAGATCGTGCTCATGGGGCGAGTCCTCCTCTGTGGATGAAACGTTTTAACGTGGGGGGCATGTTGTCCCGTTCTGGCTAAACCTTTATCGAACAATTGCGCCATCAGGAAAGATACGTCGCATCCGGACCCTCTTGCCCGGGCCGTTTCTACAGTCTCTTGATCGAAGAAGGCGAGACGAACCCCCTGCTGAATCATCATGCCTCGGGATGTCGTGGGACTTGCCGTGAGGCGAGGCTGGGAAGTGGTCGTCCAATAGCGTGCGCGGTTCCCCTCCGGCTAGTGGCCGGTTCGGCCCACGATAGGGAGCGCCGAGGAGATTGTCAACCGCTGTAGAGCAATGGCGGCTGCTGAAGTTATCCGGGTGCGAGCTCTATTGGCTCGATCGAATGCCGCTGCAATGGGAGTGACGAACGAAGCACGAGCGGAATGAAGAACTTGGTGTGAATGCCCCGCGGCTGGTTCCCTTGCACGGGAGGAGTGAGAGCGTCGAATGCCGGCGCCCTCACCCCTCCCATGAATCAGCTATACTGGTCTTCCGTATAGCACTGCTTGATTGCCCAGAACACCGCCTCCTTGAGCTTCTTGATCAGAGGATCAGGAGGATCATGACGAATCTTCTGCAGTTTCCGGTCCAGCGCAAAGAGCGGCTCAACGGATCGTTTATCCGGGAGCTTGCCCAGAGACCATGCGATCTCAGTTTGAACCCGGACGTCGATGCCGGGCGCGCTCAGCATCTCCAGGAGTGGCGGAATGATGGTGGCATCGCCGTGCGCGCTCCCGACGTTCCCCAGCCCTTTGGCGGCAGCCGCCTGCAGTTCCGGATCCTTCGAAGTCTTGAGCATATCAATCAGGATCGGAATTGAATCCTTACCGAGATTCCCGAGTGCCACGGCAGCCTGTTTGGCCAGATCCTTGTCCTTGAGCGCTTCCTTCAGCCTGGGCAGGGCCTTGTCATCCATCAGCTCGCCGAGGAGCGAAATCACCTTCAGTTTCCGAAGCTCATTTGTGCCCGGCGCTTCCAACACTTTCAACAGCCGCTCCGCCTGGCCCCATTCAGCGGTCAACAGGAGGGGGAAGTCATACTGCTCAAGTCGGTCTTTCAGCTTGGTCATCGCGTAGGCCCCAGGATCGCCAGCGTTGGCCGCTTGCGCCGCCTGCACAGCATCCTCGAAATCGGTCCGTACTTCCTTTTGCCACTTGATCTTGGTCCCCCCTAGCAGATAGTTAAGTTGACAGGCTGGGCCTTTCCAGACTCGCGATGGCGAGTCCGGCAGATCCGCGTCGCTCCCCATCGTCGTGGTGCCTTCCCACACCTTGCGTTGCTCGCATTTCACTCGAAAGACCACGTCATGGGGCTTGGCCGGATCGATGACGACGGTATAGCCCAGCTCGGATAAGCGGCGCGTTGCGACCTCTCTGAGCTGATTTGAGTCAATCGAGCCCTTGTCCGTGAGAGCAATGGCTTCCACCAAGACAGTCTGGACCTTTGCCAACTGCTCCCTTTGCTCCGGCGTGAAGTAGTCACGGTAGGCCCAACTTGTTCCGCTCGTGATGGCCAGCAGCGATACTAGACCTGCCCATAACGCTCCTCGCCTCATGACGCACCTCCTTTGGTGCCTTACGCGCTAGATGGATATCAAGATCAAGGCCCGGGGTTCCGAATATCTTGGCCTCGATGAGGCCCAGGGGGCATGATCGGCCAGAAAGGCAGATCAACCGCGATTGCCGGCATGATCAAGGCATGATACGACCCGAGATACCACCGGCCTCGTGAACCAAGATCCGGAAATCCTCCCAGGTGCCAAGAAAATTATACCCCGAGCGATGTCCTTACGCCACCTCTTTCATATTTGAACGTCAGGGCTCGAATACCGTGCACGATTTTCAAGAAAGTATTAGCTCAGTCTTGACACAAGCCGACTGGTCAGACTACAAACACGCAAGCAGCAGACGGCCACCAGGGGCGAGAGTGGCGGAACTGGCAGACGCGCGAGACTTAGGATCTCGTGGGAAACCGTGGGGGTTCAAGTCCCCCCTCTCGCACCATTGTCTATCACGCTGTCCGAAAAGCCGAAGAGGTCAGTAGCAGGATTACAGGCTCACCAGAAGGGATAGGCCAAAGTAGCGATATTCTATGAAGCTCGAAGTGACTGAGCTAGGACCGATTAAGCGCGCGCTCAAGATCGAGGTGCCGCAAGAAGAGGTCAACCGACTGTTTGAGCAAGCCTATGCCGAGCTGAACCGGCAGGTCCATATTCCCGGCTTCCGGCCAGGCAAGGCCCCCCTGGCCTTGTTGGAAAAGCGCTACGCGAAGGCGGTCGAAGAGGATGTGGTCCGGAGGCTGGTGCCCGACTATTATGATCGGGCAATCAGGCAGACAGGGTTGGTCCCGGTGCTGGTTGAGGTCCCGCCGCTTGAGCGCGTGAAGATCAAAAGAAGCGCAGCCTTTTCCTTTACCGCCACAATCGAGATCAAACCGAAAATCGAGCTGCGGGATTATCGTCCCCCCAACCCGATTTCGCTCAAGCCGGACAAACGCACGGTGACTGATGAACAGGTTGACCAGGCGGTCGAGGCCTTGCGGGAACAGCAGGCTCAGCTCCACCCCGCACCTCCTGGCACAGCCCTCGCCGAGGGCGATTACGCGATCCTGGACGTGGAAGGATTCCTCGACCTGGTCCCACTGGAAGGGACCAAAAAGGGAGGGCAGCTCTACAAGGTGGGATCCAAAACTCCCATCCTTGGGATTGACGTGGACGAGCACCTCCTCGGCAAGAAAGAGGGTGAGTTCGTCGAAGTCTCTCAACCCTATCCAGCGACTCATCCGGACCCTCGTCTGGCGGGAAAATCCGTGGTCTTCCGGATTAGGGTCGGATCCGTGAGGCAGAAGAAGCTCCCCGTCCTGGACGATGAATTCGCGAAGGATTGCGGCCCCTACTCCTCCCTGGCCCAGCTGAGAGAGAAGCTCCGAGTCGAGATGGAGCGGGCGCTGAAGAAAGACATCGAAGAGGCTTACAAGGATACGATCCTCAAGCGCCTGGTCGAAACCCATCACTTCGATGTACCGGAGACGTTGGTCGAGCGTGAGCTCACGGCCATGATCCGTCAACTCCTCGAAGTCCGACGCAGACAGAAAGGGCGGGCGGGGGATTTCGAGGACCCGGTTAAGCGCCAAGAAGAGATTAAGCGGCTGCAGAACGAGAACCTGCCCGAAGCGACGCGTCGAGTGAAGGTCGGACTGATCCTGGAAGCGATTTCGGAGAAAGAGGGGCTCACAGTCCAGAACGAGGATGTTGAGGGTGAGATTAACCGTTTAGCCGAGGACCTAAAGCTTGCGCCCCAAGAAGTTCGGAAGCTGGTAGAGGCTGGAGGGGAGGACTCCATGGATGAACTCAAGGGCCGCATCCTGGCGGGCAAGGCATTGGATTTCGTCTATCGGCACGCCGTGATCCAGGGGTGAGAGAGTGAGGGGGCCGTGAGGCAGCCCCCTGTGCTCCCGGAGCGCGCACGCTCAGAAGGTGCCGGGCACCTGTTGCTCTTCAATGCAACGGGTGATGACGGCCGCAATGAGGGGGCAGCTTCACGGCCCCCGTGTTAATGGTTTAGGGGACGCGCGCAGTGACGGTCAGCCAGGCCGCTCTCTGGAGAGAAGTGAGGAAAATGATGCGCCCAGTAAGGCTCACTCCGCCCACCCTCCAAGGTAAGAGGGGGGGAGGGGCGGATGTGCTCGGTTAGGAACCAGCCCCAACCCCATCTTTGTGGAAATGGAATAATGAATGTGGAGAGGCATCGTAAGAGAAATATGATATGATGATGTGCAATAATTTCTCAGCGTGAAGTGGCCGGAAAAGAAAGGAACCGTCCTCATGTTAGTGCCGATTGTGATTGAGCAAACCAACCGCGGCGAGCGCGCCTATGACATCTATTCGCGTCTGCTGAAGGACCGCATTATCTTTCTGGGCGCTCCGATCGACGATGTGTTTGCGAATCTCGTGATCGCCCAGTTGCTGTTTCTCGAGGCGGAGGACCCGGAGAAGGATATCAACCTCTATATCAATACGCCGGGGGGCAGCGTGACAGCAGGCTTGGGAGTCTACGACACCATGCAGTATGTGAAGCCTCCCATCAACACGATTTGCCTGGGACAAGCGGCCAGCATGGGTGCCCTGCTACTGGGAGCCGGCACGAAGGGAAAACGCTTTGCGCTGCCCAACGCGCGGGTCCTGATCCACCAGCCGATGGGCGGATTCCAGGGACAGGCCACGGAGATCGATATTCACGCCAGGGAGATTCTCAAGATTCGGGGGCGGCTAAACGAGATCCTGGCCAAGCACACCGGCCAGCCACTCGATAAGATCGCTCAGGATACGGAACGTGACTACTTCATGTCGGGCGAGGAGGCGAAAAAGTACGGGTTGATCGACGAGGTCATCAGCCGGCCTCCTAAAGGCACGAAAGACCTGCTCAAGGGTCAAGAATTGAAAGACCTGGGGAAGGACGGCGGCAAAGAAAAATAGCTGGCGGAGGGGGCATGCCCAAACAGGAGAAGATGGACCGGCATCTGCGTTGTTCGTTCTGCGGGAAGAGCCGCGATGAAGTGCGCAAACTGATCGCCGGGCCCACTGTCTACATCTGCGATGAGTGCGTGAACCTCTGCAACGACATCATCGCGGAGGACTGGGAAGAGGCGAAGGAAGAGATTTCCTCCAAACTTCGCAAGCCGGCCGAGATCAAGCACCATCTGGACCAGTACGTCATCGGACAGGATCGGGCAAAAAAAATCCTGGCGGTCGCCGTCCATAACCATTACAAACGGATCTCGGCCAACGAAGTGGATGACGTTGAACTCCACAAAGGCAATATTCTGATGGTCGGGCCGACCGGTACGGGGAAGACGTTGCTGGCGCAGACGCTGGCCCGCTATCTCGACGTCCCCTTTACCCTGGCCGACGCGACGACCTTGACCGAAGCCGGCTATGTCGGCGAGGACGTCGAAAACATCATTCTCAAGCTGCTGCAGGCCTCCGACTACGACGTCGAACGGGCACAACGGGGCATTGTCTATATTGACGAAATCGACAAGATCAGCCGCAAGAGCGATAGCCCGTCCATCACCCGCGATGTGTCCGGAGAAGGAGTCCAGCAGGCGCTGCTCAAGCTCGTCGAGGGAACGGTGGCTAATGTGCCTCCCCAGGGCGGACGCAAGCATCCCCACCAGGAGTTCATCCAAGTGGACACCAGCAATATTCTGTTCATCTGCGGCGGAGCCTTTGTCGGGCTTGAATCCATCATTGAGCAGCGGCTGAATAAAAAAGCCATGGGGTTCGGCGCAGATATACGCAGCCGACATGAGAGTCGCTTGGGCGAGCTTTTGTCACAGGCGCAGCCGGAAGATCTCCTGAAGTACGGGCTGATCCCGGAATTCATTGGACGGCTTCCGGTGGTCGCCACGCTTGAGGAATTGGACGAGAAAGCGCTCGTCCGCATTCTGACCGAGCCCCGGAACGCACTGACGAAACAATACGAAAAACTGATGTCCTTTGAGAAGGTCAAACTCAAGTTCACCGAGGGCGCATTGACCGCAATCTCGCGAAAAGCGTACACTCAAAAGACCGGAGCCCGCGGCCTTCGGGCGATCCTGGAAGAAGTCATGCTGGATGTCATGTTCGATGTCCCCTCCCAGAAGCAGATTAAGGAAATCGTGATCACCGAGGAGGTGATCATGGGCAAGAGCCAACCGATCCGGATGTTCCAGCAGGACAAGGAGATGAAAAGCGCCTAACGTGGGCTGCCCCTGGGCTGGCCTCCTCAACCCCCTTTAAATAGGCAACGGAGACGAGAGAAACGGGGCGTCTGAACAGGCGCCCCGTTCTTTTTCCAGACCTCGGGAACGCCCTGAAACGGAAGGGTGTTCGCCCCCGTAGTCTGATCAGTCTAGTTTCCATACAAATACTCGACAATCCGCCATCTTGCGCTATACTACCTCTAGATAGAAGTTGCCGTTAGTTAGGAGGACCTGGCCATGAGGCTGCCGGTCATTGCTACCCACGGGCACAAAGGGAAGGCCCTGGATCTGGACTGCGAGCAGGAGACGATCACGCTGCTCGGCTTCCGAGGTGAACAACTGGGTACTCTGACCTGGGAATCCGTCATTGACCAGATCCTGGCGTCACGCGAGCCGAAGGATCCCAAGGAGGCCCGCACCGATCCGCGGGTATCCCTCTCGGTCAAAGTCAAATACAGCACCCCGGAGGGCAAGTTGTTCGAAAGCCGTGCGGGAGGGATCGGAGGAGGGGGGCTCTTCATCGAGAGCACCGCGCCGCCCCCCGTCGGGACCAAGCTGACGATAGAGTTTGTGTTGCCGGACTGTCCCTCGGAATGGCTGGAAGCGAAGGGGGCCGTGGCCTGGGTCTGCCCCAAAGCCGACCAATACACGTTCTCTCCCGGCATGGGCGTGCGATTCATCGACATTTCGGCTGATGCTCGTCGACGAGTGATGGATCTGGTCAGGTCACTCAAGGGGACCGGTCGGTCGCTGTAAATCGCCACCGCGGGAACCATTTCCCGCAACGCCGCCGCAAAGGACGTCAATAGCGCCTGACCCTCAACCGCTGATCGGAGCATGCTGAGGGTCTGGGGGGAGCACCGATGAAACTGCAAGTCACTGCCACCGAGGTACACCAAGGGAAGGCGCTGGAAGTCGATTACGACCAGGAAACGATCACGCTGATCGGTACCAAGGGCGAAGCGGTGGGCACCGTCACCTGGAGTTCTATCATTGACTATATCGAGTCAGCAGACGAGGGGAGCCGGCACGTGCGCGCCCACCCGAGGGCTCCCCTGGCAATCAAGGTCCGTTATGCCACCCAGGGCGGCAAACAGTTTGAAAGCATCACGGGAGGGATCGGAGGGGGAGGCCTCTTCATCGAGAGCGGGACCCCCCTGCCCGTGGGGTCCGAAGTGACAGTGGATTTTTCGTTGCCCGACCGTCCACTAGAGCGGGTGAAAGCGAAGGCCCGAGTGGCCTGGATCCGTAAAAAGCCTGAACGGTACTTGCTGTTCCCCGGCATGGGGGTGCAGTTCACCGACATTCCGCCCCAGGCCCGCCAGCAGGTGATTGACCTGGTCTCAGCCCTAAATCAGAACCGCCTCGCCCGCTGAGCTGCGCGCCCGCCCACAGTGCCCATCGCCGGACGTCCGCATTCCCATCATGCGCCGCCGCTGATTTGAGAGCGGAGGTCACCGTCGCATCGCCAAACTTGCCGAGGCGGAACGCAGCCTCGCTCCTGATCCCCACATCTCTGTCATGCAGGAGACGGTCACGGATGAGAGGGAGTGCGCGAGCGTCAGCCAACTCACCAAGTGCCGCGATCGCGCCTTGCCGCACCCTCGCATCGTCATCACGAAGCGCCTCGACTAAGGCTGAGTACGAAGCTGGAGCCTCCAGCAACGCCAAGGCCTGGACGGCGGCCCGTTTGGTCGGCACGTCCCCTTGCCGCAGGGTCTCTGTCAGCCTCTCAACCAGGTCCGGGGTCGCGCGCATCCTTCCCAAGGCCTGCGCGGCGGCGGTCTTCACCTCATCTGATGGGTCCCCCAGTCTCTCTACCAACGCGACGCCCACCTGATCCATCACCTCATCACCCAGATTTCCCAGGGCCCAGGCGCTGTCGCGACGGACGATGGGATCCGGATCCCTCAGCTTTTCCACCAAGGCCGGGGCCGCTTGGGGTCCGGCAATCTTCCCCAGGGCCATCGCCGCCGTTTGACGAACATCCGGATTCGGATCGTTAAGCAGCTCCACAAGACGAGTGATCAATGCATCAGGGTCGGTCGGCGGTACCTCCGCAACGCATCCTGCCATGAGGCCAACCAGCAGCAGAAAGATCACAGAGTGGGGGGAAAGTGGCACGAGGCACAGGATCTACGTTGGTTTTGGCGGATCTTCTTCCACAGCGGGCATCTGCTTGGCCGCCTCCACCGACTGCTCGATCTCCTTTTGTGCAGCGTCCAGCTCGGCTTGGATGGTCCGCATTTCCGGATCAATCGAGCCCCGTACATCCGCAACAGCCTGGCGAAACGTGCGGAGCGCGTCACCCAAGCCCTCACCGAGACTTTGCATGTCCTGAGGCGAGGGGGCCGAACTCTGGGAAGCCTTGGTTTTCAGGGCAGCCTGTTGAGCTTGCACTCTGGCGACGGCATCCTTGTTCACGACGGCCGACGGGCGTTTCGGAGGCGCCTTGGTCTGAGCCGTAGGAGGCAATGGTGGATAGGCGCTGCGAGGAGGCGGGACCCCGGCATTACGCTCTTCCATGCTCACCGGTTGCGTCGCTTGGCTGGCCTGGACCGGCTGAGCAGACTGCCCGACAGAAGGGCGAGGACGTGGCGGTTGAGGCGGCTGCGGCCCGAGTCCAGCGGCCATAATTGCTGCCGTGGTCCCTGGGGTCATCTCAGGTCCAGGTTGGTAGGGGGCCGTGGGGTTGCTCTGGGCTTGCTGAGTCGCGGCCTGTGGGTTCGACGCCACCTGCGCCTCTTCAATCGGCGACTGCGGAGCAGCGCTCGTCGGGGACGTGTTCGGGTTCGGATTGGAATCCAGGGGAGGGGAGGCTTCATGCACCTCTTTCTTGAACCCCTTCAGGGCCTTGCCCAACCCCTCTCCAATCTGCGGGAGCCGTCCGGCCCCGAAGATAATGAGGATGATGGCCAGGATCATGATCAGTTCTGAAAATCCTAATGTGCCGAACATGTCGTCCTGCCTTTACCTTTAGATGACCGCCCAGGCTCTTCAAACTCTATCTGCTGGGATTGACCAGTGTCAAGCCAGCAAAGAAGCGTGAGGCGTTAGGCGTGAAACGTAAGGCGGTCGGAGATGACTAAGAATCTCCTCACGCCTGACCCCTTATGCCTTACGAGAGAATGGGGATAATCTCCGTCTGGAGTGGTTGGCCAAAAACGATGGCTTCGCGGTCGGACAGATAGACGTCCAGTTCGCTCCGGATGCCGAACTGGTCCACCAGGTAGATGCCTGGTTCGATGGAAAAACAGGTTCTCGGCATGAGGCGGCGTCCATCTCTGGTCTCGAGGTTGTCGATGTTGGCACCATTGCCATGCACTTCCTCGCCAATGGAGTGCCCGGTGCGGTGCAGGAACCGGTCTTCGTAGCCGGCATTCCGGATGACCTGTCGGCAGACCTCATCCACTTCCCAGCCGCAGGGAAAGTCCTCGGCCGCGACGCGAGTCCGGACGAATGCCAGCGCGGCATCGCGCGCCTCCCGCACGATCGCGAAGATCTCGCTCTGGGGAGCCGGAACCGTGGAGCCCACGTAGCCGGTCCAGGTAATGTCCGCGTAGACGCTGCCAGCCTCCGGTCTCTTGGCCCAGAGGTCAATCAGGACCAAGGCGCCCGCCCCGATCCGGGCTGATCCGTTCTGGCCCGGTGTGTAATGGGGATCCGCGCTGTGGGCGTTGACGGCAGCAATCGGAGGGCTGGAGGTGATCAAGCCATGGGCTTCCATGCGCGACAGGATGAACTGCTGCAGCCCGTACTCGGTGAGAGGCGGGTGCGCGCTGACCGACGCGCCCACGTGAGCGAAGGATTCATCCACGATCCGTCGAAGCTTTGTCGCCGCATCGCGGTGGGAGTCGAGCTGATGATCGTTCCAGACCGCCTCAAACCGCTGGACCAGATCCGCGGAGGTGACCACCGCAACCCCGAAACTCCGGATCAGCTCGATAGTCCCGGCATCCACCCGTGAAATGTAAGGGATAGCATTCAGGGGCGAGTACTGCATGGCGACTTGCTTGGCCTTCTCCAGGATGCGAGCCAGGCTAGTCCGTTGTTCATCCCAGGAGGCATACTGCACCGTCTCTCCTGGCAACTCGTCAAGCGTATGGGGCTCGATCCGGTGAACCAGCTTCACCGGCTGTCCTTGGGCCGGAATCCAATAGTACCAGCGACGGGTCACGTGTCTCGTTTGATCCAGGCGGAGCACTCGATAGGCCAGCGGATCGCTGCCGCGAAAGTCATAGAACAGCCACCCGCCGAGGCCCGGTACCACTCGCAGGGCTTGCTGAATCTCAGCGATGCGCCGTTGGTTGGCAGATCTGTCGGTCATTCCGCCGCCATCTTATCGTTGCCTCTTAGGGCCGTCAATCCAATGTGTCAGGCGATTCCGGTGGCGTGCTACAATGCGCCGAGCTACGCTCTCAAATGAGTACAGACCCAGAACGAGCATGTCATCGGTTCCGATTCCAGAGTTGCCGCAATATCGCGTGACGTTCTTCTTCGGCCCCGAGCCGGTGAAGGCAAGGCCCTCCCGCCTCTGTTGTGTCTTCAATGTCAAGAAGCGGAGTTGGAAAGGGGGCGTGCAGATCGCGGTCGAGCTGGAGGAGGATCAGCTCGCCAGCGCTCGTCAGACGATCGGGTTCGAGGCCTGGCTGAACAAGCTATTGGACGGGTTCCCCAAGGACGAACGTGATAACTACCAAAGCCGTGCGCATGACTTGCTCGTGCAAGGGCTCTGCGCACTCAAACTCGACCTCGCGCTCGAGGCCGGTATCCGACAGGAGAATGGATGTCTCGCAGGAGACGCGCTCATCAGTGAGTTGGACCACGCCCTGTCGGAACGGATGGAACGGATCAAATCGCAGATTCTTACGGAATTGGACCTTGCATCAGGCTGAAACCTTCGAGCAAGGAACTGTCACCGCACCCTCATCGAAAGGGTTTGCATCCGGCACTGAATTTGTTATAACCAAGCCGGCGACTGAAGCCGCGCACGCCCCAGGTACACATCAGGCGACGCCAGACAACCACGTTGAAGAGGAGGAACGCCCGTGCACACTTTCCAGGGAGAATGTCTGAACGGCATGCAGAACAGCTTTCTGGCACGATTGAAGAAAGCTGTGGCAGTGGTCCTGGTGCTTTCGATGTGTCACCTGACCGTGATCCCCGTCGCCTGGGGACAGGAGAAGGAGGAGGGCAGCACCGAAGCCACCGAGTCCCAGGGCGCCCTTGGCGTGGCCGCCGCTTTGCTGACAATACCCTATAGCGTCTTCAAAGTCGTGTTCGCGTTGAGTGGCGGCATCGTGGGCGGCCTGGCGTACGTCTTTAGCGGCGCCGACGAAAAGATCGCCAAGAAGGTGTGGGACGTCAGCGTGCGCGGCACCTACGTGATCACACCTGATCATCTCAAGGGCAACAAGGCCGTTCGTTTCCTGGGTGTGCCGCCGGAAGAGGAGGCGGCTTCGGAGCTGCCGCCCGGCGAACCAGTACCGATGGTTCCTGAGCCGCCGAAATAATGAAGCCGATTATTGGAGTCACCCCGGATTTCAACGCAGGCGACCGGGAGGACATGGGGGGGCGCGAGCCCACGTATTTCCTGCGGGCTCGGTATCTCCGCGCGATCCAAGAGCTGGGCGGCGTCCCGCTCATCCTTCCCCTCACAGGAGACCGAGCGTTACAGCGGCACCTGCTGAAGGACCTGGACGGTCTGCTGCTGACCGGCAGCGGACCGGATCTTCCCCCCAGCTTGTACGGGGAGCGGCAGCGATTTCGGTACCGTGTGATGAGCCATCAGCGCTACGAATTTGAGCTGGGAATGGCGCGCCTCGCTTCACACGCCGGTGTACCGACCTTGGGCATCTGCGGCGGCATGCAGGCGATCAATGTCGCGCTCGGAGGGAGTCTCGTGCAGGACATTCCCTCGCAAGTCTCTGCCGCGCTGCCCCATCGTGCGCCTGGGCCGGCCACTCGGCTGTCGCATTCGGTTCAGGTCGCCCCGCGAAGCCTGCTGCGCCGCATCGTGGGACAGGCCAGGATTCGCGTGAACAGCTCGCACCACCAGTCGGTGAATCGCCTGGCGCCCTCGCTGGTCGCCAGTGCGGTCGCCCCGGACGGAATCATCGAGGCCATCGAGGCGAATGCATCATGCCGACACCCGTTCTTGCTGGGGGTTCAGTGGCACCCGGAATTTCTCTACAACCGCCACGACATTCAGCGACGGCTCTTTCTGGCTTTCCTGAGGGCCGCCCGCGCCTGATCCGAACCGGATGTCGGAGCGAGCCTCTACCATCCTCCCGCTCGCCCAGCCAACGTTTTCCTGTAGTTCCGGGGGTAGGGCTCCAGAGGACCTCGCCGTGACGATCTCCTGGTTGGGTCTGCCTGAGCGCTTGACCTGCTATACTTTCTTTAACGTACCTTCTCCCTGTTGGAGAACGTGAGTGACTAACCCACTGCTGCGAACCAAGTCCATCGAGGAAATCCTCGCCGACAGCGACCGCCCCGAGTATCGCCTGAAGAAAACGCTCACCGCCTGGGACCTGACCATGCTGGGCATCGGGGCTATCATCGGCACCGGTATTTTCGTGCTGATCGGGACCGCGGTGGTCGGCGACGCGCACAGGCCAGGCGCAGGGCCGGGCATTGTGCTCTCGTTCATTCTGTCGGGCCTCACCTGCGCCTTCGCCGCGCTCTGTTATGCCGAGTTTGCGACGATGATCCCTGCGGCCGGCAGTGCCTATACCTATTCCTACGCGACCCTCGGTGAATTTCTGGCCTGGATTACCGGCTGGAACCTCATCTTGGAATACGGGGTGGCCTGCGTCGCGGTGGCGATCGGGTGGTCCGGCTATTTCAACAACATCCTGAAAACGCTCGGCATCCAATTACCCGTCTGGGCCACCCACGCCCCCGGCTCTGTGGAAGGGGGAATCGCCAACTTACCCGCTGCGATCATTGTGCTGCTGGTGACTGTGGTCTTGGTCATCGGCGTCAAAGAAAGCGCGCGGACGACCGGTGTGATCGTGATGGTGAAGCTGGCAGTCATCCTGTTCTTCCTCGCCGTCGGCTTCGGTGCGATCGAGCCGGCGAACTGGACGCCGTTCATGCCCTACGGGTTCCAGGGCGTGGGTGCCGCGGCCGCGATCGTGTTCTTCGCCTACATCGGGTTCGATGCAGTCTCCACCACGGCCGAGGAGGCGCGCAACCCACAACGGGACTTGCCCATCGGCATTATCGCGTCGCTCGGACTCTGCACGGTGCTTTACGTGTTGGTCGCAGCAGTCCTGACCGGCATCATCCCCTACCAGAAGATTGATATCCATGCGCCGGTGGCCGAGGCCCTTCGAGTTGCTGGGTTCCACTGGGGAGCGGCGCTCGTCGCCACAGGGGCCGTGGCCGGCATCACGAGCGTCTTAGTCGTGATGATGATCGGACAGATTCGCGTGTTTTTCGCGATGTCGCGCGACCGACTGCTGGGGCCCTGGCTCTCGAAAGTGCATCCACGGTTCAGAACGCCCCACCACGCCACCCTGCTGACCGGCGCGGGGGTCGCGGTCATGGCCGCGTTCGTGCCAATTGGAGAAGCAGCCGACATGACCAATATCGGCACGCTGTTCGCGTTCGTGCTGGTCTGCGCTGGTGTAATCGTCCTTCGGCGGACCAAGCCGAACCATCCTCGACCCTTCCGCATCCCGTTGATGCCGTGGATTCCTCTGTGCGGCATGGCGGCCTGCCTCGGATTAATGGCCTTCCTACCGACCATCACCTGGATCCGGTTTGGGATCTGGAGCGTCATTGGCGTAATAGTCTATTTCAGCTACAGCATGCGGCACAGTAAGCTGGCCACAGAAGAGTCACTCGTCAAGAGTCATTCGTCATCCGTAGAATCTGCGCATTGACCAATTGCTGATGACTCATGGCCGAGCGCTACCCGCTCAGTAGGCTAGCTGGCTTCTTCACTGGATGGGTTTGGTTTTGCAGGTGTGGCGGCCTTGGGGGCCGCTGCGGGAGCGCCAGCCGCGGCTGGCTTGGGTGGGGCGGCTGGTTTCGGCGGCGCTGGCTTCTCGGGTTTGATTCCTCCCTCCCAAGAAGGACCTGTGTACATCTCAGGTGACAAGCCTCGGGCCTTCCACTTTTCTTCGAAATCAGCAGCGGCGCGGTTGGGTGTCTCGCCGACGCCCCTGACTTCGCTCCAGGGATAGACCTTCGGACTAATCTGGCAGCCGTTCGAGCCCCGCTTCAAGTACAGGGCGATGGGATTTCCCCGATAGGGCCCGAGAAAAATGTGGACGTTGCCGACGTATTCCAAGAGGTTCGCCATCTACGTTCTCAGAGAGTTGGCATAATGCCATATCGGACCACGACGCGCAAGAGAACGGGAGGAGATGCCTCGGCTTGGGAAGGGCGGACAGCTCCGGTTTCGCCATAATGCGCTACAGCCCCACGGCCACTGGCGTCGTCTTGTTGGCCGCTGCGCCTCCACGGATTATCGGAACGCGCAGCGGCAATCAAATTGCCACCAATACTTCTCTCCCGCTATGGCGAGAACCTCCGTGCCCATCCCTTCCATCCGAGGCACTAGAGAAAGGAGGTAGAAAAGTACGGAGCCTTCTGCCGCTATGGCGAAGTATGCTCCAGATAGCATGTCACCTGGGGGTTTGGAATCCTTGGAACTTTGGCGCCAAAAGCTAGTCCATCCATTTCCCGATTTCCTGATTCCCAGAAACACTGTCCAAAACTATTGCAACGCCTCAGAAATGAACCGCCATGATAGGTGATTCCGCCGTTGTGAAGAGGATAGAGAGAATCAGACTAAGCCAACGATCGGGCACAAGAGCCGCAATGTGAGCCAGATCAGGGCAGCGCCGAGGAGATCGAACAGGAGGCCGGTGCGGAGCATGCTCTTGATCGGGACGAAGCCGCTGCTATAGACGATGGCGTTGGGCGGGGTCGAGACTGGCAAGGCAAAGCCGAGGCTCGCCCCCAGACATGCGCCGAGGGCTGGCGCGACCGGCGAGACGCCGGCCGACTGCGCGATCGCGATCACGACCGGGGTCACCATGCTGGCTGTGGCGGTGTTGGAGACCAGTTCGCTGACCAGCACCGCGACGACGATTGAGCCAGCCGTGAGGCTCCAGACCGTCTGACTTCCGAACAGAGCCATGACCCCCTGACCTATCGAGTGTGACAGTCCGGTCTCGACCATCAGCTCTCCAAAGGCCAGCCCGCCGCCGAACAGGATGATGATACCCCAGTTGATACCAGCCGCTTGTTTCCACGAGACTGTCCATTCCCCCTTGCTGAGGTTGGTTGGAAGGAAGAACAACAGTCCCGCCGCCAAGATGGCGACCAGCTCATTAGGTAAATGGGCTTTCAGCCAGAGGCTCAGCGGATTGTCCAATCCCAACACTGCTGCAAAGAGGCCTGGAACAATCCAGAGAACCACGGCTGTGCCGAACGCCACGGAGGCATTCACCTGAGCGCGCGTCCAGGGCATGAGCGCCAGCTTCTGCTCCTGCAGATGCTGCGCGAGGCCAGGCAGCATGGAGGTCTCGGCCGGATGCAGCCACCACAGCACAGTCCAGGCGACGAGCAGCAGGAGCGTCGCCAGTGGCAAACCGACTGCCATCCAGGTCACAAAGGAAATGGACACACCCGCCTGCTGGGCGATCAGTGCGGCACCGATCAAGTTAGGCGGCGTGCCGACGATTGTCGCCATCCCGCCGGCTGTGGCTCCATAGGACAGCATCAGCATCAGCCCGATGCGAAACTCTCCGAGCTCGTGCGCCGGGGTCCCATGAATCGTCGCCAACAAGCCCAGCGCGATCGGCAGCATGAGTGCGGTGGTCGCAGTGTTGCTGACCCACATGGAGATAAAGGCGGTCACTATCCCGATTGCGAGAAGAATCCGGCGAGGGTGGACCCCCACCCAAGCAAACGACAGTATCCAGGCCGCAAATCGACGATCCAGCCCGTGCACCGCCATGGCTTCCGCGAGCAAGAAGCTGCCCATAAATAGGAAAATGATTGGGTGGGCGTAGGAAGCAAACACGCTCTTGGCAGAGCCGAGACCGGCGAGGACACAGAACGCAGTGCCAAGCAGCGCCGTGATCGGCAGCGGGATCGGTTCCGCGATCCAGTAGATGACAACGGCCGCCATGATCGCGGCCAGCATGTGGGCGTTGGGCGACAGGGACGGGAAGGGAAGGAAGTAGACAGTGGCGGCGGCGAACGGGCCCGCAAAAAAACTCAGCAGTCGACCGGGTGCGCGGCCGCCGTGCTCGTCGCCCGGTGTTTCGGATAAGGTGGGCTCCTGCATCAAGCAGCAGACGGGCTAGGAGGCCGCGGGTGATGCCTGCCCCGGCTTCTGACACCGCATGATGAACACGGCGATGATCAGCACCAGGATCACGGCGACGTTCAACGTAACATCCCAGATGTACCGGTCGAACAGTTCCTTCGTCACTTCGGGGAGGTGGGATAGTTCGGCGCTGGCGGTGAGAATGCGTCGCGTGCAGGCGATGATGCCGACGGCCAGGTACGGCTCGATGGCGAGGATTTCGGTCTGGAGAAAGCGGACAACCGTCCGGAACAACTCCAGAATGATGATGACCAGCAGCAAGTCGTTGAGCAACTGAAGACCGGCCGGCAACACCGCACTCTTGGAGGCCGCCGTCGTGATGAACTTGTACCAGCTTTGGGCGAAAATGAGCATCCCCAGAATGAGCAGACTGAACCCAGCGGTGATGTACCCCCATCGGTCCAGCCATTCCATCCAGGACAGGCAGTGCTTCATCGTTTCCGTCCGGTCAGCCATAGACCTTCCCCCTTATCTCCGTTACGCTGTCCCGTATGGCCCAGGGTCACTGGGAGCCATTACGTCACGCCTCTGCCCATACTTTAGTTCGCGTATGGAACTGATGGTGAGAGAATGCCCGCAGCAGACGATCTCATGAAATCCCGCGCCGCCATCCATGATCATGACCCGCAGGCCGCAGGAATCAGGATAGAGCTTTTTCTCATCCAGAATCACTGCGAGCGGCAGTTCTCCTTTCTTCCGTCCCACCGGGGACCCCATCTGCGAAACGATGTCTTCCTCGGTGAGATCGTGACCGCAGCAGACGATCTTCTGGAACCCCTCGCCGCCACCCATGATTTTCACGACCAGCCCGCACCCATCTGGATGACGTTTCCGCTCGTCAAGGATGTCGCCCTTCTTCACACCCATGAGTCTCCGTCTTGTATTCCTACCGCCTGCCGTATCACGCCTCACGAGCGTCCGATTGCGGCGGCCATGCCTCGTTGCTCGTTCACTGGTTGCAAGGCCGCGAGTCCGATCGCGAAGAAAACGGCCATCGAGACGATGGCCCAGCGCTGACTACCGGTCCAGGCCGTGACTTCCCCATAGACCATCGGGCCGATGATGGCGGCAAACTTCCCAGTGACGGAAAAAAACCCGAAGAACTCCGCTTGCCGGCCTGCCGGGGTGAATCGGCCAAGCAGTGCGCGGCTGGTCGCCTGATTGGCCCCCAACACAGCGCCCGCAAGCAGGCCGATCACGTAGAACTGTCCGTGGGTCTGCACGAGCGCGGCAGCACCGGCCAGGGCGATCCATGCCAGGAGCGTGAGACTGATCGTGTGTTTGGCACCGATCCGATCGGCCAACACCCCACAGCCTGCAGCCCCCAGCCCCGCCGTCACCTGCGTAACCAGGAAGTAGATAATCAGATCAGCCGGCGAAAAGTCTAGGACTTTGTTTGCGAAGATCGCGGAGGCCACAATGACCGTGTTGATGGCATCCGTATAAATCAGGTAGGCGATCAAGTAGGCGAAAAGGTCCCGGTAGCGGCGGAACTGACGAGCAGTAGAGGCGAGTCTGGCGAATCCTTGTTGCCAGGCTGGTTCTCCAGCGCTCCTGGGCTGGGGGACCGCGCGCTCGCGAAGCCAGAAAAAGGTCGGGACTGAGGTCAGGAGGAAAAAGGCAGCCGTCATAGCGAAGCTCATCCGGTAAAAAGGCAAGTTGGCTTCTGCAAAACCGCCGTGAATGAATGGATAGGCCAGGGCCAGGGACAACAAGCCTCCCACGTAACCCAGGCCCCACCCGTAGCCGGAAATCCGACCCATGTTCTCCGACGTCGCCAGCTCAACCAGGAACGCGCTGCAGAACATGAACCCCAGATCGAACGCAATGTTGGCCATCCCGAACAACGCCAAGCCCATCCAGATGTCACCGGCCTGGACAAAGGAAAGGAGAAAAGTGCAGGCGACGCAGATGAGGGTGGAGCCGATCAGGAAGGGACGTTTGGCTGCCCGCACGTCCGCGAGTGCGCCCAGAACCGGAGACAGCACTGCTGCGACCAACATGGAAATCGCATAGCCCCAAAACCAGATACGCTCGGCCGTCCCATTCTGACCGAGGGGGCGGGCGACAACTTGGACGAAGTAGACGCTGTAGGCAACCGTGACGATAAGGGTGGAAAAGGAGGAATTGGCGAAATCGTACAGACACCAGGCCCAGATTTCTCTGGAACCAACCGGCCCAGGAGCCTGTCGGAGAATGCCCATTCTACTGCGGCGAATGATCCATGGTCATCTGCGTCGTTCTCGGCTCGAAACAATCCTCAACGTATTTCGGAGAATACGCCTCCAGTTGTTTCAAGCCTGCGGCCTGGCATCTGGCCACGTCTTATTCGCCTCGTGACGAAGGGCTTCTCCAGCAGGTTCCTTCCGCTCACGCCCTCACACCTGGGCCTTCAGGCGCCGCTCGCTGGTACGACGGATCGTGTCCAACAGAGCGATGTGCTCCTGACTCCCCACCAGCTCTTTGACCGCGCCCGGAGCGGGCGGGTCGTAGGGGTGAAGGAACCTTTCTTTGGTCTTCGCAATGCGCTGCAGCGATGCCTCAAGCCGAGCCTGCGGGATCGTGCCGTCTTTGACTGCATCATGGATAGCCTCCATCGCGGCCACCTGGCGGTCACGATCTTTGCAGATCAACAGGACGTCGGCGCCGGCGAGAAACGCTTTGATAGCGGCCTCTTCGATCCCATGGTGGTCGCTGATGGCATGCATCTCGAGATCGTCCGTGAGGATCAGGCCCTCAAAGGAGAGTTGGTCTCTAAGCAGCCCAGTCAGGATAGCGAAAGACAGCGTGGCCGGATAGCGTTCATCCAAGGAGGGATACAGGACGTGCGCGGTCATGACCGTCGCCAGCCCGTTTTCGATGGCGTGGCTGAAGGGGCGTAACTCCATCTCGCGCAATCGCCCGAGGGATGCGGTGACCACCGGCAGTTCCTTGTGGGAGTCGGTTGTCGTATCGCCGTGGCCAGGGAAATGCTTGCCGCAAGCGATCACTTTGTTGTCCTGCAAGCCCGCGATTGTGGCGAGTCCCAAGGTGGACACCTGCGTGGGCGTGGCGCCGAACGCGCGGTCGCCGATGATGGGGTTCTCCGAGTTCGTGTTGAGGTCCAAGACGGGAGCTAGATTCATGTTGATCCCAACCGCCCGCAGCTCGGTGGCCGTCGCCGCCGCAGCTGCATAGGTCAGTTCAGTGGAGTCACACTGCCCGAGCACCGCGCAAGGTGGAAAAATCGTAAAGCCGGCGGGAAGTCTCGAGACGCGGCCACCCTCCTGGTCTATTGAGATGAAGAGCGGTTCATGGTGGGCGAGCTTCTGAAGGTCATTCGTGAGACCGAGAGTCTGAGCGGGCGATTCCAGGTTGCGGGCAAAGAGAATCACACCGCCGGGCCGGTACTCGCCCATCAGCGAGACCAGGTCTTTGGAGACCGACGGTCCCGAAAATCCAATCATGAAAAGCTGGCCGACCTTCTCGCACAACGTCATGGCAAGTCCGCTGACCGTGAGGCTGTCGCCTCGTCGATGAGATATTGGATGAGCAGCCTGGTGCCGATGCCGGTGGGCCCCTTAGGGATGTAGGCCCGCTCCCGCTCGCTCCAGTCGGTGCTGGCAATGTCCAGATGGACCCACGGCCAGTCACCCACGAACTTGCTGAGGAAAATCGCTGCGGTGATCATCCCGCCCCCCCGGCCTCCGATGTTGCGCATGTCAGCCACATCGCTACGGAGCTGCTCGAAATATTCGTCCCAGAGCGGCATTTCCCAGACCCGCTCGCCCGCCTTGTCGCCGGCCTGCTGAATACGCTTCTTGAGCGCGTCGTTATTGCTGAACATGCCGACGGCGAACTGGCCCAGCGCCACCATGCAGGCTCCCGTCAACGTCGCGATGTCAATGATCGCGGCCGGCTTCAGCCGCGTCGCATAGGCCAGCCCGTCGGCCAGGATGAGCCGTCCTTCGGCGTCGGTGTTCTGCACCTCAACCGTTTTCCCTGAAAGCGTGGTGAGAATGTCGCCCGGTTTGATGGCCCGTCCGCCGGGCATGTTCTCGGTCGCGGGGAGGATGCCGATGACATGCAGCGGCAGGCGCAAGCGGGAGGCAGCCCGCACAGTGGCCAGGACTTCAGCGCCGCCGGTCATGTCCGCCTTCATCTGTTCCATGTTCTCAGCCGGCTTCAGCGAGATGCCGCCTGTGTCGAAGGTGATGGTCTTGCCCACCAGCACGATGGGCTTCGGGTTCCGACCGTTTCGCCGTGTGCCGCCCTTGCCCCGGTATTCTAGGATGATGAACTTGGGCGGCTCGTGGCTGCCGCGCGCCACTCCGAGGAATGCTCCCATACCGAGTCTTTCTACCTCACGTTGTTCCAGGATCTTGACCCGAATGCCACGTTCTTTACCGATTGCCTTGGCCTCAGCCGCGATCCGGGCAGGCGTCATGATGTTGGACGGATGATTGCAAAGATCGCGCACGAACACCGTGGCTTCTGCGCTGGCGAGTCCACGGCGGATTCCTTCCTTGATCTCAGACAGGTGCTGGGCGCCTGCCTCCACCACAGTCACGCTGGTGAGGTCTTTCGGCTCGCTGTTTTTCTCGCTGCGATACAGGTTGAATTGATAGCACCCAAGGATGGTACCTTCCACCATCGCCTGGGCCAGGTCAACGCGGGACGCGCGGGGAAGGGTGAGGCCCTGCAAGGGCGTGATAAAAGATCGACCCCCGGCCTGACGCACCCGTTTCGCCGCGATGCCCATCGCTTGGCGCACCGAATCCAGGCGTGCGTCCTGCTTCTTCCCAAGCCCCACCAGAAGCACTCGTTTGGCTTGGACCTTCCCCTGTGTGTGGAACAGGACTGTTTGCTGGCTCTTCCCCTCGAACTCGCCGCTCTTCAGGAGATCGCGGAGAGCTCCATGAAGCGCTTTATCCACCAGAGCAGCCTCTTCCTGTAACGAAGCATCTCCTTCGTAATGAGTGAGCACCAACACCTCGGCCGGCTCCGTCTCAATTCGACCTTGCTTCACCTTCACGTCCATTCAGGTCCCCTCGATCACGTTAATCGTGAAGCGTCGTTCGAAAACGCGGATATGGCTCGACTTCTGCCGCTTCACGAGATACGCTTCACGAACGACGGTCCTCTCACACTCCTCGCGCCTCTGGGTCCCAAATATATTTGTGGAGCTGAACCTGGAGGCGGACCGGCAGCCGATCCGCCAGGATCCACTCAGCCATCCGACTCGGCTCCAGCTCGCCGAAGACCGGTCCGAACAGGACCGCGCAACGCGCCTCCAGACGGTATTGGGCGACGATCGAGCCGGCCCACTCGTAATCCGCTCGGTCCTTGATGACGAACTTGACCTCGTCTTTTTCCGTCAGCTGGCTCAGGTTGTCCCAGTGCATGCGCTCGACCATGCCACTGCCAGGACATTTCACATCCAGGATCACGTGTGCCCGTTTGTCCACCGGAGCAACATCAATCGCCCCGCTGGTCTCAACGAGAACCTCGTAGCCTTCAGAGCAGAGCCGCTCGATCAGGAGAAAGGCTTCTTGCTGGTGAAGAGGCTCGCCACCCGTGATTTCCACCAAGCGGCAGCGGTATGCCCGCACTCTGGCCAAGACCTCGTCCAGCGTTAACTCGGTTCCGCCGGAGAAGGTGTACGTGCTGTCACACCACGTACAACGAAGCGGGCACCCCGCAAGCCGGACAAAGACACAGGGCTGTCCCACATAGCTGGACTCGCCCTGGATACTGTGAAAGATTTCGGTGATGCGCATGTTAGACACTGGTGCTGAGTGTTGCGTGATGAATGGTGAAGGTGGAGGGAAGAATTCCAAAGCTGAGTCCAGTCATCCGTGCCCTCCATTCAGCAATCGTCACTCAGCACGCATCACTTCCATTGAACGACCGGCCACCCCCGACGGCGGGCAACGCTCGCCATACCCCTGATCGGGTTCACAACCAATGGATGGCCGACTGCCCCGAGCAAGCCCACGTCTCCCGGACTATCGCCATAGGCATAACTGCGACCCAGATCCAGCCCCTGCTGCGAGGCCACTGATTCGGCCAACCGACGTTTGCCTTCTCCGTAAGGAAGGGGTGGGAGAACGTGCCCGGTATATTCATCACCCGCCAGTCCGGTCCTCGCCGACAGAACAGTCTTGACGTCCAGGAAGGCTGCGAGAGGCGCGACCAGAAAATCCAGCGAGGCGGTGACTAGCACACAACAGTGCCCGGCACGCCGGTGCCCCTCTAACGCCGTCACACCATCCTTGGACAGCTTCGGGCAGATCTCCGCATGAATGAATTTTTCTGCCAAGGGTTCAATCGTCGCCCGCTGCTTTCCGACAAGGTAGAGTTTCCGTTCACGCAGCGGGTGAAAGGAGACCGGAGGGATGTGCCGAAGCAGGAACCACAAGCTGTGGACGGCATCGTTGACCCCCACCAGCCCCTCTTTCCAGAGATAGCGTAAGAAGTGGAGCTCAACGGCCAAGCCAGGGACTAAAGTATTGTCCACGTCAAAGAAGGCTCCGACAGAAACGCCGTTATGGGTGGACATGCCCTCTGATTGGATGGTGGGAGGCATTCAACCTCAAGGGGGTACGCTGCGCGCTGGCCAAGTTTCCGACACGTGTTTCTGGTGCGATTCTATCGAAGGGGCGGTTGATTGACAAGCGTTTTAAGGCACTTCTATAATGCGCGCCTGCGCCGAAGTGGCGGAATTGGCAGACGCGCACGTTTGAGGGGCGTGTGGGGTAACCCGTGCGGGTTCAAGTCCCGCCTTCGGCACCATACCTATCTGCCACGCTGGCCGAACACCTTCAATCGGCAAGGGACGCCCGGCGAGCGGGCCTCTCCCCTTGTTTCTCACTACGAGCCCTTCACCGACCTTACCGGCAGAATTACTGTTTTATCTGGCTGGCGATTTCGGACAGGTCTTTCGGGTAGAGCACGATCTCGATCCGGCGGTTCGCCGTACGACCTTCTTCGGCGTCGTTGCTGGCCACCGGCCGGTTCTCCGCGTACCCGACCGCCAAGAGGTTGGCCCGGTCCACGCCGCCGTCCTCGATCAGGTAGCGCACCACGTTGGTGGCGCGAGCCGTGGATAATTCCCAGTTGGTCGGATACCGTTCCTTCAGCTTCCCCCGAATTGGCACGTTGTCAGTATGGCCTTCAATCCGGATTTGCTTATCGTTCACTTTTTTCAGAATGTCACTGACTTGCTTTAGGACCTTGAGCCCGGTTGGCTTCACCTGCGCCTGCCCCGAGTCGAAGAGGACGCGGTCCACCATGTTGATGGTCAGACGGTCCCGCACCTGTTTGATCTTAATGTCTCCCTTGGCAATTTCCGCCTGCAGCGACTTGGTCAGGTCTTCGTGGGTTTTCGTCAACCGCTCGATCTCAGCTTCTTTGGCAGCCCGCTCCTGCTCCAAGCGGGCCTTCTCCGCCTCCTCCGCTTTGAGCCGCTCCTTTTCTTGCGCAATGGAGTCCTGTAGCTTGCCGATCTCCTGATCCCGCGCCTCAAGGCGCTTGGTGAGATCGGCCGCCCGCGCCATCTCTGTCTCCAATCCGCCGGCGCGTTTCTGGAGCCGTGCGATTTCCTCCTGCGCCGTCGTGGTCCCGCTCATAAGGTTCTGCTTGTCCTCTTGCAACGTGGCCACCTGCCGTTCCAATTCCTTGGTGGCACTCTGCGCAGCTGCCAATTCGTTCGAGAGGCGGGCCTTCTCATGCTGCAGCGCCTCAATTTCCGCGGCGGTTTGTTGCTTCAGCGCTTCCAGGGCTGCGGCAGTCTGAGCGGTCGCCTTGCGCGCCTGCTCCAAATCCGTCAGCGTTTGCGTATGGGTTCCTTGGCTCACGCAGCCGATGACTGTGGCCATACAGAACGTGAGCGCCACTGCTCCAGTGAAGTATCTCATGCTTCCCTCCAATTTTGTTTTGCCGGTCTTAGCCAGAGATAAATGCCGAAACGATCCGAGCAACGTGTACTCCGCCCAGGGAACGGACGTAGGCCAGCCTACCTTGGCGCTCCTGATCACTCACGAGTCCACGCCACAGCTATGCTTGTCCCCCTCCGTCGGCGATCGCGGATAGAAGCTCCTGGTCCTGTTTGGGCTGGGAGCGGCTTGCATTGGCTCTCGTGCAAAGCTGAGTCTCGGTGAGGGCTTCACACGAACGAGGCGGCTCCACATCTCCGAATTCTTGGACAGGGGAATCCCCAGGGCTATGGAGGGTCACTATAACCCTCCGTGCGAAGTCTCTGCAAGATCCGCCTTCGCACGGTAGGCGAGAGCTCGACGAACTTCACACCCATTCCCTGGGAGAATTCGTACTGGTCGGCCTTCGGGCAGATCCACGCCACAATACCTTTGGCCTCAAGCCATTCCAACGGCGACTCGGGTAGGGCAAACTCTACTACGATTTTGGTCCCAATTGGAAGTGGGTTGCTGCTTTCGATGAAAAGACCGTCAGGTCCGATCCTGGAGGCCTGGCCGTTAAAGCGATCTCCCTCAGAGGTCGTGTACCTGACAATAGCGACAGTGGCAGACGTTCTCGTTGTGGTCACTTGGGTCCTCAGACTCCAACACGGTCAGAACCTGCTCGTACTAAGTGTGCGAGTCGGTCCGCAAGCTGTAAAAAATGGATCGGGCCAGATCCTTGATTCAGGCTGGCCCGATCCGTTGAAGAGGCGTGCAGGAGTAGTTATCCCGCGAGGCTCAAAACCCTATTTCGCTTTGTCGATGACCAGCGTCCCGTCTTCCTGAATCGCTACGCTGGCTCCTCCTATCTTTATCTGTTCACTGTGCGCCGTTAGAGGTAGTGACGGATCTGGCATAACCGTCCTGCGATATGGTCGCCATCACCTTGTCGCCAACCTTGATGGCGCCGTTCCGTTTGGTGTCCTTGTCTACCTTCACAAGGGTTCCCTTACCGTTACCCTCCTTGACCACAATTAACTCTTCTGTGGCCATAATCACTTCCCCCTTCACGGTCTGGGAAGCAGTGGCCGAAGGAGCCTGTGCCTCCTCGGCCGCGGAGCCAAGGCCTTCCATTGCGCTGATGGCGGTCAACACGACAAACGCGACCTGTGCAATTTTCAGAAACTGGAAGTTCATGCAGGCACCTCCCGTGTCCGGATCCCTCGAAGCATGGCACAATCATCTGGTTGATTGAACCGGCTATCCTTTGGTGGGGGAGTTTCTCCGGGCCGCTGGTCAGGTCTGTACTGTCTGGTACGATGCATAGGTCGAGAGCTATCGTTGAGGTTGATTTCGGGGAGCCGGGATAGCGGGCACGGAACAGCCCCCTCGACTTGATTACTTCCCGCCCTTGTCGTCCTTCTTCTCGTCTTTCTTCTCGTCACCAGCGAACAACTTCGGACCGCCGGTTTTCTTGTCCTTGTCCTGTTCATCCGTCGGAGCCGGAGGATCAGCCGCGTAGGTCAAGGTGGTGACCGTGCCGAAACTCAGCAGCACCGCAAGCGCCATGAATCCAGCTAGCCTCTTCATAGCGAACCTCCATGCTTGTTATAGGGTTATGCGGCATCTCTAGAGATGCCGCTAGCTTTACATTCCATGTACATCTTAGATCCGTAACACAGTCACGAGACTTCGACCAATTGACAAAAATGCCGGTCAGGACCGAAAATTGTACGGTGGCACCTGTGGCTCAAGGGCACGGGGTTATGGCATACTCGACCAGACCGGAGACGAGGTGACGGAGTGGGGGAACGCCAGCTCTTGTCCACCAGACTCAGTACGCTGGTATCAACCGTCGAAGAGTTTGATCGCTTAGCGGCAGAGGTCTTGCCGGAACTACTAGACCGCGCGACAGGCCATGCCCGGCGGTTCCTGCGCGAAACGGGGCAATGGGCGGACGACATCAGCCATGAGAAGCTTGCGCTTCGGTGGGGTTATGAACTCCTGGAGCGGTTCCTGGTCAGTGGGCGGACCGAAGTGCCGTGCCGGCCCTTCTTTCTCCTGGACAGCATTATTGCGAAATACTTTAGCCAACCTGAGCCGCTCTGCTATCACAAAGACCTCCTCTCGCCGTTGGGTCGTTTTCTCGAGGGGATGACCTCGCGGGCAGTGGTCAGCCGCGATGCGTTGATGGCGCTCTTCTACCACTTATACGGATTCAGCCAGGGGCAGGTGGTGAGAATCCTGGGTCTGGGGACCGTAGAAAGCCAGCGCGTTTATAAGAACTTCGAACGTTGGCGGCAAACCGGATGGCAACGGGCTGTGTCGGAGAGCGGTGTAAGTGAAATGGAATTGCGCCAGATTGAGGAGGATAAACACCGTCAGCCAGAACGACTCAAGGCAGAGGCGGATCGTCTGATCCGGCTCGTCCAGACCCATTATCGGAGGAGCGAACCAGAACATTTCCCCTGCCTTACCCATCAGAAATGGGCTGACCTCTTTGAACAAGATTACGACTTCGACTATCGGGTGTGGCATTTGGCCATGTGCCGAGACTGCCTAGTCGATGTGTATGAGCTCCGGCAGGACGAACTCATAGATATACAGTCACCGCAAATTGACCTGCGGCTTCGTCCGCTGCAGAAGGGCGGCATCGTGAGCTTGTTCTGGACTCAGCAAGGAGGCGGCAATGGACATCCAGGAGGACAGTCAGCTCAGCGCCTATCGCGAACGTCTGCTTGAGGCGCTTCGCCATCCGTCTCGTCAAGCCAGGGAGAACCCTGGGTTGCTGCAGGTGTTTGTGAACCATGAGTGCATCGGTACGCTGGACTGCAGCCACGCGGATCCCACGCTGGTCTTTGCCAGCCAC
>Ga0209376_1000995_pt1 | contig 30198 bp, 29 predicted proteins | sample GraSoiAngelo_134_FD_185891 | JGI IMG/M metagenome (GOLD analysis project Ga0209376, IMG submission 185891) | Grasslands soil microbial communities from the Angelo Coastal Reserve, California, USA - 14_0929_05_30cm (SPAdes) (version 2) | ecosystem: Environmental > Terrestrial > Soil > Grasslands ... | reverse complement strand
ACTATTACGGACATACAGATATGACGATCGCGATGAATCTCAAGATAAACGGGCACAGCCCGATCCCGATCCGCCGGCAACTGACGGAGCAGCTCAAGCACGCCATCGAGACTGGCGGCGTCGCGCGCGACCAAGCCCTGCCCAGCATTCGGGAGCTGGCCGGCTTCCTCGGCATCAATGCGAACACGGTCGCGCGCGTCGTCGAGGATCTCAAGCAGAGCGGATACGTGGAGGCTCGGCGGGGGAAAGGCGTGTTCGTGGCCTCGGCACCGCCCGTCCGCCCCTCCCCTCACCTCCGCGAGAGCTTCTTAGAAGATACGGCGATCCGGGCCGCGGCCCTTGGGATGACCGCCGACGACTTGTCGGTGGGCGTTTTGAGCCTGGCCGGCGTCCGGCCCGCCGCCGTCCAGGGGACCGTGGAGGTCCTCCTCGTGGAATGCAGCCCGCCGGAGCTCGACTTCTTTGCCCGGCAACTCGAGGCCCACCTCCCGATCCGCGTCGACAAGGTGCTCCTCGGTGATCTGGCGACGACCGTGCGGCGCCAGAAGCAAGCCGGTCGTTGGCGAGCGGCGGTCACGAGCTTCTGCCATCTCCGGCAGGTGGGGCGGCTTCTGAGCGGCAAGGGGGTCCCGGTGGTCGCGCTCCTCGCCGAGGCGCATCTCGAGACCCTCCACCGCTTGGCCCAGCTCCCGTCGGGGACGCGGGTGGGCGTGGCCTCCGCCGCCGCCGAGACGGCCCACAACCTGGAGCACTCGATCGCGAACGCCGGCCTGCCAAACATCGCGCTGGTCGGGGCTTGCCCCGCCGAGGGGGCCGCCCTCGGTCGTCTGGTTCGGCGAGTCGACGTCATCGTCTGCTCCACCTCGGCGGCCGAGCGGGTCCGGGGGCTCGCGGGCCCCGCCGTGCAGGTGATGATCGACGACCGGGCCCTGGACCAGCGGGCAATCGAAATGCTCGCGGCTCTCCTGGTGCGGCAAAACGGCGACAGGCCGGCGGCTGCTGCGCCCGCCCGCCAGAGGGGCCTGAGCTCTCGTCCATCCAACGGGCGCAAACGGCGACGGGGCGCCACGCGTGCAACGGTGCGGGGGAAGTGATGCGGCTGAGCCGTAACCAGACGAAGGAGGAAGAGTCATGAGTTTCGTCATATTCGCGACGTGGGTTCTCGTGGGACTACTGGCAGGCTTGCTGGCCGGGTTGGTCATGAAGCGCGGAGGCTACGGGCTCAAGCGGGACATCACCCTTGGTCTTGTCGGCAGCATCGGGGGGAGCGTGCTCCTCAGGACCGTCGGGTTTCCGGGAGCAGGGATTGTCGCGGTGGCTGTTGTCGCGTTCATCGGAGCGGCCATCCCGATCGTCGCTCAACGCAAGATTTGGCCCACTGAGAGTGCTGGCGAGGAGAAGGCCGATATGTGGTGGCGGTGGGGGCTGGGCGCAGCGCTCGTGGCCGTGGTGGCCTGGATGATCCTCGGCCCGACGCCGCAGCCGGCAGCAACAGCAACCGCAGCGGTGATCGAGGACAAGACGTACACGGTGACGCCGGCGGCGATGAAGGTGAAGGCAGGGATCGTCACGGGCGAGGTCACGGAGATGAAGGTCACGGAGCGGGTCGAGCGGGGCTCCGGCCGAGTCGTCTCCGCGGCGAAGCTCACGGCGAAGGTCGTGCTGAAGAATAGCTCGGCGAATCAAACCGTCCGTCTCGTCGCAGGGACGATCAAGTACATCGACGTCCAGGGGCAGCCGATCAAGCTCGAGGAGAGCCGGACCGAGCCGACCCTCAAGTTCGCCACGTACGGCAGTGACCGGCTCGACCCCGGGCAGGAGGCCATCCAGTCGCTGGATGTGGACTTCCCCGCCGAGGCGCTGAAGGCGAAAAAGTTGAAGGAGATCCGCCTGGATCTCGCGTACATCCCGTCGCCGTACCTCGAGGAGACGGTCCACTTCATCGTGTCGGTCGGCGGCCAGTGAACGTGGGAACGGGCGTGCTCGCTCGGATGGCGACCACAGGCATCTACCTGGTGCGCGGCGTCCCCCGCGAGCTTCAGCGGGCCGCGCGCGTCCGCGCCGTGAGCGAGGGGACCACGCTCCGCTCGGTGCTCTTGAAAGCCTTGGCGGAGTACGCGGCGGGAAACTGGACACCTCAGCCAGATGGCAAGTTGTCTGGAGGGTAGGCGATGGCAAGGTGCGAAACTTGCGGGACAGAATTTCAAGACGCCTCGCAACGGTTTTGCGGCGGCGACAAGTGTCGCCGTGTTTTCATGAAGCACCCTAAACAAGGCACGCCGGGGTCGCGGCCCTCGTCACAACGTGCCGCGACGAGAGCGCCTAGGCGGACCTTTCGCCGGGGCGGCTGAAAGCCGACACGGAAAAGCGGCGCGGCAGAGTCCGACGAGGGGTGGGGGGATGAAGTGGCTCATGGAGTTCTACAACGAGAGGCGGGGGATCTTGGCGCGTTACGGCACTGAGGCGCCGTTACCGGCTGCGGCGGTCCTGTTGGGCCGGAAGGCGGTTCTCGCGGAGTATCCTCCGACTCCGCGAAGAAGCCGGCTCAGCTTGTTCGAGCAGGCCGAGCGCGTCGGGGGTCAAGACGCAAGCGGGTGGGTCCTCTACCGGATCGTGAAGGACAACGGGCGAGGATCAGCTAGTATCGCACCAGCGGAAGCGATAATTTGAAAGGAGTACGACATGGCTATGCAGTACAAAGTTGTGAGTGCTCTCGCCCTGATCCTCCTCGTCTCGCTAGCCGCCACGCGGGCGGCCGACGGCGAGATCCCCACCGCCGCCGACTTCGCCGTCTGCAACGATGAAGCGCCAGAAGCGGTCAAGGCAGGAACTGTCTCGCCGATCATGGGCGACCACGTCCGGGCCGAAACCGCACGCGTCGGCGCCATGACGATCAGCTCCATCGACTTCACGAGCAGAGTCATCGAGTCGTCCGATCCACAAATCCACGGTATGAAGGCGGCAGGAGCAAAGGACGCTACGTACCAGGCTGCCTATCGCAGTTGCATGAGACGGAAGGGCTTCTAAGCGTCCGGCTGGGCGGCACGGCCTCCTGATCCGACAGGGCGTCGTCGCCCTGTCGGGCCATCTCGCGGAAGGTCTCTTCCCAACCGCTTCGCGCCTTGGTCGCCGAGCGGACAACCGGCTGGTCGCCGCGCGCCTCGAGCTCCACGGCCTCGTCGAGGCGGCACTGTTCGAGTAGGGTCTTGGGATCCGGATTCCGCCGAGCCGCTCATTCGCGTGATGGCGCACGCGCTCGCCTACCGTGAGCGGCTCTTCTACGTGGAACTTGGGGTCGCGTCACCCATTGGAATTGTGGGCGTCGCGATCAGGACTTCGGCACGCTCACGCCCACGCTGTCCGCGAGCCGAACCAGCTCGGCCACCGATCCGGCGCGCATCTTCTCCAAGACCCGGGCGCGGTGCACCTTGACCGTCTTCTCGCCAACGCCGAGCGCGGACGCAATCTGCTTGTTCAGCATTCCGGTCACGACGAGGGCGAACACCTCGGTCTCGCGCGGGGTCAGCGTTTTGATGCGCCCCCGGATTTCCGCGACGCGCGCCTCTTCGCTCAAATCCTCCACGTCCTTCGCCACGGCCCGCTGAATGGCTTTAGCAGGCCGGGCCGCACCCGCATGTATGCTTGAGTATGGCCGGCGGCGAGTGGAGTCGGGCGATCGCGGTCGCTGCCTTCGTGGCCTCCTACGTCGGACTCGGGCTCGGGCGCGTGCCTCCCTTCCGCGTCGACCGCACGGGCGTGGCGATCATCGGTGCCGCAGCGATGGTCGCCTCGGGCGCGCTCCCCTGGCCGGACGCCGTCGCCTCCGTGGACGCGCCGACGCTCGTCCTCCTGTTCGGGATGATGATCGTCACCGCCTACCTGCGTCTCTCGGGCTTCTTCCACCTCGTGACGACATGGACGCTCCGGCGCGCCCGGACGCCGCGCGGCCTGCTCGCGGCCGTCGTCGTCGCCTCCGGCGTCCTCTCCGCTTTCTTCGTGAATGACGTCGTCTGCCTCGTCCTGGCGCCCGTCGTGCTCGGAGCGACGCGCCAACTCGGGCTGCCGCCGGTGCCGTACCTGATCGCGCTCGCGACGGCGGCCAACGTCGGGAGCGTCGCGACGCTCACCGGGAACCCCCAGAACATGCTCGTCGGCAGCTTCTCGGGGATCAGTTACCGGAGCTTTCTCGCTCGCGAGGCGCCGGTGGCGGCCCTCGGGCTCGCATGCGTCTTCCTCGTCGTCTGGCTCGTGTACCGTCGCCAGCTCCCGCACAGCCCCCTCGAGATCGTCCCGGACACGCGGATGGCAGTCCACTACCCGCTCATGCTGAAGACGATCGCCGCGGTCGCCGCGATGCTGGTCGCGTTCCTCGCCGGTGCGCCGATCGCGGTCGTCGCGATCGCGGGCGCCGGCTGCACGCTCCTCACGCGGCGCGTGAAGCCGGAGAAGGTCTATCGCGAGGTCAACTGGGGGCTGCTCGTCCTGTTCGCCGGCCTGTTCGTCATCACGGAGGGGCTGGAGCACTCGGGGATCATGGGCGTCCTCTTGCACTGGGCGGCGGCGGCGAATCTCCACCGCCCGGCGGTGCTCACGGCCGTCACCGCCGTGCTCTCGAACCTCGTCTCCAACGTCCCGGCGGTCCTGCTCTTCAAGCCGCTCATCGCCTCGTTCGCCGACTCGCGGCGCGCCTGGCTCGTCCTCGCCATGGCCTCGACGCTCGCCGGCAATCTCACGATCCTCGGGTCCGTCGCCAACCTCATCGTGGTCGAGACCGCACGGCTGGCGCACGTCGAGATCGGGTTTGTCGAATACTGCAAGGTGGGCGTGCCCCTCACGCTCGTGACGCTGCTCCTGGGCTGGCTCCTGCTCGCGTCCCTCCCCGCCTAGTCCGAGCGCCGAGCGCGTGATCTGCGCGTCGGCTCACCGCGCGAGGTCGAGCCGGCGCATCGTGATCGTGCGCGGCTCGTCGCCGACGCCGGCGATCCTGACCTCGATCGTGCCTGACGGCAGGAGCGGCAGGAGCTTTTCCGCCCACTCCACAATCGTCACACCGTCGCTGCTCAGGAGCTCGGCGACCCCGATGTCCAAGAGTTCGCCGAGACTCTGGGTGCGGTACGCGTCCACGTGGTAGATGGGCACGCGGCCCCGATACTGGTTGATCAGGACGAAGGTCGGGCTCGTCGCCCGTGTCGTGGCGCCGAGCCCGCGCACGACCCCCTGGATGAAGCAGGTCTTCCCAGCGCCCAGCTCGCCCACGAGGGCGACGACGTCGCCGGGCCCGAGCGCCGCCGCCAGCCGCTCGCCCGCGGCCTCGGTTTGCTCCGCGCTCGTCGTGCGAAGCTCAGTCGTGGTCGCCACCGAGCCTCTTGAACGCCTCGGGGAGCGCCGCGATGACATCGCCGGCGATCAGCGCCTCTTCGCCGACGCGCTCGGCGGCGATGTCGCCCGCGAGCCCGTGCAGGTAGACGGCGGACTGGAGGGCGGCGCCTGGCGCCATGCGGCGCGCCAGGAAGGCGCCGAGGACCCCCGTGAGGACATCGCCGGTCCCGCCGCTCGCCATCCCCGGATTCCCAGTCGGGTTCACGAAGACGCGCCCCTCGGGATCGCCGATCGCACTCCAGGCCCCCTTGAGGACGACGTGGACACGATGGCGCGTGGCGAACTGACGGACCGTCTCGAGCCTGTCACGCTGGACGTCGGCCACGGAGCCTCCGAGCAGGCGCGCCATCTCCCCCGGGTGCGGCGTGAGGCAGCGCGCCGCCGGCGCGGAGCGGAGCACGTCCAGGTGACCGGCGAGCGCGCTGAGGCCGTCGGCGTCGATCGCGATCGGCTTCGTGACCTCGGCGGTGAGCGCGCGCGTCGCCGCTCCCGTCTCCTCGTCGAGCCCGATCCCCGGCCCGAGCGCGAGCGCATCGCGCGCCGCCGCGAGCTCGGTGACGACCTCGCGCGCCTTGAGCGCGAGCGTGCGCGCGCCGGTCTCGGGCAGGGGCTCGGTCATCGCTTCGAGGACGAGGCCGGCGACGACGGGCTGCTGGCTCGCTGGCGTGGCCACGGTCACGAGGCCGACGCCCGCCCTCAGCGCGGCCGTCGCCGCGAGCGCCGCGGCGCCGGTCTTGCCGAGCGAGCCCGCGACGACGAGCAGGTGTCCGTAGCTTCCCTTGTGGGCGTCGCGCGGGCGCGGCGGGAAGTGGGGCTCGATGTCGTCCGCCTCCAGCAGAAACGTCGTCACCCCACGCAGGACTTCTTCGGACGGTATCCCGATCGGCACGACCTCGATGTGCCCGGCCAGCGCGGCGCCGGGCCCGGTGACGAGGCCGCGCTTGACCCCGGCGAACGTCAGCGTGAGGAGCGCGCGGACCGCCGGCCCTGCCGGCGCGTCGCCATCGGCGGAGATGCCCGACGGGATGTCGAGCGCGACAACCGGCCGGCCGCTCGCGTTGATCAGCTCGATGAGGCGCGCGACGCGCCCTTCAGGGGCGCCACGCGAGCCTGTGCCGAGAAGCGCGTCGACGATCACGTCCGCACGCGCGAGGGTCTCCTCGGCGGCTTCGAGGTCCTCGACGAGCCACGGCCGTACGCCGCTTCGCTTCAGCTCGCGGAGCTTCTCCCCCGCGTCGCCGCGGATCTCGTCCTCGGGAAACGCGAGCAGGACCTCCACCCGCGCCCCCCATTTCCTCAACCAGCGCGCGACGACGACGCCGTCGCCGCCGTTGCCGCCCTTGCCGCAGACGACGACCACACGCGCGCCGCTGCGCGCCTTGAGGTCTTCGAGCCGCGCCCGGATCGCCTCGGCGGCGCCGCGGCCGGCGTTCTCCATGAGCGTCGCGCCGGAGATGCCGAGCTCGGCGATGGCGCGCGCGTCGAGACGCCGCATCTCCTCCGCCGTGAAGATCCCCTGCACGGCGGTTACCGTCCCGGGTCGTCGGCGGCGGCCTGGAGGAGGAAGTCGGCAAGGACCGCCGTATAAACCTCGCGCCACTCCGTGCGGGCGGCCTTCGGCAGCTCGATGTGGAGGGCGCGCTCCGGCACTCGCAGGATTCCGACGCGCTTGGCGCCCGAGGCCGCGTAGCGGAGCGTGTCCGCGGGCTCGATCACGACGTCGAGGTACCTGGCCTCGACGTGAGCCCCGAGGTGGGCGTCACGGATGAACACGAGCAGCGTGCGCAGGTAGAAGGCCAGCTCGCGGTCGACACCGACGGTCGCGATCTCGATCCGCCCTGCGGCGTCCCGGTGGTTGTTGCCGTGGATCTCGACGAGAAGCCGGAGCGCCCCCTGCGCGACCTCGCGCACCCGCTGCTCGTACGCCTGGTAGATCTCCTGCGCGCGGTCCGTGGTGGCTTCCTCCGATGGCGGCCGACCGGGGACGCCTTCCATGGGGCGGTTCACCTGGTAGCGGCGGCCGGCGCGCTCCCGCGTGTCCGGCTCGATCGAGAAGCCGGTGGCGATCACGACACCGAAGCCGGTGCGCTGCGCGAGGTCGGCGGCGATGTCGCCGGTGCGCACATCCGAGGTGCCGTGCGGCGCCGCGATCACCGACCCCGGGCGACCGGGCCGGGAGGTGATCGCACCGCGCGAGGCGTCCGTGTCGAAGACCACCGTGCGCGTGGCGCAGCCGCACAGGATGAGTGGGCCCGTCGCCACGCTAAGAAGTCGCGCGAACCGCGTCGGTCGTCGGATCATCGTCCACGAGCATCGCCTGGGCGAGCGCGTACTCCCCTTCGTGGCTGAGCGTCAAGAGCACACGGTTCCCGCCCCGGGCCAGCCCGAGCTCGCGCGAGCGCCCGGTGAGCACCAGTGTCGGCGCCTGGCCCCCCTCGCGCCGCACCTCCAGCTCGCGCCAGCTCACGCCCAGCCGGAGCCCGGTGCCGAGCGCCTTGAGCGCGGCCTCCTTGGCGGCGAAGCGCGCGGCGAAGTGCGGCACGGGGTCGCGCCGCGCGCGGCAGTACGCGATCTCCTGCTCGGTGAAGACGCGCTGCAGGAATCGGTCCTGCCAGCGGTCGATCACGTCGCGCATGCGTGGGATGTTGACGAGGTCCACGCCGATGCCGTTGATCCGCATCTCGGCTCACTCACCGATCTGGGCCCGGATGAGCCCGGCGAGCTCCTCCGCCATGGCGCCTACGCGCGCACCGTCGGCTCCCTCGACCATCACGCGCGCCAGGGGCTCCGTGCCCGAGTAGCGGATGAGGATGCGCCCGGCGCCGTTCATCTCGCGCTCGAACGCCGCCACGCGCTCGGCGAGCCCGGTGAGGGACTCGATCGGGGGCTTCACTCTCACGGCGACATTGCGGAGGACCTGAGGGAACTTGGAGAGGCACCCGGCGAGCGATGCGAGCGTCTCGCCCGTCTCGGCCGCGACGCTGAGCAGGGCGAGCGCCGAGAGGATGCCGTCACCCGCGGGCGAGTGGTCGAGGAACAGAAGGTGCCCGGACTGCTCACCGCCGAGGTTCGCGCCGAGGCGCTCCATCTCCTCGTGCACGTAGCGGTCGCCCACCTGGGTCTTGACGACGCGGATGCCGGCGGACTGGAGTGCCTGGTCCAGGCCGAGATTGGCCATCACGGTCGTGACGATGACGTTCCCTTTGAGCCGGCCGCGCGGGGCGAAGTGCCGGCCGGCGATGGCGAGTGCGTAGTCGCCGTCGCGGATCTCGCCCGTGTGGTCGATGGAGATCAGCCGGTCGCCATCGCCGTCGAAAGCGAAGCCGACCGACGCGCGCTTCGCGCGCACCATCCGTTGCAGACGCTCCGGGTGGAGCGCCCCGCTCTCGGCGTTGATGTTCGTGCCGTCGGGGCGGGTGCCGATCGTGAGAACGCGGGCACCGAGGCGCCGGAAGACGCGCGGCGCCACGCGGTAGGTCGCGCCGTGGGCGCAGTCGAGCGCGACCGTGAGGCCGGAGAGGTCGAGCGGGAAGCACCCGCAGAGGAACTCGACGTACTCGGCCTCCGCGCGCGTGTGGGCGATGAGCCGGCCGATCCGGGCGCCCCGCGCGCGCGGCGCGCTGTCGTCGCCCTGGAGGCGCTGCTCGATCGCGTTCTCCCAGGCGTCGGGGAACTTGGTGCCCTCCGAGGAGAACAGCTTGATGCCGTTGTCCTCGAACAGGTTGTGGGACGCGCTGAGCACGATGCCACCGTGGGCGCCGAGCCTCTTCGTGAGGAGCGCGATCGCCGGGGTCGGGAGCACACCGGCCGCGTAGCACTCGGCGCCTGCGGAGAGCAGCCCCGCGACGAGCGCGGCCTCGAGCAGAGGCCCCGACAGGCGCGTGTCGCGTCCGATGACGAGCCGCACGCGGTCGGTCCCGTGCTCGAGCGCGAGCGTCGCGACGAGCTGACGCCCGACCCGGAACGCGAGGTCGGGCGTGAGCGGCTCCTCGTTGGCGACGCCGCGGATACCGTCGGTCCCGAACAGGCGCGTCACCGGCTCGTCCCCTCCCATGGTCCCCGCGTCATCGGCTCCTCCGGCTGATCTCGACGGTGACCAGCACCCTCTGCTGGTCCGTCAGGTACATGGACTCGGGCAGCACGAGCCCTACACTCTGCGTGACGGTCTCGTGCCGTCCAGCGATGTCGACCGGGACGGTCTCCACGGCCGTCCGTCCCTCGATTGTAGAGCGAGGACCCTTGACCTGCACAGTGGCTGGCTCGACGGCCACACGGAGGATCGCATGGTCGGGCTCGGGGGTGCCCCGGATTTGGGGCACCACCCGCAGCGTCTTGGCGACGGCGCCCGCCAGCCTTACCTGGAGGCGGGCCGGCGTGACCCGCCTCACCACGACCCCCGGCGGGGTCTGCACCAGGTCGGGTGAGAGGGCCACGACGTTTTCACCCTCGCGCATCCCGCTCAGGCTGGCGCGCACCCGGACGGCGCCGGGCGTGAGACGGGTGACGGCCCAGCGCGCGGCCTCGAGCTCGACGTCGACGGTGTCGCGGGGCCGCCCGACGAGCACGAGGTCGCCGTCGAGGCCGGTGTACTCGACGACGGCGGCGACGGCGAGCTGGCTCTTGCCGCCGCCCACGACGACGAGCCAGAGAGCGAAGGCGATCACGACCGACAGGAGCTTCAGCTCCCAGTTGGCGAGCAGGCGCCGCACCATTCAGGCGCCCAATCAGGCGTGCTTGCCCGGGAGCGGCAAGAGGCGGCGCAGCGCGAGCCAGAACGACGCGCGACCCGCCGGCGCCGGGGTTCCGCCGAGCAGCGCGAGGAGGCGCTGGCGGAGGCTCCCCGCCTCCACGGGGGAATCCATCTGGCCCTCGACCGCGAGCGAGACCCGCCCGGTCTCCTCGGAGACGACGATCGCGATCGCGTCCGTCTCCTCGGTGATCCCGAGCGCCGCCCGGTGCCGCGTGCCGAGCGCGCGGCCCACCTGGAGGTTTCGCGAGAGCGGGAGGAAGCAGCCCGCCGCGGCGATGCGCGTCCCCTGGATGAACACGGCGCCGTCGTGGAGCGGTGAGTAGGGCAGGAAGACGCTCACCAAAAGGTCGGCGGACACCTGGGCGTCGAGCGGCACGCCGAGCTCGGCGTACTGGCGGAGCCCCGTGCCGCGCTCCAGGACGAGCAGCGCGCCGATGCGCCGCGCCGACAGCGACTCCACCGCGCTCCCGATCTCGTCCATCACATTTGCGCGCTCCTCGCCCGACGCGCCGAGCAGGGCTTGGCCGACGCGCCCCTGGCCCAGGCTCGCGAGCGCGCGCCGGAGCTCGGGCTGGAAGAGCACGACGAGGGCGATGACCCAGAACGACCAGAAGTTGTCGAGCAGCCACTCGGTGCTGTAGAGCTCGAGCTGCCGCGCCAGGAGCGAGGCGGCCGCGAGCCCACCGAGCCCGATCATCATCTGCACGGCGCGCGTACCGCGGAACATGACGAAGGCGCGATAGAGCACGATCGCGACGAGCAGGATGTCGAGTGCGTCGCGCCAGCGGAAGGCGGCGAGCCGATCGCTCACGGCGCCGCCTTCCCCCTGAGGCGCTCGGCCACGCGGATGGCGTCGAGCGTCTCGGCCGCATCGTGGGTGCGGATCAGCGCCGCGCCGTTCCAGACGGCGATCGCCGTCGCGGCGAGCGACCCGGCCAGCCGCTCCTCGGCGCGCGCGCGGCCCGTGAGCGCGCCGATGAACGACTTCCGCGACACGCCGACGCAGACGGGCCGCCCCAGCTGGCGGAGCGCGGGAAGCTCGGCCAGCACGCGGACGTCCCATTCGTGCCAGGGCATGCCTTCGTGACGGAAGAACCCGATCCCAGGATCGACGACGATCCGAGCTTCCGCGATCCCCGCGGCCCGCGCCCGCTCGAGCGCCGCCGCCAGCAGCGCTTTCACGTGCACGACTGGATCTACGGGGAGTCCGGGGGGGGCGGGGCGGGGTCGCTCGATCACGCGGGCGGCGTCCGCCTGACCCGTCGCGGCTGGGCTCCACCACGGCGCCGTGACGTCCGCATTCGACGCGGCGGGAACGGATCTCGACGACCCCGCCCCGCCCCCCCCAGAGCCACCGAGGTCCGGCGAGGACATGAGGATGACGCTCGCGTGGTGCTTGACGACGAGCGCGGCGACGGCGGGGTCGCGGAGGCCGGAGACGTCATTGATGACGCGCGCGCCGGCTTCGAGCGCGGCCCGGGCGGACGCCGCGCGCGCGGTGTCCGCGGAGATCGGCACGGGGACCTTGCGGGCGAGCAGCTCGACCGCCCAGGCGAGACGGTCGCGTTCTTCCGCCTCGCTGATCTCGGTGTCGAGGTAGGGCGCGGTCGAGCGGGCGCCGACGTCGATCAGCGCTGCGCCGGCCTCCACCATCGCGAGCGCCGCGCCGAGGAGGTCCTCGCTCCGGGTATGCACCGAGCCCGCGTGGAAGGATTCGGGACTCAGGTTCAGGACGCCCACGACGGCGACGGGCAGGCCGGCGCCGACGGTGACGTCTCCGAGAGCGGCTCGACCCGGGGACAAATCGGGCCGTCCGCCGCTACGCCGGGGCAGCGGCTTCCTGGAAGGGCCGGGTGCGGAGGATGCGCGCGATCTCCTCGCCGTCGAGCGACTCGCGCTCGAGGAGCGCGCGGGCAAGCGCGTGGAGCTTCTCGATGTTCTCGTCGAGGATCTGGCGGGCACGGACAGCGGCCTCGAGCACGATGCGCTTGATCTCCGAGTCGATCATGAGCGCCGTGTCCTCGCTGTAGTCCTTGGCTCGAGCCACTTCGCGGCCGAGGAAGATGTGCTCCTCGTTCTTGCCGAAGGTGAGCGGCCCGAGCTTCTCGGACATGCCCCACTCGCAGACCATCTTGCGCGCCATCTCCGTCGCCTTCTCGAGGTCGTCGCCCGCGCCCGTGGTCTGCTGGTGGAGAACGATCTCCTCGGCGGCGCGCCCGCCGAGGAGGATCGTGATGCGGTTGAGGAGGTACTCCTTGGAGTAGTTGTACTTGTCGTCGAGCGGCAGCTGCTGCGTGAGCCCGAGCGCGCGGCCGCGCGGGATGATCGTCACCTTGTGCACCGGGTCGGTGCCCGGCAGGAAGTCGGCGACGAGCGTGTGACCCGCCTCGTGGTAGGCGATCGTCCGCTTCTCGGCGTCCGAGATGATCATCGAGCGCCGCTCGACGCCCATCAAGACCTTGTCCTTGGCGTTCTCGAAGTCGACCATCTCGACGAGCTTCTTGTTCTGGCGCGCCGCGAGCAACGCCGCCTCGTTGACGAGGTTGGCGAGGTCGGCGCCCGAGAAGCCGGGCGTCCCGCGCGCGAGAACCTTCAGCTCGACGTTGGGCGCGAGCGGGATGCGCCGCGAGTGGACGCGCAGGATCTCCTCGCGGCCCTTGACGTCCGGCCGCGGCACGACGACCTGCCGGTCGAAGCGGCCCGGCCGGAGCAGCGCCGGGTCGAGCACGTCCGGGCGGTTCGTCGCGGCGATCAGGATCACGCCCTCGTTGGTCTCGAAGCCGTCCATCTCGACCAGGAGCTGGTTCAGGGTCTGCTCGCGCTCGTCGTGGCCGCCGCCGAGGCCAGCGCCGCGGTGGCGACCGACCGCGTCGATCTCGTCCATGAAGATGATGCAGGGCGCGTGCTTCTTGCCCTGCTCGAACAGGTCGCGCACGCGCGAGGCGCCGACGCCCACGAACATCTCGACGAAGTCCGAGCCCGAGATGGAGAAGAACGGGACGTTCGCCTCACCGGCGATCGCCTTGGCGAGCAGCGTCTTGCCGGTTCCGGGCGGACCGACGAGCAGCACGCCCTTCGGGATCTTGCCGCCGAGCTTCTGGAACTTCTGCGGGTCTTTGAGGAAGTCGATGATCTCCCGCAGCTCCTCCTTGGCCTCATCGACCCCGGCCACGTCCTGGAAGGTGACCTTGTTCTGCTTCTCCGAGATGAGCCGCGCGCGCGCCTTGCCGAACGACAGCGCCTTCGCGCCGCCTCCCTGCATCTGGCGCATGAAGAAGATCCAGACGCCGATGAAGAGGAGCATCGGCACCCACTGGAGGAAGATCGCGTACCACGGGTTCGCGTCGGGGGGCTTCACCGCGATACGAACACCCCGGTCCTTCAGCGTCTTGATGAGCTCGGGGTACTCGACGATGTAGGTCCGCAGCATCTGCGCCGAGTCCTTGAGCGAGTACGTGACGTGGTTGCCGCGGATCACGACCGAGTCCACGCGGCCCTGGTCGACGGCCTTGAGGAACTCCGAGAAGTTAGGCTGCTCCTGCCCGCCCTGCTGCGCGCCCTGGAAGACCGTGAACAGGAGGATGACGATGAGGCCAATCACCATCCAGAGCGCGAGGTTCTTGTACACCTGGTTCATCCCCGGCCATTATAGCATCGGCTTTCACAGGACACGCCGCGGCGCTCAGGCGGCTTCGAGCTCGGCGATGTACGGGAGGTTCCGATAGAGCCCGCCGTAGTCGAACCCATAGCCGACGACGAAGACGTTGGGGATCGTGAAGCCCACGTAGTCGAGCTCGATCTCCACCTGTCGGCGCTCGATCTTGTCGACGAGGACGCACGTCTGGATGCGCTTGGGGTGGCGGGCCTCGAGGTTTCGCTTGAGGTAGGAGAGCGTCAGCCCCGTGTCCACGATGTCCTCGACGATGAGCACCTGCCGTCCCTCGATCGGCATCGAGAGATCGGAGACGAGCCTGACCTGCCCCGAGGGCTTGCCGCCGCTCGCGTAGCTCGACACGCCGATGAAGTCGGTCGTGAGGTCGATGGGGATCGCGCGGATCAGGTCGGCCATGAAGAGGAAGGCGCCCTGCAGCACGCCGACCAGGATCGGGCTCTCTCCCGCGTAGTCGCGTGCGATCGCCCGCCCGAGCTCGCCGACGCGCGCGTTGAGCTCCGCCTCGCTCACCAGGATCCGGCCCAGCCGGGACCCGCTCATGGTCAGCGCGTGGTGACGAACGTCGAGACCGACCGCTCGGCGGCGATCCGGGCCGCGAACTCTTGCGCGGCCTCCCGCGTCGCGAACGCGCCCACGCGGACGCGGAAGCGTGTGCGGCCCGGTCCGTCACCTTCCACGATGTACGCATCGAAGCCCGCCGCGGCGAGCCGCTCGCGCAGCGTCTCGGCGGGTCCCCGCGTCTCGTACGCGCCGAACTGCACGGTGAACCGGCCGTCCTTCGCCGCGGGCGGCGGCGTCTCGACGGATGCGGCTGGCGGCGGCGCGGCGGACGGCACGGGCGGGGCCGGTACCTGCTGCGGCGCGGGCTCGGTCTTCTCGACGCGCGTGGGCTTGGGCGGCTTGGCCTGCGGCGGCGACGTGAGCGGTGCCGTGAGCGCCTCGTAGAACGTGAACGTCGGCGTCGGTTCGGGAGCGCGCGCACGCCGATCGGCCTTGTCCTTGGAAGCCTTGTCGGCTGCCGCGCTCCGGGTGAGGCTGAAGGGGATGCTCGGCCAGCCGCGGCCAGCCACGAACCCGAGCACGAAGGTGGAGCCGAGGACCGTGAGGCAGCCGAGGACGAGGAAAAACGACCCCGCGCCGCCGTCGCGCTTGCCCCGCGTGGCCATCACATGCTCTCCGGGGCGCTGACGCCGAGCAGCTCGAGGCCGTTCCGGATCACGCGACCGACGCCGGTGCACAGCGCGAGCCGAGCGAACATCAACCGCCGATCGTCCTGGATGACCCGATGGCTCTTGTAGTACGGATGGAAGATCCCGGCGAGCTCCTGGAGAAAATACGCGACCCGGTGCGGCTCGAGCGCGCGCGCCGCCGCTTTCGCGACGTCCGGGTACTGCAGGAGCCGCTTGATGATCGCGAGCTCCTCGCCCTCGCGGAGCGGCGAGAGGTCGATGTCGCCGAGCGGCGGCACGACGATTCCCTGCTCGGCGGCCTGCTTGTAGATGGACTCGATGCGCGCGCGGGCGTACTGGACGTAGTAGACGGGATTCTCCGCCGACTGGCGGGTGGCCACCGCCAGGTCGAATTCCAGCGGGCTGTCGTGCCGCCGCGTGAGGAAGGTGAAGCGCGCGGCGTCGCGGCCGACCTCTTCCAGCAGCTCTTCCATCAGCACGAACTCGCCCCGGCGCTTGGACATGCGCACGGGTTGGCCGTCACGCAGGAGCGTCACGAGCTGGACGATCAGCACCTCGAAGGCGTCGGGCGGGTGCCCGAGCGCGCGCATCGCCGCCTTCATGCGGGGCACGTAGCCGTGGTGGTCGGGCCCGAAGAGGTTGATCACCCGATCGGCAGACTGGAACTTCACATAGTGGTGGTACGCCACGTCCACGGCGAAATACGTCGCCTCGCCGGTCGAGCGGCGCAGCACGCGGTCCTTGTCGTCGCCCGCCTCCTCGCCGAGCTCGGACGACCGGAACCAGAGCGCCCCCTCGTGCTCGTAGGTGAGCTTGCGCGCGGCGAGCTCCTCCAGGACCTTCTCGGGAAGGTGCCGGTCGCGCACGTCGCGCTGCTCCGACGTCCACACGTCGAACTCGACGCCGTAGTCGCGCAGGATCCGCCGCTGCTGCTCGAGGATCCGCGACACGGCGTACCGCCCGAAGTGCTCGAGCCGCTCCCGCTCGGGCGCGCCCACCGGGCGCGCGCGGCCCTCCTCCCGGTAGGCCCGGGCGAGCTCGATCAGGTACTCGCCCGGATAGCCGTTCTCGGGGAGCGCGGCGGGCTCGCCGAACTCCTGCGCGACGCGCGCCTCGAACGAGCGCGCGAGCGCCTCGAACTGGGTGCCCGCGTCGTTGACGTAGTACTCGGTGGTGACCTGCGCCCCCTGCGCGCGCAGCAGACGCGCGAGCGAGTCGCCGACGGCGGCCGCGCGCGCGCTGACGATCACGAGCGGGCCGGTCGGGTTCGCGGAGACGAACTCGAGCCGGACGCGGCGGCCGCGCTCACCCTCGCCGCGACCGTAGGCGTCGCCCGCCTCAAGGATCTCGCCGAGGGCACCCGTGCACCACGCGGGCGACAGGAACACGTTCAGGAAGCCGGGTCCGGCGACGTCGAGCCGCTCGACCTCGCGGAGCGACGGAAAGTGCTTCACGATCAGCTCCGCGACCTGCCGCGGCGGGCGCCGGGCCGCGCGCGCGAGCGTCATCGCCACGTTCGTGGCGTAGTCGCCGTGCTCCGCCTGGCGCGGGACCTCCCACACGCACGTCTCGGGTTCGGGCAGGCCCGCGTTTGCGAGCGCCGTTCTCACCCCTTCGGTCAGTCGCTCCGTGATCGGCAATTCGCCCGTCCCCGGCGCCTCACCCCGCGACAAAAAAATGCCGCGCGCGGGCGGCGTTCACTTGCATGATACCCATCCGGTCTGGGGGCCGGCGAAGAAAAAGTGGCTGAAAATCGTCGCGTCGCGGCCGCGGTGGTCACGTCAGAAGTCTGCGCAGAAGCGCCGCACCGGCGACCATCGCGGCCGCGCTCACGGCGACGGCCAGCGCAAAGACCTTGTTCGCCCGATCGATCGCCGCGGCGTCGGGCAGAGGCCCGGTACCGAGCCGGTAGGCGCCGGGCTTCTCGAGCGTGACGCCGAGCGCTCCCGCCATCGCCGCGATCGTCCACCCGGCGTTCGGGCTCGCCGTGAGGCTCCGATCGCGGCACATCACGGCGAGGGCGCCGCGCGGGTGCTCGCCGGCGAGCGCCGCCGCCAGCACGATCGTCCAGGCGGCGAGACGCGCTGGCAGGAAGTTCAGCGCGTCGTCGAGGCGCGCGGCGACCTTGCCGAAATGCTCGAGCGGCCCCTCGCGGTAGCCGAACATCGCGTCGGCCGTGTTGACGGCGCGGTAGACGGCCGCTCCCGCGAGACCGAAGACGAGGTAGAAGCACGCCGGGGCGACGGCCGCGTCGGTCAGGTTCTCGGCGACCGACTCGACGGCAGCCGACGCGACCCGTCCCGGGTCGAGCGCGTCCGTCCGGCGGCTCACCAGGTCACGCCCGACCGACGCGCGGGCCGCGGCGAGATCGCGCCGCCGAAGGTGGGTGGCGACGCGCCGCGCGGCGGCGGCGAGCTCGCGCACCGACAAGAGACTCGCCAGAGCGACCGCCTCCAGTGCTAGGCCCAACATGCCGAGCCTCGCGCCCAGCGCGTGAAGCAGCGCGCCGCCGAGGGCCGAAAGCGCGGCGACGGCGAGCGTGACGCCGGCGCCGCGGAGAAGCAGGGCTCGGCGGGATCCCCGACAGAGCCGGCGGTGTCCCGCCGCCAGAGCGCGGCCGAGCCACGCCACAGGATGAACGCGGTTCGGGGGCTCGCCGAAGGCGAGATCGAGGGCGATGGCGGCCAGCAACACCCAGACGCGCGGAATGGATCAGGCTCTCGGGAACGGGAGCCCCGCGAGCTTGGCGATCGCGGGCATGTCGAGCGCGCCCCCGACGATGTCGGCGAGGCGTTCGTAGCGGTCGGCGTCGGGGGCCCCCCACCGGGCGTCCGCGGGTCGCCCTCGGAGCTCGGCGAGGAGGCAGAGCAGCGACCGCCTGAGCGCCCCGTCGGCGAAGAGCCCGTGGAGGTACGTGCCCACGACGTTGCCGCGGGCGTTCATCGCGCCCTCGGGGTCGTCGACCGCAGCGCCGCAGCGCTCGACGATCGTGAACGGACGCGGCGCCCATCGCGTGACCTCGGAGCGCCCGGCGTGGATCTCGTACGCCGCGAGCTCGCTCCCCGCCGCGCCGCGGAGGAGGCCCGACGCGGCGACGCGGGCCCGCACGCGCACGGTCGTCTTCTCGCGCGAGAAGGTCGTGGTGACGGGCAGGAGGCCGAGCCCGACCGCGGCCGCCCGCTCGGACTCGACCCGCTGGGGATCGCGCAGGCCCTCGCCGAGCATCTGGAAGCCGCCGCAGACGCCGAGGACGGGCCGGCCCGCCGAGGCCGCGGCGACGACGGCCGCGGCGAGCCCGGTCTCCTGGAGCCAGACGAGATCCGCCATCGTGCTCTTGCTGCCGGGCAGCACCACGAGGTCCGCCGCGCGGAGGGCGGCCGGCGTCGTGGCGAAGCGCACGCGCACGCCCGGCTCGGCGGCGAGCGGCTCGAAGTCGTCGAAGTTCGCGATCCGCGGCAATCGCACCACCGCGATCTCGATCGCGTCCGTGCTGCCGTCGCCGAGCGCGAGCGCCTCGAGGTCGAGCGAGTCCTCGGCCGGCACCAACCGCTCGTCGATCCACGGCACGACGCCCAGCACGGGCACGCCGGTGCGCGCGGCCAGCTCGTCGAGCCCGGGGGTGAGGATCGAGCCATCACCGCGGAGCTTGTTCACGATCAGGCCGGCCACGCGCGCGCGGTCGGCAGGGTCCAGCAGCGCGAGCGTCCCCACCAGCGCGGCGAAGACGCCGCCCCGGTCGATGTCGCCGACGAGCAGCACGCGCGCGTCGGCGAGCCGCGCGACGCGCATGTTGACGATGTCGTGCGCGCGCAGGTTGATCTCCGCCGGGCTCCCCGCGCCCTCGATCAGCACGAGCTCGAAGGTCCTGCGCAGCCGCTCGAGGCTCTCCGCCACGATCCCGAGGAGGGCTCCCTGCATCTCGCGATACGCGCCCCAGTCGGCGCTCGTGAGGGGACGGCCCCGCACGATCACCTGGGAACGATGGTCCGACTCGGGCTTGAGGAGGATCGGGTTCATGTCCACGGTCGGCTCGACGCCCGCCGCTTCGGCCTGCGCCGCCTGAGCGCGCCCGATCTCTCCACCGTCGGCGACGGCCGCGTTGAGCGCCATGTTCTGAGCCTTGAAGGGCGTCACGCGGTAGCCGGCCCGCGCGAAAAGCCGGCAGAGGGCGGCGGTCAGGAGGCTCTTGCCCACTCCCGAGCCGGTCCCCTGGACCATCAGGCACGGCGCCTGCCTCGCCATCTAACCGACGCTCGCGAAGCGCCGGCGCAGCGCGCGCCAGAGCTCGGTCCTCTCCCAGCGGGGTTCCTCGAGACGCTCCCACTTCTCGTCGTAGTGGGGGCTCGGGAAGAGGATCGTGATCATCTGCTCGCCGCGGCCGTTCCAGAGTCTGAGCCCCCACGTTGTCGGCGCGCACGAGCCGCCCTCGGTCGTGAAAAAGGCGCAGCGCGCGACGCGGCGGATCCGCGCCAGGTCGGGGCTCCGCGTCCCGCGATGCTCGCCGACGCAGAGGTGGAAGTGCCACGCCCCGGTGTCGACGGTCATGTAGCCGTCGAGCATCGACACCTTCGGCGCCGCCGTGAAGCGGATCTCGTACGCGGCGCCCTCGACGAGCGGACCCACAGTGATTTCCGCCCAGTGCTCCGTGAAGAGCTCGGTGAGGAGACGCTCGACGCGGTCGCCCTCGACGTCCACCTCGTCGTAGGTGGTGACGGTCCCGTCGACCTCGCGCACGACCATGGCGAGAGGATACGGTTACTCGAGCGCGAACACCACCGGCAGGCGGACGCGCAGCGTGCGCGGCTGGACGTCGGAGGGAAACGGCGCCGGCGCCAGGCGCCTGATCGTGTCGACGGCGGCATCGTCGAGGATCGCGTGTGACGAGGAGTCGGCGACGGCGACTCCACCAATGACTCCGTCGGGCCTGATGACAATCTCGACGTGGACCGTTCCGCTGAGCCCGCGCCGGCGCGCGGCGAGCGGGTAGCGCAGCGACTGCTGGATGCGCTGGCGGAGCCCTCCGAGATACGCGCCGTACTCGGCGCCGGGGCCGCCCGGGCCGACGGAACCGCCGCCCGGGACCGCGAGCGCAAAGCCGTGACTCGCATCGGGGGCGCCGCCGGGCACACCACCGCGCGAGCTCAGGCCCATCGGGATGCCGCCCTGAGTCGTCGATACGTCCGGGTGCCCGGCGAGAGACGACGAAGATGCGGTGCTGGAGGCTCCGTGAGGGGCCGCATCCGCCGACTCCGCAATTTGCGGCGCCGGGTCGGGCCCGGATGCCGCAGGGAGCTCGGGCGAGGTCAGGGACGGAGGCGGCGGGGGCGACGCCGCACCGGGGCTGCGAGAAGATGCGGGCTCGGCGGCGGGCGACGGCTCGGCAGCGCCTCGCAATACTGGGGGCGTTGGCGCTAAACGTGCGGCCGCGATCGAGCGGACAGCGCGCGCCCCGCCGCGCCCGGCCGCCGCTGGGGTCGACGTCGCCGCATTGCTGGCCGCGGCCTCGGGCACGGCGCTCTCGGTGAGGTCGATGAAGAGCGCGCCGAGCTCGGTCTCCCCGCTGACGGCGAGCAGAACGGCGAGCAGGACGCCGCTATGGAGCGCGAGCGAGGCGCTGAGCGTCACGAGCCTGCGGGGCCGCGTCATTGTAGCGGGGTCCGCGAGCCCGGCGCGGCCCGTGGGTGGCCCGAGAAAGGTGCCCGGGGCTTCACCGATGCTCCTCGAGCCAGCGATCGATGCCCGGGCTCAGCGCCTCCCTGACCGCGCGTGCGACGACCGCGCCAAGCTCGCTGACAGGCCCGCCGAAGCGGCAGCGCGGGCCACGCCCGGTCGCCGCGGCGACGACGGCGTCGGTGGACGTGCCGCTCGCGAGCCGGCCGTCGGCGCAGCGTACGCCCACCGCCGTCAGCGCGAGCGTCTTCACCTCCGTCGCCGTGATGATCGCGTTGACGAGCGCCGCCGGCTCGGCGACGGCGTCCACCACCACGATCGTGTTGATCGTCGCTGGCGACCACACGGCCGCCCGCTCGAGACCCGCCGCGACGCGGTTCGACAGCCCGACCGTGACGACGGCGAGGGCATGGATGCCGTCGGCCTCGGCCTCGGCCAGGCACGCCTTCTCCGTCCACGCCGAGGTTAGGAGGCCGACCCAGGGCGCCGGGACCCGTCGGCGGTCGGCGTAGGCCGTCACCGTTGCGTCCACCTCCTCGAGCCGGAGGCTCTTTGGCACGTGCAGGTTCAGGATCGTGCGCGCCGAGGTGAGGCCGCCGCCGACGACCGCCGAGGAGACGACGGCGAGCGCCTCGCCCGCCGTCACCACCACGGCCTCGCGGTCCACCGTCACCTCGACGCCGTCGATCAAAACGCTACCCGGAGACCCGCGAGGCTGTTGATGCCGAGCGCCGGGAACCCACGCACCTCGGCGTACCCCTCGTTCAGGAGGTTCTGGATGCGGGCGGTCAAGTCCACCGACTGGATGAAGGCGTAGCGGTTGAAGAGACGATAGGTGCCGCCGATGTCCACGCGCGTGTGGCCGCGGTTGAAAACGCCGCCGCCGTTCGGGTCGAACTGCTGCGTGACCACGTGGACCTGGCTGAAGAGCGCGAGCCGCCGGATCGGCTCCCAGGTCAGGCCGATGTTCCACCGATGCTCCGGCTCGCGCGGGATCGGATGGCGGGTCGCGAGGACCAGGCTGTTCGTGTAGGTGTAGTTGAGCGACGCGACGAGGTTGTCGAGCACGTCCACCTCGGAGGTGAACTCGATGCCGTTCGCGCGGGCCTTGCCAGAGTTCACGCCTTTCACGAACGGCGGCGCCGGAATCGTCACGAAGCTGATGAGGTTCTCGAAGTCGTTCTGGTAGAACGTCAACCCGAGGCGCGCCCGGTCCTTCCAGAGCTTCTGGTCCACACCGAAGTCCCACGAGAAGCTCACCTCGGGCTTGAGCGTGGGGTCGGAGAAGCCCGGGAAGAACAACTCGTCGAAGTTCGGCGCGCGGAAGCCCGAGCCCGCACCGCCGTGGATGCGCGTCCCCCACTCCTTGACGACGTAGGCGAGCGAGCCGCGCTCGGTGTGGTTCCGACCGAACTCGCTGTTGCCCTCCACGCGTACGCCCGTCGTCATGAAGAGCCGGTCGAAGAACCTGAGCTGCTCCTGAAAGAATCCCGACGTGGTCTCGCTGTTCGCCTCGAAGGGGGAAGAGCCCAGGCTCAGGCCCTCTTCACGGCGGTACTCGAGGCCGAACGAGCTGGTGGACCACTTGCCCACATGAAAATGGTTCACCCACTCCGCTTCGCGTCGCTCGACCTTGAAGCGTCCGGGGAACTCGCACGGCGGGAACGGACACTCGTCCGCCATGTCCGGGAGATCGATGAACGTGATCGTGTTCGTGTAGCGCCCGAGGCGCAGGTCGCTCTCCCACCACGTGACCGGCTGCGTGTGGCCCGCGAGCGCCATCACGTACGTCTCGCTGATGTTCCGATTGTTGCTGTCGATGACCGGGTCGATCGGCAGGGGGCCAAAGTTCGTGGAGACGAACTTGACCGGGAGCCCGGTGATCGTCCGGTTGTAGCGGAGCGTATAGCTCACCGAGCTGTTGCCCGGCAGGACCAGGCCGAGGCGCGTGTTGACGGCGTTCTGGTCCGAGTCGTCGTTCTTGAAGTGGCCGTTCGACTCGAGGTGCGACGCCGAGAACGAGTAGTCGAAGATCCCATAGCTCCCGCCGTGGCTCGTGCGCGTCGCGTACGTGTCGTAGTTGCCGGCCTCCTGCGAGAAATACCCGGAGAAGGGCCCCTTGCCCTTCTTGGTGATGATGTTGATCACGCCGCCGATCGCGTCCGCGCCGTAGAGCGTGGACTGCGGACCGCGGATCACCTCGATGCGCTCGATCAGATCGGGCGAGAGGTCGGACAGCTCGGCCTGGCCGAGCGTCGTGCTCTTCACCCGGACGCCGTCGACGAGCACCTGGACCTGGCTCGAGTTGGCGCCGCGGATGGTGATGGACGACGTCTTCCCGAGGGTGCCTGAGCGTCGGATCTCCACGCCGGGGACGCGCCGCAGGGCCTCGTCCACCGTGGCGTAGTGGTACGTGCGGAAGTCGTCCTCCGTGACGACGCTCACGCTTGCGCCGATTTCCTCGGCAGGCGTCTCGATCTTCGTCGCCGTGACCACCACCGGCTCCAGCTTCTTCGCTTCCTGCGCCGCACCGGGCGCCGCCACCGTGAGACCCACGAGAATCATCGGAACCAGTCGTCGCTTCACTGCTCCCCTCCTTTTCCGCGAAAGGGTAGGACGCCTTGTCCCGGGCAGGTCTCCTGACTCGTGGATCCGCGAAACCGTCCCTACCTTCCCATCCGTGCCTGACGGACAGTGGCTCCGCCGTAGCGGAACGAGACGGCCCTCCCCACTCACAGTGGCGGGACCGTGCCGGCTTCGGCCTTTACCCAAGGCCTCACCAGCTTCCCTGGATCCGGGACGCTCTTGATTCGATACCCTGGGCTCTCACCTCCTCTCGGCGGGCGCGATCCGCTGCCACGCCCCGGGAGCCGACACCCGCGCGAACAGCTTGGGATGGAGAATCTCGGCCAGAATCTCGAGCCCCTCGATGGTGCGCGGGCTCGAGCGGCTGAAGTACGTCGCGCTGTCGACGGCGTACGCGTACCCCGATGCCACGGCCTTCAGCCGGGGCCACACGTCCGGCAGCGCGAGGCGACTCAACTCGTCGAGCGTGTGCGCGAGACTGAAGCTGCACGGCATCAGCACGAGAACATCGGGGTCGTAGTCAGCGATGCGCGTCCAGGACACTTCGACGGAATACTCGCCCTCGCGACTCAGCTCGTCGCGGCCTCCGGCCAGACGGATCATTTCTGGCACCCAATGGCCGGCGGTGTACGGCGGGTCCAGCCACTCCATGGCGAACACGCGAGGGCGGCTCGCCGCCCCGTTGGCGATCGTGGCGACGCGGTCGATCCGCGCCCGTAAATCCCCCACCAGGGCAGCAGCCCGGCGCGCAACGCCCGCGGCGGCGCCGACCTGCTCGATGGCCTCCAGAATGCCCGCCAGCGTCTGCGGTTCGAGGGACAGGACCGTGCGCGTGCCCGGCAGCGCGACATCGAGCCGGTGCACCGCCTTCGCCACCTCCTCATACGAGATGGCGCACACGTCGCAGAGCTCCTGGGTCAGGATCAGGTCCGGCTCGAGCCGCTCGAGCAACGCCTGATCCAGCGTGTAGATGCTGCTGCCGCTGTGGGCAGCCGCCGTGACGTGGTTGTGGATCTCGCGACTGCTGGCCTGCCCCTGATCGACGCGGCTGCGCGTGATAACGGGAACCTCGCGCAGCCCGGGGGGGAGATCACACTCGTGAGTGACGGCGACGAGCTGATCGCCGAGGCCCAGGGCCAGGACGATGTCCGTCGCGCTCGGCAGCAGCGAGCAGATGCGCATGCGGGTCTTCCTCCGTCTACACGTGGCCAGCGACGCCGCGGCCGTACAGCAGCCGCACGCGGGGCGGGCCGGTCCCGGCATCCGTGTCCACACGCACCGCGCAGCCGTACACCGACGCGATCAACGACTCGTCGAGAACCTCGGCAGGCGCGCCGAGCCGCGCGACCCGTCCATCGGCGAGCAGCAGCAGGCGATCGGCGACTTCGGCTGCCAGGTTCAGATCGTGGGAGACGAGCAGGACCGTCAGGCCCCGCTGCCGGTTGAGGCGCCGCAAGAGCGCGGCCGTCTCCGCCTGGTAGCGGAGGTCGAGGTGCGCGGTCGGCTCGTCCAGGACGAGCAGGCGCGGCTCCTGGGCCAGCGCCCGTGCGATGATCGCCCGCTGGGTCTCGCCGCCGCCGAGCGACGCGAGCGCCAGCGGCGCGAGGTCGAGCACGCCTGTCGCGTCCATCGCGGCGCGCGCGGCTCGCACGTCCGCCGGATTCTCGAAGTAGCGCCCGGGGGCGTGCGGGTAGCGACCCATCAGCACCAACTCCTCGACCGTGAACGGAAAGTCCCGCGATACGCCCTGTGGGACGACGGCGATTCGGCGCGCGAGCGCTGCACGTCCCCAGTCGCGGAGTCGCTTGCCCTCGAGCGCGATCTCGCCTTCTCCGGGTTCGAGCACGCGCGTGAGGAGCCGGATCAGCGTGGTCTTGCCGGAGCTGTTCGGACCGATGACGCCGACGATCTCGCCCGGCGCGATCGCGAAGGAGAGATTCGCAAGCCTGAACGGGCGCGCGCGGTACTTCGCCGACGCGGGATACGCGAAGCCGACGGCGCGGAACTCGGCGAGCGCGGTCACAGCGTACCCCGGTAGCGCGTGCGGAGGAGATAGACGAAGAAGGGCGCGCCACAGAACGAGGTGATCACACCGACGGACAGCTCCGCCGGCGCCACGACGTTGCGCGCGACCGTGTCGGCGACCAGGAGGAAGATGGCGCCGCCCACGAGGGACGTCGGCACGAGGAGTCGGTTGTCGGGCCCGAGCAGCATCCTGAGCGTGTGCGGGACGACGAGCCCGACGAAGCCGATGGGTCCCGCGAAGGCGACGACGCTCGCGGTGAGGAGCGCCGCGCCGGTGAAGATCATGAGCTTCAGGCGCTCGGCGTTCACGCCGAGCTGCTGCGCCGACTCCTCGCCGAGGGCCAGGAGGTTCAGCTCGCGCGCGTGGCTCAGCACGAGCCCGAACCCCGCCGCGAGGAGAAGCGCAAAGAGCCCGAGCGCGCCCGGCGGAATCGGCGCGAGGTTGCCGAGGAGCCAGTGGATCACGCCGCCGAGCCGGTTGAAGTCGAGGAGCGAGATGATCACGGTGATCGCGGAGGCGAAGAAGATCCCGACGATGACGCCCGCGAGAAGGAGCGTCTGGATCTGGATCGCCGCCCGGCCCACCGCGGCGATCAGGTAGACGGCGGCCGCCGCCAGAAGGGCGCCGGCGAAAGCGAAGCCGGTCAGCCCCACCGCCTCGACCACCGTGAGCCCGAGCCCGAAACTCTGGCCGATGACGACGCCGAACGCGGCGCCGCCCGAGATGCCGAGCACCGAGGGCTCGGCGAGCGGGTTGCGCGTGAGCGCCTGGAACGCGACCCCGGCGACCGCGAGCGCCCCGCCCGCCAGCGCCGCCACGGCGATTCGGGGCAGGCGGATCGAGAGGGTCACGACGCGCTCGACCGACTCGGCGGCCGCGCGCCCCGTCACGGCGCCGATCACGGCGCCGGGCGAGATGGGAGCGCTGCCGAGGAAGAGCGCCGCGGCGGCGACGGCCACGAGGAGCCCGGCGAGCCCTCCCAGCACGAGAGCAAGCCGTCCCTGCGGACTCACTTGAACGCCTCGGGGTGGATCGCGCGCGCGAGCTGCTCGAGGCCGTCCACGACGCGCGGACCGTAGCGGTGGAGGAGGTTCCCGTCCACGCGGTGGAGCCGTCCAGCGCGGATCGCGGGCAGGCTCGTGAGGCGCTGCCACTTCGTCTCGTCGATCGGCCCGGTGTTCGCGCCGTGGTTGGCGAGGAGGATCACCTCGGGCGCCTTCGCCACGGCCGCCTCGAGGCTGTAGCGCGGGTACGCGTCCGCCTCGCCCGCGGTGACGGGCTCCCCGCCGGCGAGCCGGATCAGCTCGGTCACGAGCGCCGTGCGCCCCGGGACGATGAGCGGCTCGGGCCACAGCACGTAGAGGACGCGCGGCCGCGGCTGCGGCGCGACCGCGCGTTTGACCGCCTCGATGCGCCGCTCGAGGCGCGCGAGCACGGGGCCCATCGCGCGCTCGCGCCCGGTCAAGGCACCGAGCCGCGCGATAAGGTCGGTGACGTCGCTCACGAGGTGGGCGGCGACGAGATACGTCGGGATGCCGAGGCGCTTGAGCTGGGCGAAGGTTTCCTCGCTGTTGCCTTCGGTCGTCGCGATCACGAGGTCGGGCTTGAGCGCGACGATCGCCTCGAGGTTGGGATTGACCATGCCGCCCACGCTCGGCCGCTGGCGTGCCGCCGGCGGGTAGTCGCAGAAGTCGGTCACGCCGACCAGCCGCTCCTCGGCGCCGAGCGCGTAGAGGATCTCGGTGACGCTCGGGACGAGCGAGACGATGCGCGCGGGCGGCGCCGCGAGCGTCACCTCGCGACCGAGCATGTCGCGCGCCGAGAACGCGGCGGCGGGCGGGGCGACCGCAAGGAGGACCCCGACGGCGAGGGCGGGCGCTCTCACGCGCGCGACCCGGCGCACGCGGCGACGAAGGCGCGCGGCAGCTCGGGGTTCGAGGCGAAGTGGAGGTGGATGTAGCTCATGAGCGTTCGGCCGACGAGATAGCCTTCCGCGCGCGCGGGCGCGCCGCGCTGGGCGACCCGGTAGACACGCTCGATCCCTGCCGGCACCGGGTCGAGGGTCGAGTAGTGGAACTCATGGCCGCGGGCGACGGCACGCGCGGGCCCGATCGGTGTGTCGCGCGTGAGCACGACTTCCGCATAGCCGAGCGCCATGCGTCGCGGTTCCAGCCTGACGGCAGCGGGGAGCACGCCCACCATCGGATGGGCCACGCCGTCGGCATCCCCCAACGTTTCGGCGAGGTACATGAGGCCGCCGCACTCGGCATAGACCGGCCGCCCCGCCTCGGCGAACCGCCTCACTGCCTTCCGCATCGCGGCGTTCTCGGCGAGCCGCCGCGCGTGGAGCTCGGGGTAGCCGCCGCCGAAGTAGAGGCCATCCACGTCCGGGAGCTCAGAGTCGCGGAGGGGGCTCCAGAACACGAGCTCGGCGCCCGCCTCGCGAAGCAGGTCGAAGTTCTCCGCATAGTAGAACTGAAACGCCGCGTCGCTCGCGACGCCGATTCGAACAGGTCGGGAGGGGGCCGCCTCCCTCTGCTCGGTACTACACTCGCCCGGGAGGCGGCCCCCTCCCGACCCGATCGCCAGCGGGGTCGCGAGCGAAAGCAGGCGGTCCAGATCCACAGAGCGCTCGACGGCATCGGCGAGACGGCGGAGCTTGCCGGCATCGAGCACTCCCTCCGCCGCCGTCACCAACCCGAGGTGCCGTTCCGGGAGCGTCAGCGTCTCATCGCGGGCGACGGCGCCGAGCGGTGTCGCGCGGCACGTGGCGGCGATCGCGTCGAGCACCATCCGGCCGTGGGCATCACCGCCCACGCGATTGACGATGACGCCGGCCAGCTTCAGCGCCGGATCGAAGCTCTCGAAGCCACGAACCACCGCTGCGGCACTGCGAGCGGACGCCCAGGCGTCCACCACCAGCACGACGGAAGCGCCCAGCCACTTCGCGATCTGCGCCGTCGAGCCCTCCTCGCTCGTGCCGTCGATCCCGTCGAAGCACCCCATCACGCCCTCGGCCACGGCCAGGTGCGCGTCCTGGGACTGGCGAGCGACGCACGCCTGCACCGCCCGGTATCCGCACATCCAGCCGTCGAGGTTGTACGACGGGCGCCCAGTTGCGAGCGCGTGGAAGCCCGGATCGATGAAGTCGGGCCCCACCTTGAACGCCTGCACCCGGAGGCCGCGCGCTCGCAGCGCTTCGAGCAGGCCGAGCGTGATCGATGTCTTGCCCACGCCGCTCGCCACCCCTGCGACGACGATCACACGCGTTGTCATCGCCGCCGTTCGAGCGCCGGCTTTGCCGGCGCAATCCTGTCGCTGGGGGTGGCTTCGGAGGGGGCCACCGAGGCCCCCTCCGAGGTACTCACGCCCGCGGACTTGAACGTGGCCATCTCGCTCCAGATCAGGGCGGCGGCGCGCGCCAGGTGAATGAACAGCGCGGCGCCCGTCCCCTCCCCGAGACGCATCTCGAGGTCGAGGTAGGGCGTGAGCCCGAGGCGCTCGAGGATCACCGCGTGGCCCGGCTCGGCCGAGCGGTGGGAGGCGAAGAGCGCGTGGCGCGCGTCGGGGGCGAGCGTCACGGCGGCGAGAGCCGCAGCGCCAGCGATGAAACCGTCGAGGACCACGGGCACGCGGCGGGCGGCGCCGACGAGGATCACGCCGACGAGCCCGGCGATCTCGAAGCCGCCGACCCCGGCGAGGACGTCCACGCCGTCGCCCGGATCGGGGGCGTTCACGGCGAGCGCGCGGCGGACGACGTCCACCTTGCGGGCGAACGCCGTGTCGTCCACGCCGGTGCCGCGACCTGTGACTCGCTCGGGGGCCGCGCCGGTGATCGCCGCGGTGATCGCGCTCGCCGCGGTGGTGTTGCCGATCCCCATCTCGCCGGTGGCCAGAAGGTCGGCTCCCGCGTCCAGCGCTCGCTCGGCGAGCCGCGCTCCGGTCTCGATCGCGCGCACGGCGTGCTCGCGCGTCATCGCCGGACCGCGCGCCATATTCGCGGTGCCGGGCGCCATCGGGCATGAGACGAGCTCCGGCGAGCCCGGGATCGGGTTGGCCACGCCGAAGTCGGCGACGACGACGCGCGCCCTCGCCTGGCGCGCGAGGACGTTCACCGCGGCTCCGCCCCGCAGGAAGTTTTCGACCATCTGCGCGGTCACGACCTGAGGATAGGCGCTGACGCCCTCGGCGACCACGCCGTGGTCGGCTGCGAAGGTGAAGATCACCGGTCGCTCGACGCGCGGCGTCCCGCCCCGCAACACGGCGAGGCGCGCCGCGATCTCCTCGAGCCGCCCGAGGCTTCCGGGCGGCTTGGTGAGGCCGTCGAGGTGACGCTGCGCCTCCGCGAAGGCGTCGGCCGGCGGCGCGGCGATCGCGCTAAGGAGAGTGGAGAGCATCGTCTGGCCTCACGGACCCCGCCGGCGGGCGCGGCGTGGCGACGGCCTTGATCGTGAGCGGCACGCCGGCCACCATCAGCACGACGCGGTCGCACGCGGCGGCGACCCGCTGGTTGACGAAGCCGAGGAGGTCGCGGAAGCGGAGCCCCATCGCGGTCTCGGGGTGCACGCCCTCGCCCACCTCGTTGGAGACGACCGTGAAGGACGTCGCGCGGCGGCCGACCAACTTGGCCAACGCCTCGGCCTCGTCGAGGATCGCGTCGTCCGTGTCGCCGCGCAGGAGGCAATTCGAGACCCAGAGCGTCAGGCAGTCCACGACGACCGCATCGAAGGCGTCCTCGAGCCCGGTGAGGTGCCGGACGAGATCGTACGGCTCCTCGACGGTCTTCCAGTGGCGGGGACGCTCGGCCCGGTGGCGCGCGATCCGGCGCGCCATGTCGTCGTCGGCGGCGCGCGCCGTCGCGACGAAGGCGACGCGCCCGGCGCGCGCGGCATCCGAGACGGCGAAGCGGCTCTTGCCGCTACGC